>Ga0100378_1003917_pt1 | contig 14079 bp, 13 predicted proteins | sample CryGeymeta201502_FD_81535 | JGI IMG/M metagenome (GOLD analysis project Ga0100378, IMG submission 81535) | Groundwater microbial communities from Crystal Geyser aquifers in Utah, USA - Crystal Geyser metaG 2015-02 | ecosystem: Environmental > Aquatic > Deep subsurface > Groundwater | place: USA...
AATCCTCGTTTTTTCCATTCATCAGTAAGTTCTTTCCGTATTTCAATACTTTTAAGTCGTTGGTTAATCCAACTCTCTGAATAACCCAATTTCATATATTGCTCTAAAGCTCTATCTATGCTTAATTCGGGGTCTTGCATTTCATTCAGTCTCTCAGAGGCTACTTTTGCCAGCCATAATTTGAAAGGTTCTGCTTTAGGTGATGGAATGGATTGTATTAAGCGGAAAAGTTGCTCATTATCAGCTACATCTGTCAATCGCATTTTACCATCTGGTGCTTCAAATTTCAACTGGTTACAATTTGTAACCGTTTCATTTCCTTCCTTTAAAAGTCTATGTTTTAATACCTTCCAGTAATTTCTAGCTCCCTGATAGGTAGGTTGGTCAGTAAGAACTGCGATAACATCAATAATGGATATGTACCACTTTTCCTCCTCGGCATCCCAAAGGCTACGAACTTGCTTTTCTTCAAAAAGTTTGATGGTTTCTTTTTTCATTATATAGTGCTTTTTTACAATGTTCTGAAATTCAGATACTCGCCTCGCTAATTGCCTCCATTTTTTTAAGACTATTTTCTTCTTATTAGTTGTACTTTAAACAACTTCAATAATTAATTATGTATCATTTTCAAGTAATGCTTGAGCTGAATAATAAAGTATTCCATAGATTTATTCTCTGTTAACGAAATTGTTAAATCACAAGCTGCATCACGGTAATCGCCCGAAGCTCCTACTTTAAATCTTGCTTTTGAAAGTGTGGTAATATATTCCGTTTGAAAGCAAGGTTTTGTGGTTAAATCAATCAATATAGTATAAGGAGTGTTTATAAAACTTTCTATGTCTCTTCCTTGTGGAATGCAGATTTTTGATAGATTTTTATTGTCAAAATAGTTGTAATTCAAATGGGCTTTAACAATTTCGGATGAATCCTTACTGTTGATATATCCCAACGCCATTACTTTTTTTCGTTCTTCAATGAGGTAGTTCACAAAATGTTTAACTGTTTCACAATCATTTCTGTTTGTAGCATCATATAGAACACCAATTTCTAATGCTTTATCAAAACCCACTGCTTTAATTTGCCGTGAAACATTTTTTTGTTTGTTTTTTAACACAAATTCGCCAAATTTTTGTTGTATGTTTTTTATTATTTTCATTTTGTTAACTAAATAGTGTCAAACTTCCAACCTCCAACCTTAAACCTATTTTTTACCTCTAACGTGTTTTTCTACTTCATCCCACATTGCTGTTGGAATATTATCAAAAGAATTAAATTCACCTGCATTATATATCCACTCGCCTGCATCAATGGTAACTACTTCTCCATTGATGTAAGCCGAAAAATCTGACATTAGGTACGCTGCTAAATTGGTTAATTCTTGGTGTTCGCCAAATCGTTTCAATGGAATTCTTTTTAGTGGGTCAATTAGTTTCGCTAGATTTTCTGGAAACAAACGACTAAAAGCACCTTGCGTTGGAAATGGACCAGGAGCGATGGCATTGGTTCTAATTCCATATTTTGCCCATTCGGAAGCTAAAGAACGAGTTAGAGCAAGCACACCTGCTTTTGCACAAGCAGAAGGAACTACATAGCCAGAACCTGTCCAGCTATAGGTTGTTACAATGTTTAGAACTGTTCCTTTTATTTGGTTTTCTATCCAATATTTTCCTAATGCCAAACTACAATTATAACTGCCTTTCAAGACAATATCCGTAATCACATCAAACGCTTTGTGAGATAATCGTTCTGTTGGACTAACAAAATTTCCTGCGGCATTATTTACCAATCCATTTATTTCGCCATAGGTTGCAATTCCTTGTTCAATTATTTTTTCAATACTCAAATAATCTCTAACATCACATTCGTAGCCAACTATATTTGTTTTTCCAGTGTTTTTTTTAAGTTCAGCTACAGCTTCATCAATCACTTCTATTTTTCTGGAAGCGATAATTACATTTGCTCCTAACTCTAAATAATATTGAGCCATACTTTTTCCTAATCCTGTTCCTCCTCCAGTTACAAGTATTGTTTTTCCATCTAACTCATTGTTTTTAAACATTTTTTCTTGATATTTTTCCATAGGGGTTTAGTTGAAAGTTTATAAAGTTAATTGATAATTGATAATTCACACATCCACAAATTATTTAATCTCTTTTTCCAAGTTTTGAATGCTATTTTTAGCACTTTCATACACATTTTGTTCTGAAACAGGAACTGGTGCAAAGCGAGCCATGTCGCACAAGTCTAGTGTTTCAATGAGTTCGTTAATGGTTGTTTCAGAAACATGAATAGTGCTTAGTTTTTCTTTAATGTTATTTTGGTTTAATTCGGATATTGGAATGTTCAGTTTATTACCAATATATCCAAAAAGAGCTTTTGAAACATTTTCATAAAATGCTTTTTTATCATTTTGTATGAGGCTTTTCTCAGCGGAAATTAAAAGTTTACTTGCTAATTTATTTGCTTTTCTACTTTTTACTAAAGCCAAATCACTGTTGGCCGCTCTGATTTTATTTCTAAAAATAAAAGTAAGTAGAAATAGGATGGGAGCAAGTAATAATAAGCCATAAAATTTCCATGAACCATAAAAATTATCATTAGGATTGGAGAATACAAGATTATCTGTATGAATGAATCGAATATCTTCACCCAACAGTTTTATGTCTTCTTTGTTTGCAGATGAGTAGGATACATTAGCAGAGGAACCATCTCCTTTTGCAATTTTAAAAGTTAAAGGGTCGGAATTTATTGTAACATATTTTTTTGAGGTTGGATTAAAATAAGAGAAACTTATTGGAGCAATTTTATATTCTCCAGCAAAACGAGGTATTATCAAATAATCGTATTCTTTCGTTCCACTAACTCCATTTGTAGTAGTTTTGGTGTTATCCGTAATTTTTGGGTCATAGATTTCAAAATCTTTAGGGAAATCAATATCTATTTTATCAATAAGAGGTAAATTTCCATTGCCACTTATTTTTACTTTAACATTAATAGCTTCATTAGCTTTTACCTCATAAGCAGAAACATCTACTTTCATATCTAAATTACCAACAGCATTTACAAAACTTTTAGGCTTTGGTTCTGGGTGCGGAAGCACTTTAATTTTAATTGGTTTGCTTTTTAAGAGATGCTCCTCTTCAACTACTTTTCCAAAAAATTGATCAAAAACACTTTGTCCGCCACTCACTCTTTTTTGAGTTACAAAACGCATTTCTAAAGGGTCTATTTCTAAATCGCCTGCTCGTTGAGGAAATAAAATAATTTTACGAATGGTAGCAACACTCCAACGATAACCGCCAATTATTTCTTCGGTCCATTGTGTCTGACCTAAATCAACTTCCTGACTCCAAAAGCCATTTAAAGCTGCATTTTTAATTAATTCATTTCCTGCAATTCCTATTCTAGTATATAGTTTATAAGTGGCAAATAAATACTCTCCTTGATAAACGGTAGTTTTATTTACTGTTGATTTTATATACAATTCATCTGAAACATTAACATCTTCCTTACCTCCTTGTTGTTGCTGTTGTTGCTGAACTTGAACTCCTTTTTGAACTGTAATTTCAATAGAATTAGAATTATAAGTTTTTCCATTAATTATCACTTTTGCTGGAGCAATAGTAAAAGAACCTTCTTTTATTGCCATCAACACATAACTATAAGAAAGGCTAGTGCTAGTTTGCCCATTTACCCAACTCATGTTGGTAGATTGATTTGGACCTGAAAGAACCCTGAAATTTGTTAAATTGGGAGGTGTGAACCCACTAATTTTTGAGTTTATCTTAAATTCAATTTGAAACCGATCACCAGTTGCAACAGTGTTGTGGCTTGTAGCAGCAGTAAATTGAATATCCTGAGCTACAGCTATATTTTCAATAAAAATTACTCCTAATAATAAGATTATTTTAAAAGCAATATTTTTAGTTTTATTCATAAATTACTTAATTGCAGATTGGAGGTTGGAAGTGGGAAGTTGGAGTTAGAGATTCTTCACTTCATCCCGAAAGCTTTCGGGATGAAGTGAAGGATGACACCTAACTACTAAAACCTAACACCTACATCACCAATCCTTTTCTATTTTAATTTTCTCTGAATTTTCTTTCTCTTTTTTCAATTTTGCTTGCACTTCTTTTTCTTTGTTATTTAAGGCATCTAACATTCGTTGAGCATCTTCTTTTGAAAGTTGACTAGGTTTTGGTTGTTGTTCTTTCTGTTCGTTTTCTTTTTTGTCTTTATTCTCCTTATTTTCTTGATTTTCTTGATTTCCCTTATTCTCGTCTTCTTTTTTATCTTGGTTTTGATTGTCCTTTTCTTGGTCTTTATTTTCGTCTTCCTTGTCCTTGTCTTTATTTTTTTGCTCTTGTTCTTGTTGTTCTTTCATTTTTTTCTGAGCATAGGCTAAATTATATCTCGTTTCATCATCTGTTGGGTTTAGGCGTAAAGCTTTTTTATATGCATCAATACTTTCTTGAAATTTTTGGGCTTGCAATAATGAATTTCCTAAGTTGTGATATGCATTGGCTTTTAGTTTTGGATCAGCTGTTTTTTCGGCCAACTGTTGAAATTGTTGAGCCGATTCAGCAAATTTTTGCTGTTTGTATAGTGCATCACCTAAGTTAAAATCTGCTTTTTCGGAAGTAGCATTTTTTTCGAGTGCTTTTTTATAGCTTTCGGTAGCTTCATCAAACTTTTCTTTTTCATAGTGTTTGTTTCCTTCACGGATGTACTTCCTCTCCTCTTGAGCAAAAGAAAAGTGAGTGACACAAAAGAGTATTAGTAATATAATGTATCTCATCTGTTTATATTTATTTAATTTTATAGTCAGATAGAAGTCGCCAATAATCATTGTCCTAATGTGTTAAAATTTTTAAAATGGCTCGTTTCATAATTGTTATTCAAAAAGTTTTATTTTATCCAATTTACTACTTTTTCTTTTGGAAAGAAAAAACTCTAAAACAAGCAAAGCTAAACTTATCAACAGGAAAATTTGAAAACGGTCGTCATAATCTTTAAAAACCTTACTTCCGAATTCTTTTTTTTCCATTTTATTAATCTCATTCATTATTACTTGTAACCCAGCGTTTGCATTCGTTGCTCTCACATAAGTTCCATTTCCTGCAGCAGCTATTTGTTGCAACATTTTTTCATCTAATTTTGAAACAACAGTTTGGTTATTATTGTCTGTTCTAAAGCCTATCTGTTTACCATTTTTATAGATTGGAAGAGGTGCTCCATTTTCAGAACCCATTCCAATTGTATGAACATAAACATCTTTTTCAGTAGCATTTTCAGCAGCTTTCACAGCATCATCTTCGTGGTTTTCTCCGTCAGTAATAACAATAATAGCCTTACTTGTTCCATTTTCAAAATCGAAGGATTTCATGGCTAAATTTATAGCAGAACCTATTGCCGTACCTTGAACGGGTACGATATCTGTTCCTATACTTTCTAAAAAAAGTTTAGCGGATGAATAATCTGTGGTTATTGGCAATTGAACATAAGCATCACCAGCAAAAATAATAATGCCCAAACGGTCATTATGTAATTTTTCAATGAGTTGATAAATGGCTCTTTTTGCTCTTTCTAATCGATTTGGAGAAAGGTCCTCAGCTAGCATACTATTTGAAACATCTAACGCTATCATTATATCTACCCCTTCTCGTTTCACCTCTTCCATTTTTGTTCCTAATTGAAGGTTGGCAGCACCAATCAATAGAGAAATAACTGCAAAGAAAAATAATATAAATTTAAGTTTAGGAAGTGTTTTTGAAACATTGGGCATTAATCGTTTAACAACTGTTGAATATCCAAATTGATTGAGCTTTCTTTTTTTCCATTGTTGAAATAAAAGAGCTATCAATAGCAATAAAGGAGCAACAAAAGCTATTGCCCACAGATATTCGATATGTTCAAATCTAAACAATGCTTTTAAAAATAGTTCTGGTTAATAAAAATTCTATTAGCAATAAAGAAACAGCAAAGAGAGCAAAAGGCAAAAATCGTTCGCCTTTTTTCCTATAATCAGTAACATTTATTTTCGATTTCTCCATTTTATCAATTTCTTTGTATATTTCTTCTAATTCCTTGTTATTTTTAGCCCTAAAATACTTTCCATCTGCCATTTCTGAAATTTGAGACATGGTTTCTTCATCAATTCTAACAGGAACATCTTGGTATTGTTTTCTTCCAAATTGATCTTTATAAGGAGTGGGGGCTGTTCCAGTTGTCCCTATTCCTATCGTGTAAACACGTACATCAAATTCTCTTGCAATTTCAGCGGCTGTTAATGGCGGAATGGAGCCTGCATTATTTATTCCATCTGTTAATAAAATAACTACTTTGCTTTTGGCTTCACTGTCTTTTAATCGGCTTACGGCAGTTGCTAACCCCATTCCTATAGCAGTTCCGTCTTCTACTAAACCATTTTGAACACTCGAGAAAAGATTTAAAAGTACATCATGGTCTGATGTGAGTGGGCATTGCGTAAAACTTTCTCCCGCAAAAATTACCAAGCCCATCCTGTCATGAGGTCTGTTACTGATAAATTCCATAGCTATATTTTTAGATGCTTCCAACCGGTTAGGCTTAAAATCTTCAGCCAACATACTTCCCGAAATATCTATACTAATAATAATATCAATTCCTTCAGTAGTAACATCTTGCCAGCTCAATGATGTTTGTGGACGAGCAATTGCACAAATTATTGATCCAATTGCTATCAATCGTAATAATAAAATAGAATGTCTGAAATAGGAAAAAAAAGACTTTTCAAAAACTGAAGTTGTAGATATTTTCACATTTCCTTGAAGTTTGTTTTGCCTAATAATATACCAAATAAGAAATACGGGCAAGAGTAGTAACAACCAAAAGAATTCGGGATTGGCAAATGATATTTCATTCCAAAAACTAAACATTTTTTTGGGGAGAGTTAGGTATTACTAATTTTGTTTGATTAATAAATTCTATACTATAAATCAAACTCATATCATTTTCATTGGCCAAAGGTTGTTCTTTGGCAAATTTCACTAAATCTGCAAGTGTCAATATTTGAAATAATTTTTCTTTTACATCATTTGGGATGGCGTGCAAACGCAATCCATACATTATTTCGTCAGTAGTTTCTTCTAGTGCATTTACGTTATAGCGTTTTTCAATGTAGTCTCTAAGAATTTCTGAAATTTCGGAATGATACATTTTTAGCTTGCCCGATTGCCATAATTTCTGTTCTCGGAGCTTCTCTAATCGTTCTAGGGCAATGATATGGCAAGGAATTTCAGGGATAATTTCTTTTACTTTTTCAGTTGGTTTTCTGTTTTTTAAGTAGCGAATTAATAGTATTATAAGCACAATTAAAACCAACCCAATAGCTATCCATTTCCAATTTTCTTTGAGCCAATCTTTAAACGAAAATGGTTCTTCAATGGGCTGTTTGACATCAAAAATTGCTTCAGAAGTATCTACAGGAAGCGAATAAACTTCGAGTAATGTTGCTTCTGTTTCAAACGTATCGGCATTGATAATAAATTGAAAAGGAGGTATTACATAATAACCTGAATCAAATGAAGTAATTAATAATTCTTGTTTTTGTTGTAAAAGAAAAGGTTCATTTTTATCTGGAATAAGTGTATCAATAGGGTTTTTTGAAAGAATTTCGATGTGTTGATTGATGGTATCGTAAATAGTAGGGAAAATAATCTCTGTAATACCACTTTCAGCAGCATACTCAACAGACAAATGCAAACGGGTTTGTTCGCCAATTAATAGTTTGTTGGTGTCTAAACGAGAATAAACACGCACACCCTGAGCATTTAGTGATGCTGTGCTAAACAGTAATATTAATATGTAAAATATTTTTTTCATTTTTTATTTTAAACACATATTTTTTTCTCGCAAAGACACAAAGTCTTTTTTCTTAAAATCTAATTATCACATTTTTTAGCCACAAATGCACGAATTATATACTTTAATTTTATATCAATTACACATTTTAATTACCTACATCCCTTAACTACTAACACCTAACTACTAATACCTTAAATCACCCTCTACGTTTAAATAATGCCATCAGTGGCTTCACATAATCTTCGTGTGTACCAATTTCAGCAGCATCTACACCAGATTTTTGCCATGTGTTTTTAAGTTTATCTTTTCGTTTTAAATATGCTATTTTATAATTTTTTTGCACCTCTTTATCAGAAGTGTTTACCCATTCAATTTTATTGGTTTCAGCATCTATCATAGGAACTAAACCTAAGTTGGGTAATACATCTTCTGCTTTGTCGTACAAATGCAATGCAATTAAATCATGCTTTTTGTTGGCAATTTTCAGTGCATCTTCAAAATTCTTAGTACTGATGAAATCTGAAATTATAAATGCAGTACTTCTTCTTTTAATAACATTAGTGAAATATTTTAATGCCATTTCAATATCTGTTCCTTTATTTTCGGGTTCAAAATCAATTAAATCTCTAATTATCATTAAAATATGAGTTCTTCCTTTTTTTGGAGGAATAAATTTTTCTATTTTATCCGAAAAGAAAATTACACCTACTTTATCATTGTTTTGAATAGCGGAAAAAGCCAATAGAGCACATATTTCGGTAGCTAATTCTTGCTTACTTTTCTGTTGTGTTCCAAATTCTTTAGAGCCACTTACATCCACCAAAAGCATCACTGTCATTTCTCGTTCTTCTTCAAAAACCTTCACATAAGGATGATTAAAACGAGCAGTAACATTCCAATCTATGGTTCTTATTTCATCACCATGCTGGTATTCTCTTACTTCACTAAATGCCATTCCTCTTCCCTTAAAAGCAGAATGATATTCACCCGAAAAGATTTGATTACTCAAGCCTCGGGTTTTTATCTCAATTTTTCTAACTTTTTTTAATAGTTCGGAAGTATTCTTGTTAGCCATAAACTAAAAAATTAGTATTTATTTTATGGAATCTCCACATTGTTTAAAATACCATTAATAATATCAATAGTTGTAATGTTTTCAGCTTCGGCTTCATAACTCAATCCAATTCTGTGGCGAAGCACATCATGACAAACGGCACGAACGTCTTCAGGAATTACATAACCTCTTCGTTTTATGAAGGCATACGCTTTTGAAGCCAACGCTAAATTTATACTTGCCCTAGGCGAACCTCCAAAAGTGATAAGGTTTTTATATTCAGGCAAATTATAATCTTCTGGATGTCTGGTTGCATCAACAATATTTACAATGTATTGTTCAATTTTTTCATCCATATAAACTTCTCTAACTACTTCTCTAGCTTTCAGAATATCTTCTGGTTTTAGTACACAATTTGGTGTTGGAAAGCCTGCTTTTGAAATGTTATTTCGGATAATAATTTTTTCTTCCTCTTTTTTAGGATAATCCAATACCACTTTCAACATGAACCGATCCACCTGAGCTTCGGGCAAAGGATATGTTCCTTCTTGCTCTATTGGATTTTGAGTTGCTAATACTAAAAATGGTTCAGGAAGTTTAAAAGTTTCATTGCCAATAGAGATTTGACGTTCTTGCATGGCTTCTAATAATGCACTTTGAACTTTTGCAGGAGCTCTATTTATTTCATCAGCAAGAATAAAGTTGGCAAAAATAGGACCTTTTTTAACAGAAAACTCTTCTTGTTTTTGGTTGTAAATCATTGTACCTATAATGTCGGCAGGCAACAAATCTGGAGTGAATTGTACTCGACTAAATTTAGCATCAATAGTTTTTGCCAAGGTGTTAATCGCTAATGTTTTTGCCAAACCAGGAACACCTTCCAACAAAATGTGTCCATTGGATAATAAACCAATAAGCAAACGCTCTGTCATGTGCTTTTGTCCAATAATAACTTTATCCATTTCCATGGTAAGTAATTCAACAAAAGAACTCTCTTTTTGAATTTTTTCGTTTAACGCCCTAATATCAACATGGGTTGACGATTCCACTTGTGCTGAAGATAAAGGAGGTGTTGGTGTATTTGCTTCTTCCATATTATTTATTTTTTTTAAGTTGGGCTAAATTACGCAGCGAAGTTAGTTTATTAATTAAGAGATAAGGGCTTCGTTGTTAAAAAATGTTAAGAGGTAGCATTAAAAAAGTCATTAAAAAAAACAAACTATTTACATCATAAAGTAGAACAACTAAAAAGATAGTATTTTTGCTTTAAATTGCTACTCGAAACTAAAATAGAATTTTTAAAAGGCGTTGGTCCTCAACGAGCTGAATTGCTTCAAAAAGAGTTTGGGATATTTACATTCGGTCAACTCTTGCATCATTATCCTTTTCGGTATATTGATAAATCTAAAATATATACCATTGCTGAAATTGATAACGACCAAACTTACATTCAACTTAAAGGAAAACTAATTGCCATTGAAACCGTTGGCGAAAAACGAGCAAAGCGATTAGTTGCAAAACTAAAAGATGAAACTGGCGAAATTGAGTTGGTTTGGTTTAAAAGTATAAAATGGTTGCAAGGTTCACTTAAAATGGGTGTTGAATACATTGTTTACGGAAAACCAACCTTGTTCAGAAATAGTTTCAACATTACGCATCCAGAAATGGATTTGATTAGTGATGCTCTTTTAACCAACGATGTTGCTTTAGAAGCTGTTTATCCAACAACAGAAGCTCTTTCTATTAAAGGACTAAATGCTAAAGGAATACATCGAATCCAGAAAAATTTAGTTGCACAACTAATTCATCATATTCCTGAAACATTGAGTAATGAAGTGATTAAGCAGTTAGGACTTATTTCAAAAGAAGAAGCCTTAATAAATATCCATATTCCTAAAGATGAAAACATACTTAAAAAAGCAATTTTTAGACTAAAATTTGAAGAGTTGTTTTATTTGCAACTCAATCTATTGCGTCAAAAAGTAATTAAATCAACCACCGTAAATGGATTTGTTTTTAGTGAGATTGGAAATTATTTTAACACATTTTATAATGAAAAACTTCCTTTTGAATTAACTGATGCTCAAAAACGAGTTATCAAAGAAATTCGTAAAGATATTGGTTCTGGCAAACACATGAACAGATTATTGCAAGGCGATGTGGGTAGTGGAAAAACAATTGTTGCCTTAATGATACTTCTTATAGGCATAGATAATGGTTTTCAAACGTGTTTGATGGCTCCAACAGAAATTTTAGCACAACAACATTATGAAGGAATTAAAGCATTGTTGCATGGTATGCCAATAGAAATAAAACTGTTAACTGGCTCAACCAAAACAGCAGAAAGAAAAATTATTCATGAACAATTAGAAAATGGAAAACTTCAAATTTTAATAGGAACACATGCCTTGTTAGAAGATAAAGTTAAGTTCAACAACTTGGGATTAGCCATTGTGGATGAACAACATCGTTTTGGAGTGGAACAGCGTTCTAAATTATGGAGAAAAGGAAATAATGGAGTACCTCATGTGTTAGTAATGACTGCAACACCCATTCCTAGAACCTTAGCAATGACATTTTATGGTGATTTAGATGTTTCTGTGATTGATGAGCTTCCTCCAGGAAGAAAAGAAATTAAAACTATACACCAATTTGACTCAGCTCGCATGAAATTATTTGGCTTCATGAATCAGGAAATTAAAAAAGGACGACAAATTTATGTTGTTTATCCATTAATTCAGGAATCGGAAAAAATGGATTATAAAGATTTAATGGATGGCTATGAAAGCATTGCCCGAAGGTTTCCTCTGCCCAACTATCAACTTTCTATTGTGCATGGAAAAATGAAATCGGCAGACAAAGACTATGAAATGCAACGATTTATTAAAGGAGAAACTCATATTATGGTGGCAACAACGGTTATAGAAGTAGGTGTAGATGTTCCTAACGCAAGTGTGATGGTTATTGAAAGTGCTGAACGATTTGGTTTATCACAATTGCATCAATTAAGAGGTAGAGTGGGAAGAGGAGCAGAGCAATCCTATTGTATATTAATGACAGGTAATAAATTGAGTGCTGACGGCAAACTACGCATGGAAACTATGGTTAGAACCAATGATGGCTTTGAAATTGCAGAGGTAGATTTAAAATTAAGAGGTCCTGGTGATATCCAAGGAACGCAACAAAGCGGATTATTAAACTTAAAATTAGCCGATTTAGCTAAAGATGGACAAATTTTACAGGCTGCAAGAAACATTGCAGTTGAAGTACTAAAAGAAGATGCTAATTTAGAATTAGAAAAAAACGTACGTTTGCGAAATACACTTAAAGCTATGCTTAGCGGAAAAATGAATTGGAGTAGGATAGCGTGAAGATGTTCAAGGTTTGAAGTTTGAAGTTGGTTAAGAATTATAATAATGAGAAATAATAATATAATAAAATTAGCACTGTTGTTTTTGTTGTTTCAGTTTTTTATAGTTGATACTTATAGTCTAAATATTCAAACAGAAGATAGCTTGAAAAATAGTTTAGAAGCAGAATATCCAGGAGGAACTCAGGAATTATTTAAGTTTATATATGAAAAACTTAAAGTAGAAAATAAAGACTTTGAAGAAAACATAAGAACAAAAATGTACTTAAAATTTACAGTTGAAAAATCGGGTAAATTGAAAGATTTCGTAGTTTTAAAAAGTATAAGTAAAATAATTGATACTAAAATAATTGAACTATTTAAGCAAATGCCTGATTGGATTCCTGCATATAAAAATGGAGTTCCTATAGAATCAAGTTATACTATTCCAATACAAATCGAACTTAAATAATTTAATAGACTTCAAATCGGAAACATTAAATAACAAAATGAATATGAAAAAAATTATACTTACATTTTTATCAATCGGATTATTTCAAATAGGTTTTTCACAAAAATTATTTGATGCAATTGAAAATCAAGGTTTTGAGAAAGTTCAAAAATTAGTTGAAAAGGGAGCAGATGTGAATATGCAAAAAGAAAATGGATTTAACCCTTTGTTTTCAGCATGTGCTCAAGGAAATAAGGATATTGCAGTTTTTTTAATAAATAAAGGAGCTAAAGTAAATTTTGCTCTAAAAAATGGAATAACTCCTTTACACATTACAGCTCAAAATGGATATTATGATATAGCATTAATGTTAATAGAAAAGGGGGCTGACATCAATATTCAGGATGCTAATTTATGGACTCCTTTAAGATTTGCAGCTAGAAATGGAAGATTTGATATAGTGAAATTACTTGTAGATAAAGGTTCAAAACTTGATAGTAGAGCTGAAGATAAATCTACACCTATGGCAAATGCTGTATGGAAAGGACATTTTGATATTGTTAAATTTTTACTCGAAAAAGGTGCTAATGTAAATATTCAAGACAAAGATAACGAAACACCAGTTATGTATGCAATTTATAAAGGGCAAATGGAAATTTTGAAACTACTTTTAAAATACAATCCTGACTTGACATTAAAAAATAATGATAAAAAAACAGCCTTAGAAGTAGCCGAAAATCAAGGACAACCTGCTATGGTAAAATTATTATTAGAACAATAAATATTGTAATATTTGAAAAGCAATAAAGCAGATAAAATATTTGGTTACTTTATAGCAATTTTTTTTGCAGGATGCGGTATGCTCTCACTTTATAGAGCAACCTTGACTGAAAATGATTTAGTCATGCTGAATGGGATACTTAAAAGTGCAAAGGTGGTAGAAGTTACTAGTTATGGTTCAAAAGGCGGCAAAAAACATAGCTATCCTATTACACTTAAATTTGAGGGAGATAAACAATTGTATGGGTTTTATGTTTCAAATAAAAACAAAGCAGAAGATATGTTAAGAAGTATAAATTTTGAAATTGGAAAAAGATATTCTATTTTTTATGACCCTACTGTTGTTACAGGTTTTGCTAATGTAAAACAAGGAATTCAAAAGATTAAAGTTGGCGATAAAGTAATTCTTGAAGAAACTAATTTTAGAAATAAAGTTTTAGGTGTTTTTATGCTTGGATTTTCAACCATTCTTTTTCTTGTAATAATGTTTGCTGACAAAATAAAAAAACGATTTGCCAAGAGGAGACATTCTAAATCTTGTTTAACACTAACTAATTTATAGCTAGTTATTTATAGAAATGATAATAAAATGAATAGATT
>Ga0100378_1003933_pt1 | contig 14061 bp, 14 predicted proteins | sample CryGeymeta201502_FD_81535 | JGI IMG/M metagenome (GOLD analysis project Ga0100378, IMG submission 81535) | Groundwater microbial communities from Crystal Geyser aquifers in Utah, USA - Crystal Geyser metaG 2015-02 | ecosystem: Environmental > Aquatic > Deep subsurface > Groundwater | place: USA...
CTTGGGATTATGAACCAGATGAAGAAGCCTTAAATGAGTCTGGAATTTGTATCACACATTTTGGTTCAAATTTTATACCAATAGTGGGAATAAAAACATCGCACCAAATCATGGATCCTACTTTTCTAATATATCTTGGTCTTGGATAAAAACTAGAATCAGTATCTGAGTGGAAGCAAATCATTAAAGATTTTTGTAGTAAAAATAATATTTATTTTCAAGAACCTCAATGGATTATTGGTGAACATAATGTGATGTATCTTGCACACGATGATGATGATTGGGAGGATTAAGTATTACAGAGCACCGACCGCAAGGCACGGGCTCTTTTTATATGCTAAAATCTAAAAGTAGATACATTACCTTGCTTTGCAAGCAAGAGTGAGCATGGTTCGAATCCTGACTCGATGTATCTTTAACCCCATGTGTCTAACACATGGGGTTATTTTATTGTTATAATTAATTCAAATGAGTGGAAACTTTTTAAAATATTTTAGGGTCATTTTTTTATTTGCATTAGCCTTTGCATTATTTCATTCTCTTAATCAAAGTAAGACTGAAGAATTTGTAATTATTTCAAGTGATAAAAGTTCAGAAGAAGTTATTGAAGATTTTTTAAATGAAGGTTTGATCAAAAAAGGGTTAACGTACTATTTTCTAAAAACATATATTACACTTGGTGGAAGCATTGAGCCGGGAGGGTATAATTTAAGAGAAGGAATGGGTGCAGCTGCTGCTGCATTAGGACTAAAGGATCCTGAATACAGGTTTATATCTGTAAGTTCTGGCCAAAGAAAAGGTGAGATTGCTGATTCATTGGGTGATATTTTGGATTGGGATGATGAAAAGGTTAAGCAATTTTCAACTCAATATGCCGTTTGTGAACTTATTGGCCAAGAGGGATATTTTGCAACGGGAAAATATTTGATTCATAAGGACGAGGAACCTGAAATCGTTCAGATAAAAATGCAAGAAAGTTTTAATGAACAGATTAATAATTTAGAGTTAGAAGAAGGGGATTTTGATAAAAACACAATAATTAAAATTGCATCACTAATTCAAAGAGAGGCTGCAGGCAAAAATGATATGCGATTGATTTCCGGAATTATTTGGAATCGTCTGGAAATTGGAATGCCATTACAAATTGATGCGACATTGCAATATATACGAGGAGAAGAAGGGGATTGGTGGCCTGTACCAGAATCTGATGATAAGTATCTTGATTCAGAATTTAATACATATAAAAACAATGGACTTCCTCCCGCACCTATTTCTGTTCCGAGCGAAAACGCTTTATACGCAGCCGTAAATCCTTTAAAAACAGATTGTTTATTCTATCTACATGATGATTGGAGGAATATTCACTGTTCAACTACATATGAGGGACACAAGAGAAATGTTAACTATTATTTGAAGTAATTTTTTGGTACCATAATCACATTAATCTAAGAAAGATATACATGTTTAAATTTTTAGCAAAAAAAGCAATGCAGGCAAAGATGAAAGATCTACCACCGGAACAAAGAGAATTAATAATGACCCTTATGGAGGAACATCCTGAGCTTCTTCAAAAAATTCAAAAAGAAGTGAAAGAAAAAAAGAAGCAAGGCGTAGATGAGAATACTGCATCTATGCAAGTTATGATGAAATACAAAGATGACTTCCAGAAGATTATGATGAAACAAATGTCCAAAAAGTAATGATGAATCCCCTGCAGATTTAAATTAATCATGAAACAATCTTTAAAAACAGCTCTTACAATAATTTTAGTTATCGGAGCTGTTTTTATTTTGATTACTCTTCTTAAAAAGCCTGCTCAAGATAGAAATTGGACCGATGATGCTGAAGTCTTGCCAGATATTACTATTTCAGATTCGAAGGTTAAGGTTGATAATTTAAGAGACTGGAGATATAAAAATAAAGAAACTATTTCGCGTGATTTTTATAATGAAGAATTTGATTTAGATTTAATTGAGAATACATACTTTCTATTAAATCCATTTGGTAAATGGGAAGGTGTCGGACATACTTTTTTCCTATTTGAATTTAGTGATGGAAAAACTGTCTCTGTTTCAGTCGAAGCAAGAAGGGAGGTAGATGAGAAGTTTAGTGCAATACGAGGTCTTTTTAACAATTTTGAACAGTGGTATACGTGGGGAAGTGCTGCAGATTTGTTTTCTAGAAGAGCTATTTTTCATCAGGAAGATTTATATATGTATAAATTAAATATAAAACCTGAAACATCACGAGGGCTTTTTATTGATATTGCAAAAACAACAGAAAAATTAGAAACAGAACCTGCTTTTTATAATACAGCTTTTTCAAACTGTACAAATGTTCTGGCTGATTCTGCAAATAGAGTGTACTCAGGAAGTATTCCGTGGAACTGGGCTAGAGTTTTCACTGGATTTTCAGATGATAAATTATATGAGTTGAAATTAATTCCACATGACAAGCCTTTTGATGAAATATTTCAAGAAGCTCGAATCGATCTACAGATAAAAGAAATTATAGAAAAAGAGGAAAAACTATATAGAGATGACTTTTGGTATGAGTTAAGGAGTCTTATTTAATTACCTTATATTAGTGCTATAATTTTTTTATGTTAGAAACAATCGGATTATTTATCTTGCTTTCTGGATTTATTATAGGTCTTGGCGCTGTCACAGTTATAGATCTTTTAGGTTTTTTGGGAAGAAAGTCAGTTTATTGGGCAGAAGCAACTACTAGGGCACACAAGGTTACAAAGCCACTTATATGGCTTGGTCTACTTCTTGTAATAGTAGGTGGTTTTATTTTTTACAAAGACACAGGTTTCATTTGGAATACTGTATATCATCTTATCTCTCTTCCTGTGATGCTTACTGTTGGTTACTTTCTATCCTTTATCGTTAGCCCCTTTCTTATACAGAGAGAAAAAGAAAGGAAGTCATCAGATCTTCTGCCAAAAAAGTGGCAGGCCTGGATTACTGTAGCGTTTGTTTTTTCATTTATTGGTTGGTGGAGTAATCTTTTGGTACTTGTTTTGTTTTTAGTGTAGGTTAAATTAAATATAAAAATTCAGCCACCCCGTTTGATAGGGTGGCTTGATGTTTGTTTTTTGGTGGCGCAATCCTCTTCAGGGCACTCTCCCCAAAAGACTTGGCAACCGTAGAAGATTCTACCGTCGTCCAAGACGAGTTTTGGGTTTTCTTCCAGTATTCTCAGTTTTCCTTCAATAGCATCAATCGCTTCTTGCCCTGGATTTTCTTCAGATGCATAGATGTTGTCTTTGGTGTAGATGGCATAGACTGTGACGTCTCCAACGTATCGGCCCAATTTAGGACCATCGTCGGTACCTACCTTAACTCTGCAGTTGGTTTGTATTGTACTCACTTTTGGAATATAACACATACTATTATAATGTCAACATTTTCTGGTGAATTCTATCTTGAAACGTAACATTAGATAATCTTTCTCTTAGTTTATTTAGAACGTTGTTGCGGGGGAGTGCGTCAATAAAAGTTATGATTAAAATGGTTGTTTCTAAAGTAATTTCAAAATTTCCTTGATGTAGTTGTCCGTTATCTCGTGTTCTGTATTTTTGACAAGAATGTCAGCTTTTTCTCCTTCCTTGGCTCCATAAATAATAGTCTGCTTCCTTGCTTTGTGTCTTGGTTTCAAATAGTTCTTAACATCATCAACAAATTTTACTCCGAGTAAGTCAATAAGAGCTTCTCTGTTTTCTCCTTGTTTAAAATCTTTTAGTACTGTCATCGATCCAAGGATTAGATGTTGGCATGAATAATCTTGAGCGACTAGGCGCGCAAGGATTGCACCAAGAGAGAATCCAAAAATAATAGAATCCTTTTCTATTTCAAATATTTGTTCAGTTAAATTTTGTTTCCAGTCTATATTTTTGAATACAACTTCATATCCTTTTGTTTGTGCGAACTTTCTTAATTTTTGATAAGGTCTTCTTCTAGTTGTTTCTTGATAACCTGGCAATATATATATTTTTTTCATTGTTGTTTATTATATTAAAAAGATGCAGACTTTAAAAGAAAATCTGCACCATGAGCTAGAATAAAATGAATTCTTTACCTCTTGCCGAAGGCATGAGGTATTAAATAGGTTTTTCTTTGCTTTTATTGGTAGATTCTTTTAATATAAACACCTATGTCACTATCAATCGGAGTTGTTGGATTACCAAACGTAGGTAAATCGACTTTATTTAACGCCTTAACAAAAAATTCAGTTCCAGCTGAAAACTATCCTTTTTGTACAATAGACCCTTCTGTTGGAATTGTTCCTGTTCCAGATGAACGACTTCACAAATTGGCTGATTTTTCACAAACTCAAAAAACTATTCCTGCAATTATAGAATTCACAGATATTGCTGGTCTTGTAAAAGGTGCCTCAACAGGTGAAGGTCTTGGAAATAAATTTCTATCCAATATTAGAGAAGTGGATGCAATACTAGAAGTAGTTCGAATTTTCGAAGATTCAAATATTACTCATGTACATGGCGAAGTCGATCCTGTTTCAGATATTGAAGTTATAAATTATGAGTTGATTATGGCTGATACAGAAACAGTAAATAAAAGACTTGGTAATACTGAAAAAGATGCAAAAAGGGGAGACAAGAATGCAATAAAGGAACTTGATATTCTTACAAAAATAAAAAAAGTATTGGATTCTGGACAAATGGCGAATAGATTAGAGTTCACAGAAGAAGAAGCTAAATTAGTGAAAGGTTTGAATCTTCTAACAACAAAACAAATTCTCTATGCGCTCAATAAGCAAACAGGAGGAAATAATCTAGATGATAACAATGACGAAAGATATATAAAGTTGATTGATTTTTTTCAAAAGAATTCTTTTTCTTATGTGAAAGTTGATGCCAATTCAGAACTTGAGATGAATACATTGTCCGATGAGGAACGAGATGAAATGAAAAAAGACCTTGGTGTTGATGGAGGCCTTGAATCAATGATTACAAAATCATATGAAATGTTGAAACTAATCACATACTTCACTACTGGAGAAAAAGAAACTAGAGCTTGGACTGTGAAATTAAACGCAACTGCGCCCGAAGCTGGAGCCGCGATTCACTCTGATTTTCAAACAAAGTTTATTAGAGCTCAAGTGATTCATTGGGATACTTTAATTGAGGCTGGATCAAACTCTAAAGCACGAGAAAAGGGTTGGATTAAGACTGTTGGAAAAGAACATATCATTTTGGATGGTGATGTGATTGAGTTTTTGGTTTAAAGAAAAGTGGCGGCCGAAAGCCGCCACTTTTAAAGAAATACAAAAGGTTGCTATACTATCTATATATGAAAGAAAATAAAATATTAAAATGGTCCTTAATATTATCAGCGGTTATTATCGCTAACATGTTTTTTAATTACTCATTATCATTAATTTTTAATGAACCTAAATACGAAAACTTCTGTGAAATGAACCAGAGATTTGATTATGTGGAAATGACAGATCAAGAAAGAAAGCTAGATGCAAAATCTTATCAAGAGTGTAATGATAATTTTCAATTAGCTAGAGAAAATTACGAAGAGAAAATTTTTCTTTCACTCATTCCAATAGGAATCATACTTTTGATTGCTTCCGCATTGATTAAAAATAATTCAACAATAGTTTCATCACTGGCATTAACAGGCCTTCTTGATTTGGTAATTGCTTCAGTTAGATACTGGAGATATTCTGATGAATTAATAAAGGTTTCAATTTTATTTATTGCACTTGTTGTAATCTTTTATCTTATTGTTAAAAAGTTTAAGGACTCATAAGTATTATTCTGTTAAAATAATACAAAAGAGTTATGAAAAAAAACCCAGTAATAAAATGGCTAATAATTTTAGGAATCATAGTTATCTCAAATATGATTTTTAATTACTCACTCTCTATTGTCTTACAGAAACCAAACATAGATTCTGTTTGTATTGAAGAAGATTTAATTGAACATCATGAATCACAAGATGAGTGTGTGCTTGATGGTGGAACCTGGGAGGAAGTTTATCTAAGTGATTTGGAATCTACGGTAACTTATTGTAGTACATATTCAAAATGTATTTCGGAATTTGAAAGTCTAAATGTGTATTTCGAACAAAAGACTTTCTTCGCACTTGCTACATTTGGTGCAATTATCTTAGTACTATCATTATTAATAAATAACCCTACACTCTCGATAGCATTTGCCGCTGCCTCCTTTGTAGATTTTATATTTGCAACTATTAGATATTGGGAGTATTCTGATGATGGTATGAGAGTTCTAATACTCTTCGTTGCATTACTAGTATTAATTTTTATAGCAATTACTAAATACGGCTATTCGAAACAAGATGGAGAAATACAATCATAAAGAAATAGAAAAAAAATGGAAAGAGCAGTGGTCAAAAAAACAATTATATAAGACAGGTGAATCAAATAAAGATAATGAGTATATCCTAGTTGAATTTCCTTACCCATCCGGAAACCTTCATGTTGGTCATTGGTATGCTTTTGCTGTTACAGATATCTATGTTAGATATAAAAAAATGCTTGGAAAGAATATCCTTTTCCCGATAGGCTTTGATTCTTTTGGTCTACCTGCAGAAAATGCTGCAATAAAGAATAATATTAATCCAAGAGATTGGACTTATTCAAATATTGAATACATGGAAAACCAATTAAAAAGTATGGGTGCTTCTTTTGATTGGGACAGGAAGATAGTGACATCTGATCCTGAATACTATAAATGGACACAATGGCTTTTTATACAATTACTAAATAATAAAATCGCATTTCAGAAAACTGGAAGTGTTAATTGGTGTCCAAGTTGTAAAACTGTTCTAGCTAATGAACAAGTTGTAGCTGGAAAATGTGAGAGATGTGATTCTGAAATTGAACAGAAAGAAATGAAAGAATGGAAACTAAAAATTACAGACTATGCAGAAGATCTGATACAAGGTTTAGATAAGGTCAATTGGCCAAACCACATAAAGGAGGCACAGAAAAATTGGATTTGAAAAAGTACAGGGACATATTTTTCATTTGATATAAACGATTCTGATAAAAAAATAAAAGTTTTTACAACAAGACCAGATACCTTTTATGGAATTACTTATCTAGTTCTAGCACCTGAAAATATTTTGATTAGTGAACTTTCAGATCAAATTAGTAATTTGGAGGAAATTAAGGCTTATATCAAAAAGGCAGGAGGAAAGACAGAATTACAGCGTATTTCAGAAAATAAGGATAAAACAGGGGTTAAAATTGAGGGTGTAAGCGCTATTCATCCTGGTACTGGAGAAATACTACCTATTTTTATTTCTGATTATGTTATTGCAAGTTATGGTACTGGGGCAGTAATGGCTGTTCCTGCGCATGACCAAAGAGACTTTGAATTTGCTAGGATGTTTGATCTTCCTATTAAAAAAGTAATACGAGAACATTGTATTGATAATAGAAATCCACACATAGATGGTAAAGAAATTATTGAAAGAGAGGTAATTATGGCAATAGTTCGAAACAAAAAAGATAATACTTTTCTTACTCTGAAATGGAAAAAACAAGATTGGCATACTTTTGTAACGGGCGGGATTGAAGAAAATGAAGATCCAGTATATGCAGCAAAAAGAGAAATTTTAGAGGAAACAGGTTATAAAAATGTTGAATTTAAGAAATATATTTGCGGTCCAACACGTTCAGAATTTTTTGCAGCACATAAGGATGTAAATCGTATTGCACATATGCATGTTTTACTTTTCGATTTGCTTGATGAGTCTCAAGATGAAATTACTGATGAAGAAAAAGAGATTCATGAAATTGTATGGATCAACAGAAATGAAATAACAAAAGACATGTCTCATGCTGAGATGGATCACGTACTCGCCAATATTGATTTTGAGGAAGAGACTGCTTTCGAAGATTTAGGAGTTGTCTATAATTCAGATTCTTTCGATGGAATGTCCTCAAAAGATGCAGCTCCAGAGATAACAGAAAAATTTGGAGAAGCCACAACAACATATAGGATTAGGGATTGGTCTGTTTCAAGACAAAGGTATTGGGGTTGTCCAATTCCAGTAGTACATTGCGAAAAATGTGGAGCTGTTCCTGTACCTGAGAATGAGCTTCCTGTACGTCTTCCAGACTTAGAAGATTTTACTCCAAGTGGTGATGGTAAATCTCCATTATCAAAAGCTGTTGATTGGGTAAATATAGAATGTCCCATGTGTGGAGCAGATTCTAAAAGAGAAACTGATACACTAGATACTTTTGTCGATTCATCCTGGTATTTTCTCAGATATCCAGATTCAAAAAATAAAGAACAATTTTCTTCAAAGGAATCCCAAAAAGAATGGTTACCTGTAGATTTTTATTCTGGAGGATCAGAACATACGACCATGCACTTACTGTATTCTAGATTTTTTCAAAAGGCGCTATACAAGTTAGGATTAGTTGAACATGACGAACCCTTTCTAAATAGAAATAATAGAGGATTAATTTTGGGACCTGATGGAAACAAAATGTCAAAATCAAAAGGTAATGTGGTTGATCCTGACGAGTTAGTTGAAAAACTTGGAGCAGATACAGTTCGAAGCTATTTAGCATTTATAGGACCGTATAATGAAGCAGGAAGCTATCCGTGGGATCCCAACGGTGTTGTTGGGACAAGAAGATTTATAGAAAGAATTGTTTCATTGAAAGAAAAAATTTCAGAGAAAGATGCATCTGACGTTGAAAAATTATTACACAAAACTATAAAAGGAGTTGGTGAAGACTATCAATCATTGAAATTTAATACTGGAATTTCAAAACTTATGATTCTTTCTAATCTTCTTGAAAAAGAGAATTTTTCAGTCGAAACATATAAAACATTATTGAAATTACTTTCTCCTGTGGCCCCATTTATTTGTGAGGAGCTTTGGAGTAATCTTTCAGAATCAACGTCTATTCATTTAGAAAAATGGCCCGTTTTTGATGAATCAAAAACAATTGATTCAGAGATTGAAATCATGATTCAAGTAAATGGGAAGATGAGAGGGAAGATAAAGGTTGGTAAAAGTACAGAGAAGACTGATATTTTTGATCTAGCAAAAAAGGAGGAATCAGTTGATAAATGGTTAAAAAATGAAGCCATAAAGAAGGAAATATATGTAGAAGGAAGACTGGTGAACTTTGTAATTTAGTACAAATTTAGGATCTCAAATCGATTTTGAGGAGGAATGTAGTTTTACAGGTATGTCTATTTGACATTATTTGTAAATAATGCTAATTTATATTGACACAGTTAAAACTAGTGAATTCATTTATTAAATTATTACTGAAAATATGATTAAATTATCTTTCAAACCAAAGCAAATAACAAAGAAGTTGGTTGATGTTCTTCCTGAACGTTCTCAAGATGTTATATCAAAGAGATATGGTCTCGGTATGGATACAGACAAAATGACTTTAGAAGCTATTGGTCAAAAATATGGAATAACTAGAGAGCGAGTTCGACAAATCGAAGAAAACTCTCTTGCAGGTATCAGAAAAGCTGATCAGTTTTTAGAATACAAGAATGCTTTAGAAGAACTACAAAATCTAATTAAAGAATTAGGTGGTGTTGTTTCAGAAAAAGATCTTCTGGACCACATTTCAACAAACGAAAGCATGAGAAACCATATTCACTTTTTACTTGTACTTGGAAATGAATTCAAAAAACAGAAGGAAAATGATCTGTTTAATCATAGATGGACTATTGATACTGATTTTTCAGAAAAAATAGAGGACTCAATTAGGAAACTTTATAAAGCAATAAAATCAGATCAAATTATTTCAGAATCAGAAATGATCAGTATTTTTCAAGATAACCTAGAGAATATTTCTGATGAACATAACACAGATGAAATTCTAAAGAGATGGTTGAATCTTTCAAAGAAAATTGACCGAAACCCTCTTGGAGAATGGGGAAGAGCTGATTCACCAAATATTAATGTGAAAGGAATCAGGGATTATGCTTTTCTTGTAATCAGACAGCACGGTTCTCCAATTCATTTTAGAGAAGTTGCGGATCAAATTAACAAAATTTTTGACAAAAAAGCACACGTTGCAACTTGCCACAATGAACTTATTAAAGATCCAAGATTTGTTTTAGTTGGGAGAGGACTCTATGCTCTAAAGGACTGGGGATATGCTTCAGGAGTTGTTAGGGATGTTATCAAAGATATTATCGACAAATCTGGACCACTTACAAAGGACGAAATTGTTGCCAAGGTTTTGAAGGAAAGGTACGTAAAAGAAAACACAATTATGGTAAATCTCCAGAATCCAAAACATTTCAAGAAATCAAAAGACGGAAAATACTCACTAGTTTAAAAACAAAAAAGCAGTAAATTTGATTTTTAGATTTACTGCTTTTTTGTTTGTTCTTTTTCTGGTCTACACTCTTTGATGTATTCCTGTTAAAATATTGTTACATGCCAAATGAATTTGCACAATTACTATTAGAGGCGATAGATTTTGTTTTATTTATATTACCAATAGCTATTCCTATAATCCTTTTATATTTTGGAATAGATATGTTTATCTCTTATAAAAGAACTAAGCACATGAATTCTCTTGAATGGGTTTTACTTGAAATTAGCCCTCCTGCAGAGGTAAAAAAATCTCCAGTAGCTATGGAAGTCTTTTTACTTGCACTTCATCAGACAGGAGGTGAAAGTGATTGGTACACAAGATACATAAAGGGAAGTTTTAGATCATGGTTTTCACTTGAACTTGTTTCTATAGAGGGTGCTATAAAATATTTTATACGAGCAGAAAAAAAGCATATCAGATCTATTGAAGCTAACTTATATTCTCAATATCCAGGAATCGAAATTTCTGAAGCAAAAAAAGATTATACAGATGGATTTACCTACAATAAAGAGAAAAACAATCTTTTCTGTGCAGAACTTGAATTAACAAAGCCTGACCCTTACCCAATAAAAACGTATGTCGACTACAGGCTTGATAGTGAGCAGGAGGACGAATACAAGGTTGACCCTATTGCGCCAATTTTAGAATTCTTAAATACAGTTAAGCCAAGAAATAATGTATGGTTTCAAATTATTGTTCGAGCGCACAAAAAAGAAGACCCGGATCTTTCAAAAGTTTTTCCTAGTCTTTCAGAAAAAAAAGATAATTGGACTGAATCTGGAAGAGAAGAGATAAAAAAAATAAGAGAAGAAGGATTCATTGAAGTTGAGGAAGGAGAATCAAAAAAGAAAGCTGGTCAGCAAACCGAAGGACAAAAAGAAATGATTTCTGCACTAGAAAGAAGCCTTTCAAAATTTGCATTCGATGTTGGAATTAGACTAATGGCTATTGCACCAAAAGATGATTTTGATAAAGGAAATATTGGAATGCTGGGGGTATGGAAACAGTACTCATCTGTCAATCTGAATGGATTCAAGCCAGGCCTAAAAACAGATTTTGACTGGTGGTATCAGGATCCTTTTAAAACAAAAATTCATAAAATAAAAAAAGAAATGTTAGATGCTTACAAAACAAGAAATTATTTCTGGAAAGATGATTATAAAGGAAACCCGAGAAAATATTTTATTTTGAACACTGAGGAGCTTGCTACTATTTATCATTTTCTTGGAAAAGTTACAGAAGCTCCTTCAATCAGTTCTGTTGACTCAAGAAAAAGTTCACCACCATCTAATCTTCCTATTTAATGAAAATACCCCGATTGAGAGAAAAAATAAAAGAACACAACATAGAAATAATTCTTTTGTTTGTTTTTATAATTTTGAGTTGTTGGGTGACACTTTCTAGTTCACCAACAACTTTTAATAAGGATATTATTATCGAAATTGAAGAAGGTGCGACACTAAAAGAGGTGTCCCAACTATTAAAGGATGAAAAAATAATTCAATCAAGAAGTATCTTCTCTACGCTCCTTATTATTCAGGGTAAGGACGATAATATTGTTGCTGGAGACTATCAGTTTGATTATTCTCATAGTATTTTTGAAGTCTCTAAAAGAATCACAACAGGAGATTATGGTATTGAATTATCTAGAATAACTCTCACAGAAGGTTTAACATTAAGACAGATGGCAAATATGCTGGCCGACCAGTATCCAAAATTTGATAAAGAATTATTTTTGGTACTAACTCAAGGAAAAGAAGGCTACTTGTTTCCTGAAACATACTTCTTTCCAGAAAATATCGAAGCTAGAGAAGTTATAGAAGTTCTTAAAAACACATTCATAGCAAAAATGGAGGAGATTAAAAGTGAAATATCAAGTTCGCCATACACTCTTGAAGAAATTGTTATCATGGCTTCAATAGTTGAAAAAGAAGCGACTAAGGAGTCTAGAGAGGATGTCGCTAATATTTTGTGGAATAGGTTGGATATTGATATGGCGCTACAAGTCGATGCACCTTTTGTTTATGAAAGAAACAAAGGAACTTTTGATTTAAGTATTGCTGATCTAGAAGAAGATTCTCCATATAATACATATACAAACAGAGGATTAATCCCAACTCCGATATCAAACCCAGGCATTGATTCTATTCTTGCGGCAGCAAATCCTGAACCAACAAACTATTTATTTTTTTTGACAGGACATGATGGAGAGATGTATTATGCGGAAACTTTTGAAGGACATAAGGAAAACAAAAGATTGTATTTAAATTGACGAAAAATAAGGAGTGTAACGACTATATTTTTCGTCACCCCTTACTCATAGTTCGTTTCCAGAGTAGGGAAATAAGGGAAATGGAAAGTGAAAAATATGAAAGATAAAAACAAACCCCTCGATTACGCTCAGGGTAAAAAAGTATTAGTGGGACTTTCAGGAGGAGTAGACTCTTCTGCTTCCTGTGTTTTACTGAAAGAAAAAGGCTACAAAGTAGAAGCACTGTTTGTGAAAGTTTGGCAACCAGATTTTATAGAATGTAACTGGAGAGAAGAAATGAGAGATGCTATGAGGGTTTGCGCACAACTTGAAATACCATTTCATTTTTTAGATTTAGAGGAACAATACAAAAAAGAAGTTGTCGATTATTTTATAGAAGACTACAAGCAAGGGAATACACCAAATCCAGACATAATGTGTAATAAATACATGAAGTTTGGTCATTTGTTTGATTTTGCAATGGATAATGGTTTTGATTTTGTTGCTACGGGACACTATGCACAAACAAAAAACGGAGAACTATTTAAGGGTAAAGATTCAAACAAGGATCAGAGTTATTTTTTATGGACACTGCAAAAGAAAAAGCTCGATAAGATATTATTTCCAATCGGAGAACTACAGAAAAACAAAGTAAGAAAGGTTGCCGAAGACAATAATCTATTCAATTCTTCAAAGAAAGATTCTCAGGGTGTTTGCATTTTAGGCCCCATAGATATGAAGGATTTTCTTAAAAAATACGCAGAAGTTGAAAAGGGAGATGTTTTAAATGAAAAAGGGGAAATAATAGGCACGCACGATGGTTCAATTCTTTATACAATAGGAGAGCGACATGGTTTTAAGATCAGTAAGGATTACAAAGGAACAGATGACAAGACTCTTTATGTTGTTTCTAAAAACACAGAAAGGAATACAGTTACAGTTTCTAAAAATAAACTTGATACACAAGTTACTTCAATAAAAATAAAAGACATTTCTTTTGTGAATGAAACTCAACCATTGGAAACCCAGACCTTAAACATAGAATTCCAAACTCGCTACAGACAGCAACCTCAATCAGGAATACTAAAAGGGAACATTCTTGAGGCTGAATTTAAGGAAATTCCTGTAGTGGGGCAATCTGTTGTTTTTTATATTGGTAATAAATGTTTAGGCGGAGGAGTAATTGAGGAACTGAATTAAAGAGAGTAGTATATCTGAAACCTGTATCTTCAGTTAGAGTCTAATTGACTAAATATAATTTAAGTTGTATTTTATCCCCAGATACTATGCGTACAAAGACAATGACTAATAAAGATTCTTTTTTAAGATATTCTGCCTATTTTCCATTTACCAAAGAAATGTTTCAAGGAAAAGTTCTTGATGTTGCAACAGGAGATGGTAGATTTGTTCAATACTTAAGGGGATCAGGA
>Ga0100378_1003934_pt1 | contig 14060 bp, 15 predicted proteins | sample CryGeymeta201502_FD_81535 | JGI IMG/M metagenome (GOLD analysis project Ga0100378, IMG submission 81535) | Groundwater microbial communities from Crystal Geyser aquifers in Utah, USA - Crystal Geyser metaG 2015-02 | ecosystem: Environmental > Aquatic > Deep subsurface > Groundwater | place: USA...
AAAGTGGACCATGCCTATCTATAACTGGAAACCAGCTATGAATCGGTTTATGATAGAGTTTGATCAGGTCATTGCCTGATCAGTGGGAGGCTAGCGATGTTACACATAACTTTTTACAGACTCTTCTGAAAACGTATCTGGCGCTGAAATCAGCCCATAACGCCGCGTTTGTATCCTGCCATGGTCTTTGGTGATGACCTCTTCATAATCCTAGCTTATCCGTTTAAAATCATTGGCACTTGCCCACGTAAATAATTCTTTGACATCGGTATACACCGTGCCTTGATTCGCTTTTAAAATCAGCACGTAATCGGCGTTTTTATCAATAACTTTTTGTGCGACCGCTTGCTGGCAGCCCATGGCATCAATAGTGACGATACTTTCACTGAGGTCAAGCAAATCAACCAACTGAGGTATAGCGGTAATTTCATTCGATTTTTCATCCGTTTTGATTTGTCCAAGTACCAGCGCATTGTTTATTGCCCAGGCGCTAACCATGTGGATTGCCCCTCGATTCTTTCCCTTATCAAAGGAGCGTCTCAGTGTTTTGCCGTCAATGGCGATAATTTCCCCTTGTGGAGTCTCAACCAATGAGCCAACCCAAGTCAAAAAAGCTTGTTGTCATTGCGCAGGGTCTAAAAGAGAAAATAATCCTCCAAACGTATCATGGGAGGGGACTCCATTCGGTAGCGTTAAAAATCTTGATAACCACGACAATTTGGCTTGGCCAAATTCCTCTACATCTACCCAGTTTTCAGCCCCACAGATAACAGCCAGTATCATTATGACTAACATATCATCGAGTAAATGCCGTTTGTTCCGATGATTGTTCAATCTGAGCTCATCTATCTCGCTAAAATGCTGTAAAAATGTCCTTGGTAATTCCATCATTCCATTCCTTTTGTCCCGTTTTCTTACCCGACACTTATACCATAACGGTTACTTATTAGAAAATAAGACTTCTATTAGCCCAAAAATTCAATGCGGTTGCCTTGGAGGTGGGAGTTTTGATAATTGACAAATTCCCACTTTATGTTATACTTGTAGACATTACTGATTTTACCTAGAGGTTTAAAGATGGAGCAGCACAAAACATTAAGACCAGATTCAAAAGGCCGCATTATGTTAGGCAATTTATGCAAAGATGTTAGTGGCTTTAAGATGACTGTCGATAAGCAACATCGGATCACTTTAGAGCCTTTGGTTGAGATTCCTGCGGGTGAAAAGTGGTTGTTTGATAACCCTAAAAGGTTAAAGCAAATACAGCGTGGTATTAAAGACGCTGCCGAAGGCAAGGCGACCAGTCAAGATTTTTCAATGTATTTAGATGAGTAGGGGCTAATGACACGGAATAGTTTTGAGCTATTGCTAACAGCACAAGCTACTGATGACTTAAAAAAGCTAACCTTAGAGAAATCAATGGCCAAGCAGTTAAAAGCTGTTAGAAAGACCTTGGCTTATTTGCAAGCGAACCCTCGACATCCAAGCCTCAATACGCATAAGTACACATCTATCGAAGGGCCGCAAGGTGAGGAAATTTTTGAGGCTTACGCAGAAAACAGAACTCCTGCAGCTTTTCGCATCTTCTGGTACTATGGGCCTGGAAAAAAACAAATAACCGTCGTAGCTATTACCAAGCATCCGTAAATTGTAAAAGTGTCATTACTGAGGGAAATTGTCATACTAATGGCCAAGCGATTATGTCGTAGTAGATTATCAAAAGTGTAAAAGTTAAGATGGCCTGTTGAAAAAGTAATATCTGCGTATAAAAATTAAGACAAAAATAATCTTAATGACCCGCTTAATGTTTTGAACAATTGCTGTCATATAGCACTGAATTTGAAAATTGTTTAAGTCACGATATCTAGCTCTAGCGAAATGATGATAGGGTTTGCTTTCTGCAAATATACCTTCAATTTGCCAGGCTCGCTGCGCCATTTTTTCCTTGAAAAATAGGGTGCATTGCCTAATGCGAAAGGGCCGGCTTCAGGTAACACCGCTGTTTATAGAGCTGTGACTCAAAATCATATATCGTGTACTCGGCTACTCATTGAAAATAATGCTTTAATTGATACTAAAAATAAAAAAAATGAATCTTCTAGAGATTTCATTAATAATAGTAATGATACAGAACTAAAGCAGTTAATTTCTAATTAAAATAAAAGTGTTTGTGGGTTAATTGTCGAAGGTCAACAGTGTAAGATCAAGTATGTCAAATGATAAACTATTAATGTGTTTGAAGAGTAAAAACAATGCTGTAAAAGTCAATCAAGCGTTTGCAGTGACATTTAAATGAGTGATGTATCGTATGATTAATATTAAAAAGCATTGACACATTTATATGCATTTGATAACATTGCTGTATTAATATCATATACTTAAATATATAAGGGGTAGAATGCCCTTACATCCATACTCTGACCACATCAACACCTGGCTGGACGGTATCTATCATACGTTGAATCGATTGAGACAACAGATGGATATCCCAACATTGCCCTGTGGCAGCCAAAAGCAAATGATCAGCAATGCTCAAGATGAAAGTGATTTATCTCGGTTAAGCCAGAGTAAATTCAGCGCTATAGGCAACATTCTCGAAGTGTTTGACGAACAAGTACGCTTTTTGCAGCAAAGCTTTGCAACGAATCATTTATCTAAAGAGTACGATTTGTTAGCATGGCTACAGTTGGGTGAATGGGGAAGTGCTACCCCTAGCAATATTACCATAGTCAATCAGGCAGTTCCTAATCAAGTGGTATGTGATGCGGTGACCCTGAGAATTATCCGCTTTCTAGACAAATTATTTTACCATGATGGTGAGATGGTGCTGCGTCGAGTTGCTATCGAAGACAATGCAATTACAATTGCCTTTATCGCTCATGCTTTTGACTGCCATATTGAAAATATAGAGTTAATTCAACAATATTTTGAATTGAAAGATTCAATTAATCATATTAATTATTTTAAAAGGTATAGTTGGGATGACTTTATTAATCACTTAGACGAATATGATTATATTTGCCGGGAAATAAATACATTGCTCAAGTTATGCGAGTCACAATTAATTATTGAAAGATTAAGCCATCAAAGTAAAGAGGTTGCCCCGACAATACAGTTTAAGTTAAAAATCCCTCAACCTAAGTTGCAAGTAATGAGCGTTGATTATAAGGGTAGTCCTCCGCGAGTTTTATTTATCGATCATGCATTTTCATCTTCGCTTGCACCATGGTTACAGCATTGTGTTGATTTTCCTTTAATACTTACTTCGGCCAAATCATTTTTTCGAGCTGAGTTAATGAAACAAACCAAAGCTGGATATATGTTTGCATCCATACAAGATATTCATAGCCAAGTTTTACCAGAATTCGAGCCTTTTCAAGAGTTTATGACAATTCAAACCGATCCTCGAATTGCTTGCGACTATCAAACGATAGAAATGTGCTCACATTTACTATTGTCAGCTGATCCAAACCGAGTGATAGCTTTCAAGAATCAACATAAATATATTTTTACACAGGCGCAGAATGTGCCATTTAATATTTTATACATTGAAGATAACCTTGCGCATGGTCATAAGGTTCAGCAACAATTTGCGAATGTTGCTAAAATACAAATTTGTAACGATCCTGATGAAGCTTTAGATTATTTAATTGAGCACAATAATGTTGATTTAATCTTAGTTGATTTAGGTTTAGATAAGTATACTGGATTAGGTTTTATGAATCAGAGACCTGAGCATATAAGACATATTCCATGTGTCATATATTCAGCAAATTTATTTCCAAATATAAATTATAAAAAATTTGGATTCTGTGACTTCATTATTAAAGGGCATAATAAGCCCATTGTAAATCGGGTGCTCTACACAATTGCTAATTATCATAAAAATTCAGAATTTCGGCTGTGAAGCTAAAAATTTAGAGTGCAGCTACTGATTTCCAGAAAAATATAGATTAATTAATCAGTGAACTCGACATAAAATGGATGGTTTTCTAGATGTAAGTGTTTAATTATGACATGGCAGTCTTTGATGAATGAGTCGCATTAATTGTTACTAAAGAATCATTCATATGGTTTTCAGATTCTTCTGATTTTTTAGTCTTCGTATGACTATTTACGTCACGCCGACGAACAATATAGGTTTGTTCAAGCGTTTCCTTAAAGGAAGAAGGGGAGTTTTGAGTGATGCTTGGATCCTTTTGAATCTTTGTATCAATTAATAAATTTGCAAGGTGCCCAGCAAGGGGCTCGATGCAGATCGGCAGTTGCTCAATGTTGGCATACTCAAGTATGTCTGTGAGCAAATATTTAATTTTTTTCTTTAAATCGTCCGATAAATGAGTAAAATCATCATATTGTTGAATAATAAACTCATATAATTCAAATTTTAAAAGAGCAATTTTATCCTCAATGAATGCAATAATACAATTTTTAAATTCATCCTTGAATTGATTTAAAAAATTTTCATGATGGCACTCGTACCATTTTTGCATTAATTTTTCATAGGCAATAATAGTGCTCTCGATATTGACTTGCGATTCTAACTTTGTATTTTTAACCGCTTGTTCACCAGTTTTGATTTTTTTCTGAATATTATTGAGTTGCTCTAAGAAACAATCGATACTTTCTGTGTCGCTAGCATTATCTAAAAGTATTCGAGCAGTAACCCCAAATGTTCCCCCTTGATATATACTTGCTCCAGCTAATGTGAGCATAGCTATAGCTGCTAAATTTTTTTTACGTGCTGCTTCATGTATTGGAGCATTACCAATATCTCCGCTGATTGCATACCGTTTGTTTAAACTAGGATCTGCACCATATAGTAGCAGATAACGAATACAATTTAAGTCTATTAGCTCTCTGTTTAAGGCAAGAGAAAGAGGCGATATTAAATTTATTTCGTCATGTTTGTATAAACGATTGATTTTTTCATTTAATTGATTTTTAGTATAGAGAAATTTTAGAAGTTTGAGTAATTCTAAGGAATTTGCTTTTTGAGCCGCTTGATAGAGTGGCTCAACTTTAGGAAAAAATCCAAATATATTCCAGCTCATGTAAGTATTTCTTAACTGTATGATAAACAAGTATTTTTTATTAGGCGATAATAGCACAGCGTTGCCGAATTTGCAATGTAATTAAATTTAAACCACCTTTAGAGTAAAAGTTATGTCAAATTTGTGCATAAGTAGTCGTTAGACCAAGGATATAAAAATTGAAGAGATAACACTTTGTTAAGCTTAGTTTGCTAATATTATGTATATATCAGAAATATTAGAGATGAAAAATGCAAGACAATCAAGAAGACCGGCGATCAAGGTTTCAGTGGATTAAAAAGTTACCTAGCAATAAAGGAACTTCTTCTGTTGTAGGGGTCCTAGGATTGACCAGTGGTATTGCCCTCACTGTTTTTGATCCTCTTATAGGCACTGGAGCGTATATTACTGGGATATCTCTAACGACTTTAGGGACTATTTGTGCAATGAATTATAGTCGGATTAAGATTGGAGAGATGTTAAGTTTTAATCAAGAAACCTCTAAAAAAATTGATGATGTACAGAGTGAAGATATGAATATGGATTTAGTCATTAATAAGCCAAAGTACTCTAATAGCGATAGTGCTCTAAATAATATCAATGAAACAATACAGTTGATCTCCGCAGGCCTAGTTTTAGGGGGATCATTTTTTTCAGCGTCAGCAAGTGCTATTAATACATTCGATAAAGATTCCAATGAAAACTTAGTCTTGGGTTTAGGTATCGCTGGAGGCTTATTGGTGACCGCTGGTATGATTTGTGGGGTTTTTTCGCATAGTTACCTTGCTGGAATTTTAGCAAAAAGAAGAGGTGATTTGCAAAGCTGCGAAAATTATTTAAAAGATCAACTCGATGAAAGGCTTAGGGAAATTTATAATGCGTCTAAACAAGAGCTTGAAGATGTAAAAAAAAAATTTAAGGAATTAAAAGATAGCTCTCTTGAAAATGAGTCAATGTTAAAGGGGAATTTAATATCGTTGGAAGAAAAATTGAATGAGTGTGAGAAATATTTAACATGTGCACAAGATGAAAAAGAAAAATTAAATAAACAGATATCAGATCTTTCTCAAATGAAAGATAATATGCAATCGTTGCACGATCAACTATTGCTAGAAAAAAACAAGTTAGCAGAAGAAATTTCTAATAAAGACATTCAGATAAATGAGCAAGCTCAAACGATTAAAAAAGCTAATATGATCATCGTTGATAAAGACGAAATTATAAAAAATTTAAAGTCTAGCTATGCGATATTAGAGGAAAGATTTAACGAGAAAAAATCAGAAACTGAAATTATAGAAGACAAATTGGATTCTACTGAAAATTTCTTAACAAGAATGGAAGCAGCTTTGGAAAAAATTACGAGATCAAGTGAGTTGTTGAGCGAACAACTCAAGCTGGCAAATGAGAAAGTAGATGTACTGCAAGAATGTAACACAACACTAGAAGAAAAAGTCAAAAGTTTAACGACTGAAAATGAATCCCTAAAAAGTCAAAAACCTTAACTGTAAAAGTCAGCTTTTTATGATAGGAGTTAAGTTGCAGAATTAAGCATCGGCTTCGATATCTTCTGAAGCGTCTACTGGAACAGCGGGTTGTGCAATCCCTAATCTATGATGTTTACGACAAGTAGAAATATACCGCTCATTCCCGCCTATTTCAATTTGAGCGCCCTCGCGTAGTATTTTACCTTGAGCGTCTACTCTACAAACCATATTAGCTTTTCTACCACAATGGCAAATAGCTTTTAACTCAATGAGCTCGTCAGACCATCCTAATAAATACTGACTCCCAGTAAATGGCTCTCCTTTAAAATCAGTGCGCAGACCATAAGCCAGTACGGGTCGCTTTAAGTGATCAACAATTTCGCACAGTTGCATCACTTGTTGACGGGTTAGAAATTGAGCTTCATCGATTAAAATACAAGTAATATTAGGATTTTCCTGTAATGCTAGATTAACATTTTCAAAAAAATCTAGGTCAGCATTGAAACCAATGGCGCAGGATTTTAAGCCAATACGAGAAGTTACTTGATTTAGCGCATAACGGTTATCAAAGTTTGGCGTGTAGATTAAAACATCCATTCCACGCTCACGATAATTGTATGCGGATTGTAACAAGGTTGTACTTTTCCCAGCATTCATGGTTGAATAATAAAAATAGAGCTTTGCCACTTAAACTTACCAAATAATGAGTGTTTTTGAGTTTCTGCGCTTATTATGCGGGTTAATTAAGGTCCCAATCAATAACCCAATCAAAAAAATAACGCAACTTATGAAAATTAAATCACCTTTAAAAGAATTGTCTTTTTTTTTGCCACTCATATGTTGTATCTTAGAATGCCATTGGTCTTCTAACCAAGACACAAATTGAGCTTTGTGTTTAGTATTTGCTTTTTTTAAGGTACTAGGTTCTAAGCTTTGTGAAATTGGTATATCTTGGAGATACTGCATCCTTATCCAACCTTTTGTCTGCGCTTGAGTATTTATAAACGCAAATCCAGCGCCCATATCGGTGCCTAGTATTTCAACTTTAGTATTTATAGGGATTCGACCTATTATTTTACTATAAAGGTTGGGCTTAGTATAAATAATAATGTGTTGATTCTCAGTAGAAAGCGTATTTTGCCCATATAATGAGTGTATGAAGATGCTTAAAAAAAATAAAACGATTAATTTATTCATCAAAAAAACTTCCTTGTATTCCAGTAATTTCCTTGATATTGATGAAATCGGTTGGTGAACGTAAATCTTTAAAAAAAATTAGAAACTTTCGTTCTGGTGAACCCGTTGAAATAATGAAATTTTAGAATTTAAATACGCCTTGAGCTCAAATATAATGAACGTAGTTTGCCAAGTTCCTCATCATTATTAGGGTCAGTTCGATGGAACATCATTGAATTGACTAGCTTTACAGCACTCTAGAATATTAGATAAGAGCTGACTAGCGCCGATTCTAAAATGTTTAGGGGTTACCCACTGGGTGCCCATTAAGTGTTTGGCAATGGTCTTATATGTTAACGCTTGGGTAATATCACGTATACCACCAGCGGCTTTAAAGCCGACACCGCTTTTTTGCGATGTTTTAAGAGCGCTAAGCATGGCCCAAGCACCTTCAGCGGTTGCTCCTGGTTTCATTTTGCCAGTGGATGTCTTGATAAAATCTGCACCACTTTCGATAACGTCTAAACTGGCTTGATAGATCAAATGCGCGTCTAATAAGCGGTTAATTTCAAGAATAACTTTTAAACTAACGTTTGGCCCGCATAATTTTTTAGCATCAGCCACAAGCTCTTTCGTTGAGCGGGTCTTCCCTATGGCATATTTATGATAGGGAATCACCATATCGATCTCACTGGCGCCGTCTTCAATTGCTTGATTGATTTCCTGATAGATCAAATCAAACTCTTGATTACCAGAAGGAAAATTACAAACGGTTGCAATATGAATATCGGTATTTTTTAGACACTTTTGCGCCAAGGATACAAATTTTGAGAAGATACAAACTGCAGCGACATTTCCAAACGGGGTTTGTGCCTGTTCACATAAATTGATTATTGATGTTTCAGTATCTTCTTGGTTGAGGCTGGTCAAATCAAGGAAACCAATTAATTGCTTAACTTCACTTAAGTTTTGGCTGTTCTTCTTACTAGATTCTATATAAGAGTTGAGCTTGATGGGGTTAACATGCATCATCAGTTTGCTCCAGAAACCCTAAAATTAAGCGCTCTAAATCTTTTGCAGCAAGCTTGCCATGGTGTAAAGTTTCTTCGTGACTCAACGCAACTTTTGACAGACCCGCTGCAAGATTGGTTATTGCGGATATCGCGACAACTTTTAAACCGCAATGCCTGGCAACTTGCACTTCAGCAACAGTAGACATACCCACTGCATCGGCACCTAACTTGCGAAAAGCTTGAATTTCTGCGGGTGTTTCATACATTGGCCCGGTAACACTGATATAGATACCAGTGACTAAGTTAATATCAAGGTTATTTGCCGTTTGAATCATTTGCTGTTGTAAGCCATGATTGTAAGCATTGGTCATTGGATAAAAACGAGAGCCGAACTCATCGTCATTGGGTCCAATGAGTGGGTTTGTTCCCTGGAAATTAATATGATCAGTAATCAGCATTAAGCTACCTGGTTGAATATCAGAGTGCAAGTATCCAGCGGCATTTGTAATAATGACTGTCGTACAGCCTAAGCATTTCAGTGTTCTAACCATTGTTTTAATCGCTTCAGCGGTAATCCCTTCATAGAAGTGCGCTCGGCCCTGCAAGCATGCGACTGAATTTTTACCCAATTCGCCAATAATCAATTGGCCCGAATGTCCTTCGACAGAGCTGACTGGGAAACCTGGCAGCTCAGAATAAGCGAAGTTCGTTTGATTCGTTATTTTTTCAGCGATTCCACCTAGCCCTGATCCAAGTATTATCCCTATTTTAGGGGTGACTTTAATTTTTGCTTGAATGATTTCGCAACATTGATAGGGATATGGCACTGTATACATGATTACCTCTTTAATTTATTTTGCAATTAGAACCTGTAGCCGCTCGCCTATTTGCTCTGCTCGATCAGCGATCTCGCTGGTCTGCTCTAAAATTTTATATAAAAAGAATACGTCAATAATTTTATACATAGGCATTGAATCTATTGAGCATAATTGTCGCTCAATTTGATATAGCGTCGCTCGCGCATCAATTTGTAAATTATCCGTTTGATGCTCAATATCACTGACTTCACTGATGATATTTTCAATCAAACTAATTTCATTGGCACTAAAGCTGGTTTCTAACAATTCGTCAATTTCATGAATTGCTAAATCAATTTTGCGAGCGCAATCGATTGCTCGATTAAGCAATTGCATAAAAATGCTTTCTACCGCTTCAGGAAATTTTAATTTTCTACCCAACACTAAGCCCGCAATATCCTTGACTCGATTCGGTAACTTGTCTTGCATTGTTAGAATTTCTAAAACATCCTCTCTTGGAATAGGCATGAATAAAGTTTTAGGTAGATGGGCTCTAATGTCACGTTTGATGGTATCAGCATCATTTTCTAAGCTAACAATCGTCTGTTGTATTTGCGCCGCTTGTTGCCAGTCATCCTTCTGAGACACAGTAAAAAAATCAATCAACCGTTCAGCGCACTGCAATGATATTTGCATATGTTTTTGCAAAGGTTTAATTGGAGAACGTCCAAATACTTTGAAAATGTTGCTACTTACCATTGATATTTATCCTATGCTACTGAAAATGGAATTAATATAAACCTCGCTGGGTGATCCCAAAAAAGTTAGCAAGATTTAATATTGTTTGATTGCTCACATTTTGAGATACTCGTTGTAAAAAGTCGCCGTAATACGTGTAGTCTTCAGTATTTTCAACTTTAATAATGTCAGTTGCGACACTATCCAGATCCCCGAACCCGTCAATCAAACCAAGTGTATAAGCATGCTCGCCTGACCAGACTAAGCCTGAAAAAAGTTCAGGAGTTTGCTGACGTAACCGGTCACCACGACCGTGTTTAACATCTTTTATAAATTGTTTGTGCAGAGAATTCATCATTTGCTTAGCGTGTGCAACCTCACTTGGAACCAACGGTGAAAAGGGGTCTAAAAAGCCTTTATTACTGCCCGCAGTCAGTAAGCGACGTTCCATTCCTAATTTATGAATCGTATCAACGAATCCAAATCCGTTCATGAGGACTCCGATGGAACCAACCACACTAGAGCGATTAGCGTATATTTGATCCGTAGCTGAAGCGATGTAGTAAGCACCAGAAGCGCAAGCGTCGCCACAAACAGCATAGATTTTTTTATTTGGAAATTTTTTGCGCAATGCTAATATTTTATCGTAAACGGTACTCGATTGAACGGGGCTGCCCCCTCCACTATTAATATATAAAATTACAGCTTTACTATGCGCATTTTGGAAAGCATTTTCTAAACCTTTGTTAATATATCTGGCGCTGGTATGCTGACCGTCTAGAATAATTCCACGTAAATTAACGACAGCAACATGTTCACTATTAGCGTTTGAATTAGAGCGAGTATTTAAAATTAGGGCAATGATTAACAAAAGCAATAATAAGTATATGATACGGAATCCTATTTTCCAGCGTCTAGAAGCTCTGTGCTCGTTGACGATATCTCTTAAAAAATTATTTAAATCTTGTTGTTGAGAATCATCAGATATTTGCGACATAAGATTATTAATTTCCTACTTATTCAATAGAGTGGCCTATTTTATGCTATTTAAACGAATAACACCATTGGTTTGTAATAATTTTTATATTAACTTATGTTGAATCCAAATCTTATAGAGGACATTATCAGCAATAAGCCGAAAATAGAATATTTTAAGCATATATAATATATATAATCGATGATGGATGCTTTTTAGACACTGAAGTTGAATATTATTTTAATCGTTTCAATGTATAAGTGAGCTCTAATAGCACAGAACCAAATCTTGATATTTTTTTAATTGAGCACTAAACAAATGGGTCATTTCTAATGCTTGATTATAGTTTAATCTCGGATCGACTAATGAGCGATAGACGGTTGATAGATCGCTCTCAGTTACGCCGTTTTTACCCCCGATGCATTCTGTGACATGATCGGCAGCTATTTCAAGATGCAAGCCGTTCAGTGGAGTCTCGTGCTGATGATGGATCTCTAAAGCGAACGTGAGTTCAGCCAATATGTCTTCGAAGTAGCGAGTTTTCAAATCATGTTTGGTCAGCCGAGTATTGCCATGCATCGGGTCGCAACACCACACCACCGGGTGCTTTGAGGCACGCACAGCAGTAATCAAATCGGGTAATTGGCTTCGAATAAACGACATGCCGTAGCGGTGAACCAGCATAATTTTACCCACCTGAAAGTTTGGATTTAATTCATCAAGGATCTTAAGGACTAAGTCTGGAGTATGTTTGGGTCCGATTTTGATAGCAACAGGATTAGCAATTCCTTTCAAATATTCAACATGAGCTGAATTGGGTTGAGCGGTTCGCATGCCTAACCAGGGAAAGTGAGTGGCCAGGTTATACCAATTATTGCTTGCTTGATGATATCGAGTCAGCGCTGATTCATAGGGTAGCAAAAATGCTTCGTGGCTGGTAAACAGCGGGAATTGAGGAGGCGCAATGTGGCTATTTTTAAAACTATCAAGGATTTTATCTGCGTGGCTCGCTATATTCCAAAACTCAGTTTGGTTTTCACTGGGAATATGCTCTAGTAGCCAAGCTTGGCAATTTCTAATGTTATTTAAGTGATGATCGACCCAAGAATGTAAATGCTGCATGGTTCGAGCAGCGTGATCATAGCCCTCAAGCATGCGGGTTGGGTTGGGTGCACGTGCAGCTTCTGAAAAAGTTTTTTGATTGATTAAATCGCCCTGATAACTGGGCAAATCATAACCATTTTGAGCTTCATAGGATGAACTCCTTGGTTTTGCGAATTGGCCAGCAATACGACCGATACTAATAATGGGTTTATTTAAGTTTGCGAGCAATACCAAGCTTATTTGCATCATCATCTTTAGCTTTGAATTGATATTTTCGGCGCGGCACTCCGCAAATGACTCCGCGCAATCGCCACCTTGAAAAATAAATGCTTGATTGTTTGCGGCTTGAGTTAAATGGCCGCGCAAACGATCGATGTCATCAATTTTTACTAGAGGTGGTTGTGTACTTAAATGAGTAATAACCTCTTGATAGTGATCATCAGAAAAATATTTAGGCCGTTGATAATACGGTAACCGTTGCCATGTGTGAGGTGACCATGAATTTGTCATATATAAAAAATTTTTGTAGCTAGCGCATTGGCCATATTTTTACCTGAATGATAAAGATTTGCAAGTTGCAGTAATCGAATAGTGGGTCAATTCTATTAGCTACAGATGATTGAGTCTTTAAATAGATAATAACCTCTTGAGCGTTGATTCTCAGCGGAATGTTTAAGAGGTTGGTCATATAGTAGCCGTTGCAATGGGCCCAGTGCCCCTAAATTTAGCAGATAAAATAAAGTATAGTAGCTAGCGCATTGGCCATATTTTTACCTGAATGATAAAGATTTGTGAGTAGCAACAACCGAACAGTGGGTCAATTCTACCGAATATTCGATCAATCTACCAAAAAGTAGTTTTGTTTATTTAGAATACATGTTAAGCTTCTGTCCATAAAAAACGGGGAAGTCTTATACAATTTATATTGTTAAGCCTAAGTGAGTCATCGTAAATTAATTTAATGAATTAGCTACGAAAAATAATATAGGAGAAATGGAGTATGTCAAAAGGGCAGTCTTTACAAGACCCTTTCCTTAATGTACTACGTAAAGAAAAGGTACCTGTGTCAATTTATTTGGTCAACGGTATTAAACTGCAAGGGCAAGTTGAATCGTTCGATCAGTTTGTCGTGTTGTTAAAAAATTCTGTAAGCCAAATGGTCTACAAACATGCAATTTCAACGATTGTTCCAGCACGTAATGTTAGAATTGCATCTCCAAACTCTCAGCCAGATGATACATTAGTTGATATGGGTGATGAGCTTTAATCGAGTAAGGTTATCATTTGGAACATGAAAACCTGACGGTAACAGAAACCGCGATCCTTGTGCATGTTGATTTTACTTTAGAATCATGGCACGAGGATGTTTCTGAACTGCAGCAGCTCGTTGAATCAGCAGGCGCGTTAATCGTTGAGATGATAACCACTCGGCGAACTTCGCCTGATGCAAAATATTTTATTGGTTCTGGTAAAGTGGAAGAATTGCGCTCAGCAGTGCAATTGTATCAGCCCAATGTGGTGATTTTTAATCACTCTTTAACGCCGGCACAAGAACGAAATTTAGAGCGTTTATTACAGTGTAGAGTTTTAAACCGGGTTGGCTTAATACTTGATATTTTCGCCCAGCGTGCACGCACGTTTGAAGGCAAACTACAAGTCGAGCTTGCCCAGTTAAACCACTTAGCAACTCGTTTAGTACGTGGTTGGACTCACTTGGAACGGCAAAAAGGTGGAATTGG
>Ga0100378_1003949_pt1 | contig 14017 bp, 10 predicted proteins | sample CryGeymeta201502_FD_81535 | JGI IMG/M metagenome (GOLD analysis project Ga0100378, IMG submission 81535) | Groundwater microbial communities from Crystal Geyser aquifers in Utah, USA - Crystal Geyser metaG 2015-02 | ecosystem: Environmental > Aquatic > Deep subsurface > Groundwater | place: USA...
ACACGAAAGAAAAGCATTAAAAAATACTATTATTATCCCTTTTGTTTTATTTGCATTATATCTTTTATATCACATATTCACTGAAGGCGTATATTCAGAAATGATGGATAAATATTTTTTCTAAGTTTATCTAACGGTATTAAATTCATTCAAAAGATACCTTAATTCATTTAAGATAAGTGCTGTTGCTCCCCAAACAATGGTTTCATCAAAAACAAAACAGGGGGCTTTTATTTTATTATTATCGGATAATTGTATGGTTCTACTTTGAAGATTTTCATTCAATAACAAATCAGTTACCTTCAGTTCAATAATTTTCTTTACCTCTCTTTTATCTGGAACAAATGAAGGAACAAATGAAACACAGCCAATAATTGGTGTAACACAAAAATTGCTCACAGGAATAAAAACATCAGATAATTGTCCAATTATAGTAATTTCATCAGGAGAAAGACCAATTTCCTCTTGTGTTTCTCGCAAAGCAGTTATCATTAATGAAGCATCTGTTTTTTCCATTTTACCACCAGGAAAGCTAATTTGTCCGCTATGATTTCCATTATAAGTGGATCGCTGAATGAGTGTGGTATAAATAGCATGGTCTTTTTCATAAAATAAAATTAACACACTACTTAATGTAGCTTTTAAAATAATTTCTTTAGTAAAATCTACATTGCGATAGGGAGCCACTTCTTGATGTGCCTTACTTCCTGGTAATTCCTGACGTAATCGGGGTTCTAAATATTTTTTTAAATCAGAAAGACTAATCATGGATTACTAATGGTATCAATGGGTTGGTAAATTAATTCATTTTCATTTTCAAGTTGTATAAATTTTTTATCAGTTGTAAGTTGAATTTTTTTGAATTTAATGGGAACAATTTCTTTATTATCAATAGAAATTAGTCCAACCAAGCCCTCTTTTTCTACTAATAAAAATGTATCGTTAAACCATTGTAGATTATCGAAAATTGGATTAAGCACAAATGTACCTGTTTCATTAATAAGTCCATATTTATAATTTGAGCTAGCTATGGAAAGACCATTTTTGAAAAAAGAAACGCTAGAAAAATTATATGGAATTTTTAATTTTGCATTGTAATCACAATAGCCCCATTTTCCATTTCTTTTTATGGCAATTAATTTTTTTGAAACAACACCAACATCTTCAAAAAGAGCAGGTAAAAACTTTTTTCCAGTAGTATCAATCAATCCCATTTTGTTATCAATAGCGTACCTTGCATAACCTTGGTTGTTAAATAAAGCCCAGTTTAACACTCCTTCCGTGTAAGGAAGTGTTAGTGGAATTAGTACATCTCCTTTGGTATTTACATAACCATAAAGATTATCTTTTACGATAATTACCAATCCATTTTCAGGTTCTGTAATCTGTTGAAATACTATTGGTAAAACAACCTCTCCTTTTGAATTAATCACCCCATACAACTCATTTTTTCTAACTCGAATAAAATCATTATCCAAGTTGTCTATCCAATCAAATTGATGTTTAACTACGTAATATAAATTGGTGTCAATAATTCCATATAAGTTATTTTTTTTAACATAAGCCAATCCATTGTTAAAATAACCTACAGATTCATATTCTAACCCAACAACCAATTTTCCAGATCGGTCAATAAACCCATACTTTTCATCTAATTCAACGGAAATAAATTGATTCTTTGTTGTGCCTATTTCGTCATAAATTAGAGGTACTATTTCTTCTCCTACTTTATTTATTATTCCAAATTTTTCATTTATTCCAACAACAGCTAGCCCATTAATAAAGTTTTCGGCTTCATCATATTTAAATGGCACTGTAATTTTGTTAGATTTATCAATGAAACCAATTTTATTGTTCATTTTGACTGCAGCAACACCTTCATAAAAAGGATTAATGAATTGATAGGTTGCGGGAATAACCTCTTTAAGATGTTCATCTAGAAACCCCCATTTGTTATTTTTCATAAAGGGATAAAATACAGCTTTAGCTAACTGAAAATCCTTTTCTAATTCATGTAAATATGGATATTGAGGATATTTTTTTATAAATTTTTTGATGCTTTCAGGGTTATAATCTGAAGTCAAAATACTGTAAATATTTCTCCAAGCTCTTGAACTGTGTGTGTTGTTTGGATATTTTTGAATAAACGAAAAATAGGCATTTTCGGTTTTTGATTGAGTTGCTATTTCATAAAGTTGTTCTTCGGCAATGCTAAAAAAAGCATTAGAAGGTTGTTCTACTAAGAATTTTTCGAGATTTTGAATGGATAAAGGTGTTGTATATTCTTTGTAGATTAATGAATCGAGTAATTTTTCTGCCCATTGAATTTCGTTTGCATCGGGATATCTTGTAATAAAATTTGTTATGGCTGATGAATGTTGCTGATCACGAGCAACTTGAAAAGATAGTGCGTTTCTATGTTTAATGGCCTCATTATGCTGGAGGGCATTTTTGTTTGTAACAATAAAATGATTGTAGCCATCAATGGAGTGTTGTAAAATAGCTTTTTCAAAACAAAGCGAATCAACATGCTTTAGTTGATGTTGAATAGCAAGAATATCTATATTAATCTCACAAAGTTTTTCTTTTTTTTTTGGAGATAGAAATACATAATTACTATCAGCTAATTGAATATAAAAAACAGCCGAGTCTAAATTATAGAATGGATTGTTGTTCCGAGCATAAATTATACTTAATCCATATCCAGCAGCAATTTTATTTTTTTTTATGGCTTTTTCAAACAGTTGTTTTGCCTTAAAATAATTATGTATTTCTAGGGCTTCAAAACCTTTTTGAGTTTTGGTTTTAAATATATGTTGAGCATTAATCCATCCACTTAATAGCATGACAATTAAAAAAAGGATATTTGCTCTGTTTAATAACATTTTTACATCATTTAACGTATTCTGTACTTGTGGATTTTAAAAGTTTAAAACAGTTCTAACTTCTATTTTATTTATGTTTAAATTAAATTTATATATACTCAAACTTAGCAGGTTTTCGAAAGAAAAGATGCTTAGTATGAGTAATACTCGAAACCAAAATGGATACATTTTTCGAAAAACTATTTGGTTTCGGTATATCATTTTTTTTGTTTTAGGCTCACTATTACTATGTTGCTCTGAAAAAGAGCACCTTCCAGATCCTATTGATAGAGATTTGCCTAAACTAAAAATAGAAGGTAAAATTACGGCTTTAATAAATTATAGTGCAACAAGTTATTTTATTTATAAAGGAGAACCCATGGGTTTTGAATATGAGCTACTTAAAAAATATGCTAAATCAGCACAATTGGAATTAGAAGTTGTTCCTATAAAAAACATGGATAGTATTTTTGTTGACTTAAATAAAGGAGTTGGAGATGTAGTCGCTGCTAATTTAACAGTAACACTCGATAGAAAGCAAGAAGTTAATTTTACCCATCCCGTTTTAATAACAGAACAAGTGCTTATTCAACGAAAGCCTGATAATTGGAGAAAACTTAGTAAGAAAAATTGGAAAGATTCGCTACTAAAATCACCCATAGATTTAGCCAACAAAACTGTTGTGGTTCGACAAGGATCTTCTTTTTATGATCGATTAAAAAGTTTATCAGAAGAAATAGGAGGAAAAATTACCATACAAACTGTTCCTGGAGAACTAGCCATGGAACAACTTATAGAGCAAGTAGCCAATAAAGAAATTGACTACACCATTGCCGACAAAAACATTGCTATCGTGAATGAATGGCAATATCCTAATATTGATGCGAGCATGTCCATTAGCTCAGACCAACAAATAGCTTTTGCCACACGCATAAATTCGGATAGTTTAATTTTATCCATCAATTCGTGGTTAAAAGAATACCAAAAAACTAAAGCATTTAAAATGCTTTACCAAAAATATTACGGTAACCAAAAACAATTTGATAAAAGGATAAATCATGACCATTACACATTAACTAGCGGACAAATTTCTTCTTATGACGACCTCTTAAAAAAATATGCACAGCAAATTCCATGGGATTGGGAATTGTTAGCAGCACTAATCTACCAAGAATCGCATTTTAACAATGACGCTATTGGTTGGGGAAATTCTTTTGGATTGATGCAGTTTATGCCCGAAACAGGAATGAAATTTGGTGTTGATTCCACTTCTTCTGCTGAGCAAAATATAAAAGCAGGGGTTAAATACATCAAATTTTTAACTAAAATTTGGGAGGATGAAATTAACGATTCAAGCGAAATTCAAAAATTTGTATTAGCTAGCTATAATACTGGTCCAGGACATGTATTAGATGCTTCAAGATTGGCTAAGAAATACAATAAAAATCCCTATCTATGGAAAGATGTTGGTTATTATTTAAAAAACAAATCAAAGCCTCTATTTTATAAAGATGAAGTGGTGCAACATGGATATTGTAAAGGTTATATTGCTTTTGATTATGTAAATGAAATTATGGAACGATACAAGCATTATCAGGCTATTATTTCGGAACATACCAATAAATTATAAATCATAGTACTGCTTTTAGTATAGAACGCCTATTTTTGTAGTATGCTTTTAACAGATACACATACTCATCTTTATTCTGAACAATTTGAAAATGATATTGATGAAGTAATTGCAAATGCCATAAATAGTGGGGTTTCTCGTTTCTTTTTACCTAACATTGACGCTTCATATACTCAAAAACTAATACATTTAGCCGAAAAATATCCTCAGCAACTTTTTCCTATGATGGGTTTACACCCTTGCTCTGTTAAGAAAAATTATAAAGAAGAAATCGCCCATGTTGAGCAATGGCTAGAAAAATATTCGTTTTGTGCCATTGGTGAAATAGGGATAGATTTATATTGGGATAAAAATTTTTTACCCCAACAACAAGAAGCGTTTCGTTATCAAATTGCGTTGGCAAAAAAATATAATCTTCCCTTTGTAATCCACTGTAGAGAAGCATTTAATGAAATATTTGAAATATTAGATGAATTAAATGATGATAAAATGCGTGGTATTTTTCATTGTTTTACTGGTGATTTAACACAAGCTAATCACATCATTAATTATGGGGGTTTTAAATTAGGCATAGGAGGAGTTGTAACCTTTAAAAATTCTGGATTAGACAAAGTTGTTGAGCGTGTTGATATGCAACACCTTGTTTTGGAAACAGACTCCCCTTATTTAGCTCCAGTTCCCTATAGAGGAAAACGAAATGAAAGTGCTTATTTAGTAAACATTGCTCAAAAAGTAGCTGAAATTAAAAGGCTCACTGTTGCTGAAGTAGCTCAAATCACCACACAAAATTCGGTAGCGATTTTTGGGGTGTGAGTATTTGGGAGAGGTGAAAACAGATTTTTCAACGCCTAATTAAATGTTACATAAATGCTCCTTTTTTATGCCCTGAAAACGCAAAAGACACTAAGTTTCACCAATATTTCTTCCCCGAAAAAACGGGGCAGGCTGTGTTTCTTTGTAACTTCTTGGCTTTTTAGCACTTTACTTTTCATTTTGTTTGAATTAAGCAACAATAATTTAATTAGGTAAGATGTCTAATAAATTAAAGCATAGAAGTAAATATTACTTCAACAGAAATGAAAACCAAGCCACTATATTTCGTTCCTTTGTAAATTAATTTTTTTAAGAAAATGCATAAATCAGGTTTTGTAAATATTATTGGGAATCCAAATGTGGGCAAATCTACCTTAATGAACGTGTTGGTGGGGGAAAAGCTTTCAATCATCACTTCAAAGGCACAGACTACTCGTCATCGGATAATTGGAATAGTAAATGATGAAGAACATCAAATTATTTTTTCTGACACACCTGGTTTTGTTAAACCTATTTATAAAATGCACGAAGGGATGATGACCTTTGTTCGTTCAGCTATTTCTGATGCCGATGTAATTTTGTTTATGGTGGAAGCCAAAGAAAATGAATTAAAACACATTGAAATTTTAGAAAAACTAAAAAAAACTTCCATTCCTGTTTTATTATTAATAAATAAGATTGATGAAATTGACCAAGAGTTTTTAGAAGGAAAAGTCGCATTTTGGAAAAATGAACTTCCTAAAGCTAAAATTTTTCCTTTATCGGCATTGCATAATTTTAATGTAGATCAGATTTTATTAGAGATTAAAAACTTGTTGCCCGAAGCTCCTCCATTTTACGATAAAGACCAACTTACCGATAAACCAGAAAAGTTTTTTGTAGCTGAAATTATTAGAGAAAAAATTTTAATGCATTATAAAAAAGAAGTTCCTTATTCTTGCGAAGTAGTAATAGAGGAATTCAAGGAAGAACCAACCATTATCAGAATTAGAGCCGTGATTATGGTAATTAGAGAAAGTCAAAAAGGAATTATTATTGGGCATCAAGGAAAAGACTTAAAAATAATAGGTACGTTAGCGAGAAAAGAAATGGAACAATTTTTTGAAAAAAAGGTTTTTTTGGAGATGTATGTTAAAGTAAATAAAGATTGGAGAAACAACGAAAAACAACTTAAAAATTTTGGTTATTTGAATTGAGAACAATGTAACAATGTGTGGATGTGTAAATGTGCGGATGACCAATAACTAATGACTAATTGACCAATCACCAATCACCAATCACCAATAATTTTATAAAATTTCAACTGTAATATAAATGAGTAATATAGTAGCAATAGTAGGCAGACCTAATGTAGGAAAATCAACCCTTTTCAATCGTTTAACTTCTTCAAGAAGTGCTATTGTTGATGAAGCAAGTGGTGTTACCAGAGATCGTCACTACGGAAAAGTAGAGTGGAATGGAAAAGAATTTTCATTGATAGATACAGGAGGTTATATTGTTGGTTCGGAAGATGTTTTTGAAGCAGAAATTCGTAAACAAGTGCTGATTGCAATTGAAGAATGTGATTTGATTTTATTTGTAGTTGATGTTACTGTGGGTGTTTCAGATTTAGATAAAGAAGTGTCTAACTTACTTCGGAAAGCAAATAAAAAAGTAATACTTATTTCCAACAAGGTAGATAACAATGAGTTGATTTACGACTCTAATGTGTTTTATGGATTAGCGATAAGCGATTCCATTCACAGTGTTTCAGCAATAAGTGGAAGTGGTACAGGCGATTTGTTGGACGAGGTTGTAAATAGTTTAGAATTTGATGAACAAGAAGAGGAAGAAACTGGCATTCCAAAAATTGCAATAGTAGGTCGCCCCAACGTAGGAAAATCATCCCTATTAAACACGCTTATAGGTAAAGAAAAAAATATAGTTACCAATATTGCTGGTACAACGAGAGATTCACTAACCACTCGATTCAATTCTTTTGGCTATGAATTTGATTTGATAGATACTGCTGGAATTAGAAAAAAAGGAAAAGTAAATGAAGACATAGAGTTTTATTCTGTAATGCGTTCCATAAGAGCTATTGAAAATGCCGATGTTTGTTTGTTGATGATAGAAGCTACAGAAGGTGTGATGGCTCAAGATATGAACATTTACAATGTAATTATTAAAAACAAAAAAGGAGTTGTTATTTTAGTAAATAAATGGGATTTAGTAGAAAAATCAACCAATACAGCCAAAGAGTATGAGGAAATAATTAAACAAAAATTAGCTCCTTTTACAGATGTTCCTATATTATTTATTTCAGCTATAAATAAACAACGTATCATAAAAGCATTAGAGGAGGCAAAACACGTTTACGAAAATAGAACAAAAAAAATTACAACTTCAAAACTTAACGATATCATGTTGGAAGTAGTTAATCAAAATCCACCACCATCTATTAAAGGAAAATGGATAAAGATTAAATTCGTAACTCAATTACCGACCTATGCTCCTTCGTTTGCCTTTTTCTGTAATTTACCGCAATATGTAAAAGATTCTTACAAACGATTTTTGGAAAATAAATTGCGAGAACATTTTGATTTTACAGGTGTTCCTATTCAGATTTTTATGAGAAAGAAGTAAATATTTAAGTACTAATTTTTCCAGTATAACGGAAAAATTAATACTTATACCCTCTAAAGTAACCCCATTTCAACTCTAAAATTTATTCAATCTCAGGTTCTGAAGGTGCTTCAACATTGGTGGTTGACTCAATAGCCTCTTCTTTTTTGAAAAATCTTTTTTGAAAAATAAAGATTAACGAAATTCCTACTGAAATTGAGGCGTCAGCTACATTAAAAACAGGTCTGAAGAATAAAAAATCTTCCCCGCCCCAAATTGGAAACCATTCAGGGAAAACGCCTTTGAACAGTGGAAACGAAAACATATCAACCACCCAACCATGCAAAAAAGGAGCGTAGCCACCTTCTTCAGGCAAAAAGGTTGCTATTTGGTTAAAACTTTCGTTGAAAATTATTCCGTAAAAAGCACTATCAATGATGTTGCCTAATGCTCCGGCAAACACTAATGCCCCACATATTTTCAACCCTGTAGGAGCTGTTTTTGGAAGTGTGAACAAGACATAGCCTATTCCTGTTACAGCTACAATTCTAAATAAACTTAATGCTAATTTACCATATTCACCACCAAACTCCATCCCAAAAGCCATGCCTGGATTTTCAATAAAATGAATAATAAACCAATCGCCAATTATTGGAATATCATCCCCTAACATCATGTTCGTTTTTACCCATATCTTTAACCCTTGATCAATTAACAGAACAATGAATGTTATAAATAAAGGATGGGTAAGAAATCTGAATTTCATTTCATTTAATTGGAAATTAAAAATTAAAAATTAGAAATTATCACAAAAACAATCTCAAATTTCTAATCTCTAATCAATAATTTGTTAGTCTTGAGCTTCTTTGGCTTCTATACTAAGTGTAGCATGAGGAACAGCCATCAATCTTTCTTTAGGAATTAATTTTCCTGTTACTCTACACACACCATACGTTTTATTAGAAATACGGATTAACGCATTTTCTAAGTTTTTTATAAATTTTTCTTGTCGGATAGCCAATTGACCAACTTCCTCACGAGAAAGTGTTGCAGCACCTTCTTCCATCATTTTGAATGAATGAAGTGTGTCATCAGTTCCGTTATCGTCTTTATATTTAAGTGTGTTAACCAACTCTTCATAATCGATTCGTGCGGTTATTAATTTTTTTTCAATAAGTGCTTTGAAATCTGCTAAATCTTGTTCTGAATATCGAATTTCTCCCATAGTTGTTAATTTTTTAAAATATAAGTTTGTTCTAATTTAATTTTTTTATTGTGATTAATGTAGATAAATCATGGTCAAAATCTACGGTAACTCCTTCATTTAGTTCGCTTACCAAATCCAATTGGGTTGCTAATGTTTCGGTGCAAATATAATTTTTATTCTTTGTTATTGCATCATTTATTTCATTGTGTTGCAAAATTTTAACAGCAATTTTATCATTTACTTCAAAACCACTATCCTTCCTTAAGTTTTGAATACGATTTACGAACTCTCTAGCAATACCTTCCTCTTTTAATTCCTGCGAAATTGAAATATCTAACGCTACTGTCAATCCACCTTCGGTTTGTACCAACCAACCTGGAATATCTTGTGTAATAATTTCAACATCATTACTATCCAACATTACTTGTTGTCCTTCAACATTTATTTCTACAACGCTATTCTTTTCAAACTCTTGTATATCGTTTTGATTAAATTGAGTTACTATAGCAGCAATCTGTTTCATTATTTTACCATACTTAGGTCCTAAGGTTTTAAAGTTGGGTTTAATGCTCTTTACCAGCACTCCTGCGGTATCTTCCAAGTATTCTATTTCTTTTACGTTTACTTCCGATAAAATTAAATCGGCAACATCTTGTAACTGACGTTTAAATTTAGCATCTAAAATAGGAATCATTATTTTTTGAAGCGGCTGACGTACTTTTATTTGTTCTTTCTTTCTTAAACTCAACACCATTGATGAAACTTGTTGTGCAATATCCATACGCTGCTCTAAATCAGTGTCTATAACACTTTCATTTACTGTTGGGAAATCTGACAAATGCACGGATGTTGTATTTCCTTTACCACTCACTTTACTTAAATCGGAGTATAATAAATCGGCATAAAAAGGTGCAATAGGCGAAGACAACTGTGCCACTACTTCCAAACACGTATAAAGCGTTTGATAAGCCGAAATCTTATCTTCTGAATAATCGCCTTTCCAAAAACGTCTTCTGCATAAGCGAACGTACCAATTGCTTAAATGGTCGTTTACAAACTCCTGAATAGCTCTTCCTGCTTTAGTTGGTTCGTAAGTTTCATAAGAATTCTCGACATCTTTAATCAACGAGTTAAGTTTAGAAATAATCCAACGGTCAATTTCAGGACGATTGGCTATTGGCACTTCAGCTTCAGCATAGGTAAAATTATCTAAGTTGGCATACAAAGCAAAAAAGCCGTAGGTATTATAAAGTGTTCCAAAGAATTTACGCTGTACCTCAACAATTCCTTCTACATCAAACTTTAAATTGTCCCAAGGCTGTGCATTGGTAATCATGTACCAACGTGTAGCATCCGCACCATATTTATCTAAAGTTTCAAATGGGTCAACGGCATTACCCAAACGCTTACTCATTTTCTGACCGTTTTTGTCTAAAACCAACCCATTGGAGATTACATTTTTGTAAGCAACATTATCAAAAACCATGGTAGCAATAGCGTGTAAGGTAAAAAACCAACCACGCGTTTGGTCAACACCTTCAGCAATGAAGTCTGCAGGGAAAGCCCCCTCCAACTCCCCTAAAGAAGCCCCCTCCAACTCCCCCGAAGGGGGAGGGTTGTCCAACGCACTAGCCGCTGTTGTCAACTCATTTTTAATGCTTACTAATACATTTTCAGTGTCATTTATAACCTCTTCATTCGTAAAACGAATAACCTTAAACCCTAAAGAATTTAATATCTCTGTTCTTACCTCGTCAGCTTGTTTTACTTCAGGTTCATTATGATAACCACCATCAATCTCAATTACTAAACTTTTAGAAAGGCAAACAAAATCTACTATAAATTCATCAATAATATGTTGTCGTCTAAATTTATAACCTTCAAGGTTTTTTCCTCTAAGCTGTTTCCATAAAAATTCTTCAGCTTCTGTTTGTTGTTCTTTATTTTTGGTTTTTAATTCCCTTAAAAGAGCGTAAGAAGAAGTTCTAGCAGTCTGCCAATTAGGAGCTTCGTCCCTCCCCTTTGGGGAGGTTAGGTGGGGCTTTTCGAAAGGATAGTGGTGTTGTGCGTAAGGCATAGAACCTGAATCGAACCAAACATCAATTAAATCAGTTTCACGTTTCATAGGTTTGCCCGATGGTGAAACCAATACAACATTATCTACATAGTTTTTATGTAAATCGAATTTGTCGTAATTGGCTTTATCCATGTTGCCTATCTCAAAATTGGCTAACGGATTGTTGGTCATAAAACCCGCTGCCATGGATTTTTCTATTTCGGTTTTCAGTTGCTCTACTGAGCTGATACAAACTTCTTCATCTCCTGTTTCTGTCCTCCAAATAGGAATTGGAATTCCCCAGTAACGAGAACGAGATAAATTCCAATCGTTTAGATTTTCCAACCAATTGCCAAAACGACCTGTTCCTGTACTTTCAGGTTTCCAATTGATGGTTTTGTTCAACGCTATCATGCGTTCTTTTACGGCAGTAGTTTTAATAAACCAAGAATCTAACGGATAGTATAAAATAGGTTTGTCGGTTCTCCAACAATGGGGGTAGCTGTGTTCGTACTTTTCTACTTTAAATGCTTTATTTTCTTTTTTCAGTTTGATGGAAATTTCTACATCTACCGATTTTTCAGGAGCTTCACCATCATTGTAGTATTCATTTTTTACGTATTTTCCTGCAAATTCACCCATTTCAGGTCGGAATTTACCTTGTAAATCTACCAAAGGAACAGGATTGTTGTTTTCATCTAACACCAACATGGGTGGAACTCCTGCATCTTTAGCCACTTTGGCATCATCAGCTCCAAAGGTGGGAGCAATGTGTACGATACCGGTACCATCTTCGGTAGTTACAAAATCTCCGGGAATTACTCTAAAGGCAGCCCCCTCTAACTCCCCCGAAGGGGGAGAATTGCCATCACTCGTTTCCAAAATATATGGTTGAGCGTAAGGTAAAAGTTGTTCGTATTGGATTCCTATTAAATCTGATCCTTTACATTCAGCAATAATTTTAAATGGGATAGTTTTATCACCATCTTTATAATTTTCAAAATCTTCATCAGAAGTACTCTCAAAATAAGGTTTTGAGAATTGTTTTCCAACTAAACTTTTACCTACCACTAAATAAACTGGTATAAAAGTATATTGATTGAATGTCTTTACTAACACATAATCAATTTTAGGTCCAACCGCTAGTGCCGTATTCGATGGCAAGGTCCAAGGAGTAGTAGTCCAAGCTAAGAAGAAAGCCCCTCCCAGCTTCCCCGAAGAGGAGGAGTTTGCCAACGCACTATCCTTAATGTCCAATTTAAAAGCTTTGCTAATGGAATTTTTCATTCCCCCTTTGGGAGTTAGGGGGCTTTTAAACTGAGCAACGCAAGAGGTATCTTTCACATCTTTGTAACAACCCGGTTGGTTCAACTCGTGAGAGCTTAAGCCCGTACCTGCTTTTGGCGAATAAGGCTGTATGGTGTAGCCTTTATACATCAAGCCTTTTTGGAAAAGTTGTCCTAATAACCACCACACCGATTCGATGTATTTATTTTCATACGTAATGTAAGGATCATCCATATCCACCCAATAGCCCATTTGCTTGGTGAGGTTGTTCCACACATCGGTATAACGCATTACCGCTTCCTTACAAGCGTTGTTGTATTCTTCCACAGATATCTTTTTACCGATATCTTCTTTGGTAATGCCTAATTCTTTTTCTACACCTAACTCTACAGGTAAACCATGCGTATCCCAACCGGCTTTCCGTTTTACTTGAAATCCTTTTAGGGTTTTATAGCGGCAAAAAATATCTTTAATAGCACGAGCCATCACATGGTGAATTCCGGGTAATCCATTGGCAGAAGGTGGTCCTTCAAAAAATACAAACGGCTGTTTACCTTCTCTGCTTGAAACACTTTGTTCAAAAACTTTATTTGCTTCCCATTGTGCTAACACTTGTTTAGCCACATTAGGAAGGTTTAACCCTTTATATTCGTTGAACTTGCTCATACTTAAATTTTAAGAATTGCGAAATTAAGAAATTAATAGTTGTTTTGAAATGTAGTTTTTGTTAATTATCTTAAAAAGATGATGTTTAAATTACATCAAGATGGCTTTACATTGTCCGTTTATCATTCCGTATAGTTATTTTTTTAGGGCGTGGTATCTTATTGAGCTATGTTTTTCATTCCACTTCGAGAATTTAGATTATGGAAATTCGGGCTTTTGCAGTGAGGAAGATTTTATTTTTTCTAGTTCTTGTTTAACTCCTTCAGGGTTTATTTTTGGGTTGTAAAGAGCAGGATTTTTGAGCATTAGAGTTAAAATCATCATTTGTTCCTCATTCAAAGAATCAAGACTACTATCGAAATAAAACCTTGATGCTCTTTCTATACCGATGTTGTTGTATAAAAAATCATGTTTTGCAGCAATATACTTTAAACATTCTTGTTGAGTTACTTCTTTTTCAAGCTTCCATGCAAGTATATATTTGTTGCCTGTTATTCTATTGTTGTTCATTGTTAAGTTTTGTCTAAAATTAGCAACTTCTAAGCAAGGACAGTTATTGTTATAGTTTTCAAAAATCCAATCAAACAATTGCCCTGACGTATTAGTTATAGGTTGGATACTATTGTAAACTTCCAAGAAATTTTTAGGAGAAGGGTGCTGCTAGTAAATTAATATTTTTCCAGTATAAATTTGTTTATTTGAACTAGGGTCAATCAGATTAATAAAATACATTCCATTTGTCAAATTTTTTCTTGAAATTTGGACCTTGTCAGTTCCAGCAATAATTTTATTTTCAATAATTGTTCTCCCTAGTTGATCAAAAACTTTTAGGAGAATAGTTTTGTCAATACTTTGGCTAAACACAATATTCGTAGTGTTGTGAAAAGGAT
>Ga0100378_1003954_pt1 | contig 14007 bp, 8 predicted proteins | sample CryGeymeta201502_FD_81535 | JGI IMG/M metagenome (GOLD analysis project Ga0100378, IMG submission 81535) | Groundwater microbial communities from Crystal Geyser aquifers in Utah, USA - Crystal Geyser metaG 2015-02 | ecosystem: Environmental > Aquatic > Deep subsurface > Groundwater | place: USA...
CAAGTATCAGTAAATCAAGCCAAATCTTTAAGATCTAATTTATCTATGAAATCTGTTCAATCCTTAAAATCTGCTACATTTCTTGATTTTAATTATGAACATAAGCGAGTTAAAACATATAAAGTTCATTATATTGAAAAATGGGAATTAAAAAATGGAATAGCTGAATATAAAATTACACCTACTTTATTAAATAATCTTGATTATCAAGTATGTTTGCTTGGTGATAGTATAAAGGTTTTATTAGAAAATATTCAACATTTTAAAATGAAACATTTGACAAATAGAGAAGTAAATAATAATAAATATATCATAAAACAATAACATTTATTTAATAACAATAACAAATAATATTTGAATTTAGATATTCAACATTTTCCTGACTTTAGACATACCATCTAAAATTAAACAAAACAAACTATATGAAGAAACATCCGGATTAATGATGACAATATCACAAATGATCTTATTAGACTTTACACAATATATGGATAAGTTTGTAGCAATTCAACCCCCAAGACCAAATGACTTAGCAGACAAAAAAGTAAAAGATGAAGACGAAAATTACAACATAAATATAAAGCTATTCAATGATATATCTATTTTTTTAAAGGGATGTCATGAAGTCTATTGCATATTAACAAAGCAAGTAGAAGATATGATATTAAAACCTAAAGAATTTTATCATTTATATCAATATATTACAAGAGCTAGGATGAACGTATCAAGTTTAATAGCTACGAGTAAATTGAATGAAAATAACTATAACTTTGACAATAATGTAATAGATTGTAATATATGTTAGATAATTAAACATTAACTTACATTAATTAACCTTAATTTAATTAAAATAAAACAAAATAGAAATTGGCAGATTTAAAGGAGTTACAATATAAGCAAAAACTAAAAGATAGTATTTATTATGTTGAGGAAGTAGAGAAAAAAGTAGTTAAACCTAAAATGGGTAAAGAAGATTATTCATTTAGCTATATTTATTTTATATTTTAATAACATATCTTACTAATATATTATATTAATATATCCTCATAACCAATTACAGATATTAATGACAAAATTAAGAAGAAATATACTTTTAAAGTAAGTGAAGAAATTGAAAGAAAAAATAGATTGAACTCAATCTTCGGAAAGTAATTATCTATTTCTAAATAAATTATAACATTGATATTTCAATATAACATTGCTTTTATTATTAAGATAAATCTTAACTATTGATATAACACTTAACTATTATTTAGAGTAAAAAGAAATAAAGATGACTCTTTTGAAAAACAAAAAAAGGAAGCAAGTCAAAAATTAGCTCCTCCATCTATGTTAAATTCTAATCTTTTAAACTCGTTATTAAAACATTGTCCAAGGGATTTGAAAAATAAAGTTGTATCCCAAAGAATAATTGAAAGATATATGTCAAAGAGAAAGAATTTTGAGGATGATAATTAAATAATAAAGTATGTAAATATATTATAGTATATTGTAAAGCAAATAAACAAATTAAGTAATAAAGTATTAAACTATTTATACTAAATATACTATAAAAATAAATAACAATTAATCTAAATATTATAATTTAATTAGAAATGGTTATATTAATATATTTGAGTAATATAAAAGTATTTTTAAATCGAAATGAATATCATAGCTTCGTTAGCTCAGTCGGTAGAGCGTAAGTCTCATAATCTTAAGGCCGTGGGATCGATCCCCACACGGAGCATGTTTTTTATAAAAAACTTTTATTTTTATTAAAATAAGTATTATAAAGTATTATAAAGCATTATACTAGATATAAAATATATGTTTTATATTAAATAACATAACATATTATACTATAATAGCTAATTAATCACATATTTTAGTTGCATAATAAAGAATATAAAGTATATAAAGAATAATATAAAGTAAATACAAATTAATTCTTTCATTAATAATATTAGATTTACATTAATTAACATTTAATATTCTATATTATAATAAGGAGAAGCATAGTCTTGATTACTTCCAGTTCCATTTCCATATCTGATTGGTTGATAAGAGTTTGAGTTAATATTTAAACTTTTGGAGATGCTGTAATTTTTAGGATTACTATTAAAGTTATTATAGTTGTTGTTATTGTCGTAATTGTCGTTATGCTTATTGTTAATTTTGTTATTAATTTCGACTCTTAAATTACCAATATCTCTAAATCGATTAACTTGCTTATTATCTTCACTTTGCTCATAATGTCTTGATTCTTGTGTCTGGAATTTTTTCCTCCTCTCAACTGTTTGACATTCATTGATATTATAGTTATTATTTTCATTACTATTATTAAGAATTTTAAAATTATTACTATAAGGCTTTTTACTCGGAAAGGAATCATTACTAAATTCATTAATATAGTATGAATTCAAATCGCTATTAATATCATTGTTATAATTATAGTTATTGTTATTGTTTTTACTTAGCTTTTTATTAAAATTATTATTATATTCCATTCTCAAGTCTTGGCTAATAGCGTTAGGAATAAATGTAATTGCCTTTTTTAGTTTTACACTTTTACTTCCGTCAATCTTTTCTATATTGTCGAATTTAGTTTGTTTATCAAGCTTATAGTTTGTACTTAGTTCATTCAGTTTATTTTTTGACTTTTGTAAAGTATTGTTAGAATCACCTAGTATGAATTTGCCGATTCTGTTGTGATATGTTGGATTTATATCTGGCTTATCTGGCTTTGCTTTATTTTTGTTGATTTTTGAGTAGTCTAAACTTGAGACGAAGTTGGAATTAGTGTTGCTTTTACCATTTCCTTCAAAAAAGCAAAAGTGACCTTTATCTAAATTTAATGCAGGGTTATTTGTATTTTTCATAATTCCGTCAACGCCATCTTTACCAATTAATGACATTTTATTCTTATATTTATCTCTAAACGAGTATACTTTACTATCCATTTATTAAAAAAATTTACTTTAATTACTACAATTAATAATATTAAATTAACTTATTATATGTTTACACAAACTTAATGTTTATTATATACAAACAAGATATTTTAATTATTAACTTACATAAACTAACTTTAAAACTACTATTATCATATAAATCAACAACTCAAATACAATTTTATATATAACAACATTCTCTTTCATATGTCTAAATAGTAATAATCATTATCTATACAAACCTCATAATTTTATTATGAAAAAACCTACTTAATTATATTTCGGAGTTATAGTTAATATATAATATTTTTAATGTAATTAAGATAATATTATAAAAATATTTAATTAAAAATGCAGAACAAGACAAAAACGAGTATACCAGCTAATAATAAAAACATATCAAACGAACGTATTGGCTTAAAATACTGCGATAAAATAAACATAAATCAAGATAACTTATCTAATATAAGAATTATTAAAAAGAATTTAGTTTATGTGATTGGTATTACAAAGGAAATGGCAAACAAAAATGTAAAATATTATTATAAATTAGTAATTAGGTTTTGAAAAAGCCTGAATATTTTGGGCAGTATGGGAATATTCTCAAAATTGTTGTTAATACGGTTAATGCCTACAAATCTAATGAAACCAAAGTATTAAGTCATTCTGCCTATATTACTTATTCGAAATCTAGTGAGGCTTCGTTAGCTATTCTTGCAGTTGATGGAATTATGATTGGAGGAGGATGCATCCGTGCCACATATGGTAGTACTAGATTCTGTGCATTTTACCTAAAAGGAAAGGATTGCACTAATAAGGAGTGCTTGTATTTACATACAGAAGCAAGTGATTACGATGATATTCTTGATAAGGAAGACGTTAATAAAAAGATAAACTTTAAGCAACAACAGTTACAAGCAATTAAAATTGCAGATGTATTTAACTTTGAAATAAGAAAAAAAATAATAACGAGTAAAGTTGTTATAAAAGACGCTATTCTCCCCGACATAAAATCAATTTATGAAAATCCAGTTGTATATGACAATGATCTTAACTATTATGAATTTGAAGAGTATATGAAACAAGACAAGGGCACCTGTACAAACGCTCAAAATACTAGTCAAAATACTAATCAAAATTCTAATCAAAATACTAAGACAGATCTAAGAAGTAGTAAAGAAGGTCTAAAATATACTAACGATCTCAGAAACAGCAAAGACAGCATAAAAGATGGTTCTAAAGACGGTACCGGTACCAAAGACATTATTAGAGGTAACAGCAAAGACCTAAAAGATATAGTAAAATATCACAAGGAAGATTTTAACAACATCTCTGATGCTGAAATGTTTGTTTCTAAACCAAGAAGTAACTCTGATATAAATCATAAGAATTCTATATCAACTACTTCGGACTCTACTAATGATAAAGATATTACTATAAAACTTTTTAAGTCTAAGGATAATTCGAGGTTTAGCTTTATTGAGGAAGACAAAGATCATATAGATATAGGCATTGAAGTTCCTAAATTTATAACACAAATAATAATTAATAAAATGCTTAAACCTCAAGATAGACTTACTAAGTTACTAGAACAAAGTGTCATAAAGAGCATTTCTGATGATTCTACAGAAATTGAAGGTCCTGATCATGAATGGGCTAACTTTTTGTTGGAAAATGCTTCTGTTAAATATGACTTGTAAATAGTTAACTTTGATTAAAAATATATATAATATTATTTTATTAACTTATTTATTAATATAGAAGAGTTTCTTTTAATACTTTTAATAGTAATTAAAATATTTAAATTTACTATAACTTTTATTTTAATTATACGTTTATATACTTTACTTTATTATTTACTTTAATTATTATATATTATCTCATTAAATTTATTAATAATTTATGTCTAACATGATAGAATTCCTCATCTAAGTTCTTTAAATTTAATTCTAGATTAGTTATCAATGATTTTGATTTTTTAACTTCAGACTATCGAATTAATAATGTTAATTTTAGTTTATAATATTATTTACTTTAATGACTTTTTTACGCTCTTCATCTTTTAGTATTTTATTTTCTAATTGTAGAGCATTTATTGATTTTAGTTCTAAACTTTTAAGCTGAGTATCTATATTCTTAATAAAGTTTTTAGTATAATCTTTTATTTCATTTACACTTTTTTTCTTAACGTCTTCATTATCTATATATAAATAAAATATTATTATATTTATAATTATTTTAATATTATCTTTACCTTTATTTTCTTTTAATGATAGTATTTTTGAATTAAATTCTTTTAATTTTAGAGCAAGTTTATTATCATCTTTGTTTATAATTTCTTTTGTGATCCTCTTGGTTGGCAGCAAATCATGATGTGGAATTGAGACAGGAGTAATATTAAGTTTATTAGTTTTATCTTTAATGACATCATTTTTGTTATATGGATTAATTTTATCTGGGATTAATGTATGTTGATTTATCTTCGTAACAAGTTTTTTCAAGACTCTTGTTGTTCCATTATGACTTTTCCTACTCTCACTTTTTTGCAAGAAATGCTTTTTTAAGTGTTGTGTATTATTCTTTGGTTTATCCTCATCTTCTTCGTCTCCTTCATCTTCTCCTTCATCTTCACCTTCATCTTCTCCATCATTTTCTTCATCATGCTTAGTAGTATTTTGAATTGGATTTAAATGCATTTGAACACCGTTCTTAATCATATTTGCTTCTTGTCTTCTTATATATTTGTAATGATTAGTTATATATTTTATTTGTTCTTGTAAAGCTTGTAATTTTTGAATGTTAAAATCTGATTCTAAAGGAGCTTTTTTATTTATTCCTAATAAAATATTCGCAATTGTATTTATTTTTGGATCAGCACTAAAAACACTTTTATCAAATTCTGGATTAGGGATTTGAGGTTTCATTGCTTGTTGAGCTATCATAGTATTAATTTGTTGCTTTAATGGGGCCAAATCTCTAACTAAGTTAGGCATTCCTTGTTGTATCATTCCTGGCATTCCTTGTTGTACCATTCCCGGCATTCCTTGTTGTACCATTCCTGGCATTCCTTGTTGTACCATTCCCGACATACCTTGTTGTAGTACTCCTGGCATTCCTGCAACAGTTGGCATTCCGTTATTATTCATTACAGGTATACCCGCATTACCTATATTCAATCCAATAGGCATTACTGGAGCTTGATGATATTGAGTATTTAAATTAATTACATTACTTTGAGAAGTATTATTCATAAGTTTATTATGCATATTATTCATATGATCATTAATTACACTTACAACATTATGATTTGTATTATTGTTAACATTATTATTTGTATTTGATGGTGTATTTTCAGTAGTTTCCTTTCTAAAGTTAGGTATATTTGGAATCTTAATATCTTCTTTATGGTCTTGATTATTTCCATTGTCTTCTTTATCAACTTTTGTTAAATTTAAGTTAGGAATATCAGTAGTTACAAATTCTTTATGATCTTTATGAAGAAAGTGAATATGTTCTTTTTTATTATTATCGGTTTTGATATTATTATCTTTCTTATTATTAGCACTTTTTTTATGATGTTTGTCTGCTAATTCATCGAGTTCATCAAAGTCGTCCATATCTAAGTCATCAATTTCATCATCGAAATTATCACTGTGAGCTTTGTGATTGTCTTTTTTATTATCCTTATGATTGTCTTTTGTATGAGTATCTTTCTTGTTATTTTCTTTTGTATTATTATCTTTTGTATTATTATCTTTTTTATTGTTATCTTTATGATTGTTATCTTTATGGTTGTTATCTTTATGATTGTTATCTTTTGTAAGTTTATTTTTATTATCTGTTTTCTTTTCGTTGTTACTATTATGATCATTTTGGTTATCGTTATTATCACTGTGATTGTTTTCTTTTTGGTGATCTACTTTATGATTGTTATCATGATGGTTGCCATTTTCTTCAATATCATCATTATCTTCTATAATATTAATTATTTTTCTCATTAAAGGAGCAGTATGCTGCTTTTTAACTGCTAACTTATTATTGGATGTAGAGTTGTTAGAATTAATTTGATTATTAGATTTATGATCATTATGACTATTATGATTACTAGAATTATCATTATTGTCAACACTATCAATATTTTCAAAATTATGTTCTTCTTCCTCTTTATTAGTATTATCAGCAGTTCGATGAGCAGGTAATTTCGGTAGTTTATGTTCTACTTCTACATTTTTTACTTGTTTCTTGTTGTTACTTTGATTCTTATTTTGACTATTACTTTCATAGTCTTCATTATCTTCAGTATCTTCCTTACTTTCCTTACTATCCTTGCTTGCCTTACTATCATTACTTGCCTTATTTTCATTTTTCTTGTTATTATTTCCTTTTTCGGGAACACTACCACTTTCTTCATCAAGCCCCTCGCCTTCTTCATCCCCATCTTCATCATCACCCTTTTTCTTATTATTTTCATTACTATCATGAGTCTTCTCATGAATATTGTTATTGTTATTATTAGTACTATTACCTATATTGTTTCCCATTCCATTCATATTATTCATTTTACTATTTGTATTATTCATTCCCATTCCAAAGTCGTTCATGTCAAACTCATTCATATCATTCATATTAAAATGATTATTATCTTGATTATTCATACTATTTCTAAACATTTGCTTCTTCTTTGGCATAATTTTCTTCTTAATTAGCTTTTTTTGAGGTTTATCATTTACTAATGGGCTACTAAATAATCCTTTATTATTCATATTTAGATGTATTAATTTTGTTCTAATATCTAAGTTATCTTGATTGAGAATATCTAACCATCCTCCTATCTTTTTAACCTCAGTAATGTTTACTTGGAGTTTCTTTCTAAATTTTTCATTAAAAAACAAAGCTTTGTCAATAATCCATTTAACTTTCATATCAAAGTCTAAGATATTGTGAATTATTGCAGAGTCGGTGTTTATATTTGTAGATACTATATTATGTTAAGATTAATCATAAAATTAATTATCAAATTAGTAATATAATTACCATAAACTTTATCATCATTAAAATGAATAGGATCTTTCTTCAACGCAGCATAATAACCATTAAGAAGAGGAACATAACTAAATTGATCTCTCCAAGGAATTTCTTCTTCAAATTCTACATCAAGGCTATAATTCAAAGTGTTAATATTTATATGATTTATTTCCAATAACTTTTTCAACAGAACTTTGTAATACTTTTTCATTGTTAATGAATTTTTTAAGTTTATTTCATATTTTGGAATATTGCTAAACATTTTAGTAAAAGTTCTTAATGTGAAGTCCATATTATTAAAGTAGTCATCACTTTTTTTATTTATTAAATGTTTTAGTTTATTGCTTGGATTGATGTAATGAAAGTCTTTAAATTCTTTGATTGATTTCTGGATTACGTTTTTTATTAAAGTTTTTTCAAAGAGGCAAGTGTTAATATGGCAAAATCCTGCTCTGAAACATGTATCGCAGATATCTAGGTAAATATTAGTTAGATAATTTAATTAGATAGATTAAAAATTAATTATGTGTATTACTTATTTCATCTCTTTTAAAATACTCATAAGGCTGACCAATTCTATTCCCAAAATAATCTGCATTTATCCTCATACACGCTGATGGACATCTTGTATATTTACAGTTTACATTTTGTTCATTTTTAATCTTCAAATGATATAGCGTATTTTGACAAGCTAAACATGTAATAATAACATAAATAACAACATTAATTTAATAATAATATAACAATAATATAACTTATAATTTATTACCTAAACAACTTTCATTTATAGGGCATTCTGGAGTAGGAGAAGATTTGCATAAACATAATAAAAGAAATAAGAAAAATAGCTTTCCAATAAAAAAACTATTTTTTATTTTGTTAAGCTTCATTTATAAATTTAATTTTTATTATAATATAATAATTATACATTATTTGTATTACTAATAATAATGAAAAAATAAAGTTAATAGTAAATTATAGTATTATAGTTTTTATATTGATAAATGACTTCGTTTTTAAACGACTAAAAGACTGAAAATTACTAAAAAACATTTAAAAATTCACTTTTAGCTAATACTATTTTGAATTAACCTACAATTAACATTATATTATATTAGATTATATAATTTTATATTATATTATATAGTATTAATTAATATAATTTAAAATATATTATTTACACAATTTGTTGTAAGTCATATAATATTAATATTAATAAACTACTTAAGTTCTTAATTTTTTATATAATTAATTAAATTTATTTTTTAATAAAAATTAAAAATAAAGAATGAATAACTCTAAAAAAACAAAAAACAATTCAGCTTGTATTCACATTTCAAACAAAAAGAAAAACAAAATCAGAACAAACCTTCTATTAATAGCAGATACAGAAATACAAAATTACTTAAAGAAAAGCATTATGAAGATTAATACAATTTCCCCTGAGAAAATATGTAAACTATATGAAGATAATTATGTGGTTAAATTTAAACAAACTGTCTCTCCAAGTAAATCCCACCTTACGAAAAATCATGCTGTGAAAGAAGATATACTTAAGTTAAAAGGTGATCTATCTATATGTCATGAAGATGGAATCTCTCAAGAAAATAGTAAATGTAATTGTTGTCCTACAAAATCAGTTTTTGACCTTAGAAGGATATCGATTTCACATAAAAAGTTTAAAATAGAAAATATATTGAGGAATAGGACAGATTTATTAAGTAAGCATGAGAAGTGTGATAAAAATGAAATTAATTTGCTAAACTCAAGAAGAGGCTCTGTAATTAGAAGTATTATTGATGAGACGTTTGATTCGAAGAATTCCCAGTTATCTCAAAGCAAAATTATCTCTCAATCTCAATTAAAAAATCTTAACTTTAGTTCTAAAACAAAAATGATTCTTACAGCATCTGAGAAAAACATAATAAACATTCAGCATAGCTTTAACAGCATTCAAAAATTATTCAAAACAAATCCATTACTAGACGTAAGTACCTTAAAAAATACAAACCGGGAAGACAATACTAGTATGTCAAAAGTAGACAAAGAACTATTTGATATACTTGAATGTAAAGGTGTTGATTATAATAACAAAATAGAACAAATAAAAAGGACAAGCAGAAGATTATCTGAATTTAATTCAAGTATATATAGTGGAAGCCTTAAACAAAAACTTGACGAAGAAAATGATGAAAGGAAACTACCCATTATTCGAAATGATCGAGCAATTTTTGGTTCGATTAAGCAGTCTCTTTTAAGAAAATCAATAACTATAAAAGAAGTCATCAATGAACAATGTGAATTAAACGAATTAGACGGTTATACAAAAAGATCAAGAACAATAACTAGTAAGGATGTTTTAATAAGTTCTAGAATGTTTCAAGACTTAAATACATTATTGTTTAATGACATGAATACGAGTGGGATTCAACCTACTAAAGTTGTCAGGAAAAGTAGCTCTCAGAATAATAGTTCTAAATCAAGTAATAACTTTTCTTTCAATAAATCATCTGATATTGATTCATTATCTGATATGCAAAGAATTTCTGATTTATATATAGGGAATCAAATAAATTCATCAATTAAAATTAAAAAGAACACGAATCTCAATTTCCAAATAAAACCAAAAAATGACTTTTTTGTATTAAGAGAGGATGAGAAAAATAATTCAATTCTAAGCCTCTCAGTACTATGTACAAACAGAAAAGACAATAAGGAAAGTAATGAAAAAGTAACTAATGAAGATAATAGTGGAAAAGGTATACATACAAAGAACACAAAAGAATTTAAGGAACACAATGAAGATAACATAAGATATAATATAGACCATCTTAATACTAGTAAAGAATATAAAGAAGGAAAAGAATTCAAAGAAGATAAAGAATATAAAGAAGACAAAGAAGACAAAGAAGGTAAAGAAGACAAAGAAAAAGAGGACGCCTTAAGTGAAATCAATCTATTTAATGTTTCTTTAATTTCAGATTTTAGCCTTAATCCTAGTCTACTCCCTACAAATGGTGACCAAGAAAAGTCTACTTATGTTATACCAATTCTAAAACATAGCGCAAAGGCCACATTCAATTATAACAATAATTATTTAAAAGGATTAAAACAGATCAAAAATGATACTAACCAAAATACATTATCAAGCAAATCTAAGAAGTTCGACTATAGTAATAAACAATTATTCAATTTTGGAAGAAATGGAGTAAGGATGAATACAAGTAAAATAACTGATAAGGATCAATTAAATCTGTATTATAACATAAATTTCAACAGCGCATTACAAAAAATGACAAATATACAGAAGGGCAAGTATGGCTCTCAGTCTCCGGAATTAAAGTCATCGAATAACCTTATAGAATGGGATGAATTTTCAATTGATAACTCTCCGCTTAGAATACTTAAAATAGTACCAGAAAATGATGAAATGTGCTTTGATTCTATATATTCTCCTGTATCAAGGACATTAGATTACCCAGAATTTGATTCCAATACTGCAAGAGTAAATCCGCTGAATCTTAATAATGACCCCTTTAGTAGTAGAGGTTCTAAGAAACAACTTAAATTCAATAATAACAGTATTAACAAAGAGGATATAACGTCTTTTAACTTCTCAAAGGATTATACGGAGCATTCAGTTATTTCAGATAATAATTCAATGTCTTTGAATATAGATTCTAAAATTGTATAAATTGAACAAATTGAACAATACAATTTTGAACAAACAATAAACAATTGCCTAGATAATTATATAATACTTATATATAGTTTTATTTTTTGAGTTTTTATTTATAAAGGATGATTAATTGTTATAATAATTTATTTCATTTTTAGGTTATAATAAATAATATAATAATTATAATTATAATTATATTTAATTTTATATCAGTTTAATGTAGGAATAACTAAGATTAAGTTTATTTTATTGTAATTATAACTCGTCAGATTACTCTAATTTAAGGAGAAATAATCAAAAAATACACCCTCTAACTATTCTTTTTAATAATATGTCTATATATAATTAAATTTTTGCATCTTATTTGAAGCATAATTTTGGATTAATATAAGATTTTCATAAATAATTATTCTTCTTTTGGTTAATTCACCATTGCAAATAATTTCTGGGAAACAAATATTATAATCCGAAACTATTTAAAATAAAAATTACTTTCATTAAATTAATTTAAATATAAAGAACTCATATATAATTTAAAACTTATAATTTATAATAATTAAATATTTTAATAAAAATGGAAATATAAATAAGCTTATTTTGAATTAAATAAATTTATCAGTCTAACACTTTAAAAATCATTATCAAATATTATTATTTAGATTTTTTATGGTTTATATATAATATTAGCTATTTGTTCTATTCTTTAAAATTCGTTTCAGGGTAATCTTCATATTAAATTCTGGAAAAATAATCTCCAAGTTGAATTTTTCCATTAAATTCATAACAATTTTAAGTTAATGTAAGAGAATTATTTCAAAAAGAATATAATAAGTTTTCACTTTTATCTACTATCAAATATATATTAATACATTTAAATAATTAAAACTTTTATTAATGTTATATTATGCTCTATTTAAATTATGCTCTATTTAACTTATTAACTATTAAAGTAAAATAGGGAATATTATATAATAAATATTTTGAAAGCACTTATTACAACTACTGCTATAAAAATCTTTTCATTTTTCAAAGGAGAAAGTGACGTAGTTACATCATTAATTGATATAAAGGATGATGAAATGAAAATAAATTTACTATTACTTGATCAAATAAACAGTTTTGTGGCCTGTTTAGGTCCTCCTGGAGCTGGGAAAAGTGCATTTTGTCATTCTTTTTATGATATAAACTATGGTTTGAAGAAAAAAAGCTTTCAAGTATCAGATTCAATAAGCTCTTTTACTAAAGGACTATGGATATTAAATGAAAAAACAAGACAACAGATTCAAGGTCATATTGAAAGAGATATTATAGATGTTGAAGGTTTTCAAGTTGATGACATCAAAAGCTGGAAATATGTAATGATTATTTCATTTTTAGCAACTGATATTATTTTATTAAACCAAAATGCTCGATATGATGACATTAAAAAGATTCTTAGTATTATGAAAAGTTCTTTTAAAAAAATGGATCAATCTAACATGCCTAGAATACTCAAACAGATTATCATTCAATTGAAAAATAAAAGACAAGTTCAAGAATGTAATATTGAAAATATTTTAAAAGAAATGAATTGTAGTTTGAAAGACTTTGATGGAATTAAAATTGTTCCGGTTTATATTCCTACAATAAGTGAAGATGACCTTTATGAAAGTAATAATGATGTTTCTTTGAATGCGAAATATAGAGATAGTATTAAAGGAATCTTAAAAGTCTTATCCCCAATAGGACAAATTAACGCAGTAGCTCACTTAAGAAAATTTTGTCCTGAGTTTAATAATGCAATTAACGGAAAACATAGTTTCGATAAATTAAGCATTATCAAAGAACTGGAAATAGATTACAATAATTGTTATAGTAGATGGGAACAAACCAAAGTAATTGAATTACAAGGTGTTGATTTAAAACCCTTATTAAGCACAAACGAAGATTATAAAAGTTATATACAAAGGAATGATATTAATTTTAAATTTGTAGAGAAACTTGAAGATCTAACTTTTCATGGAAATTCTATTGATTTTACAAACAGTTATAAAAGCTTTGGTAAAAATAAAACATTTTTAGCAAATGTTAATAGTTTAAGAGCCAATTATGAAAGTAAAAAAAGGGAGTTGGAATGTGGTAATGATATCTTCAAAAATAATTTACTATGTGAATTTAATAAAATTCAATCTGATATTAAGGCTATGCTATCGAAAGTAAAATTTCAGGGAGTTATACCTAGCAATTATGATTGTACATTGAATGTCGACATTACAAATGCCAATAATGATTGTATTACTCTAAAACAAGAGTATGAAGATCAACTAATAAATTTTTACCAAAGTTCAACAGTAGATAAATTAAATTCATTTAAAGAACAAATTGAAAGAG
>Ga0100378_1003958_pt1 | contig 13995 bp, 21 predicted proteins | sample CryGeymeta201502_FD_81535 | JGI IMG/M metagenome (GOLD analysis project Ga0100378, IMG submission 81535) | Groundwater microbial communities from Crystal Geyser aquifers in Utah, USA - Crystal Geyser metaG 2015-02 | ecosystem: Environmental > Aquatic > Deep subsurface > Groundwater | place: USA...
CCAACCCCAACCCCAACCCCAAACCCCACCCCAAACCCAATGAAACTTCCATGAATTTTATGCTAAATTTAATCGAATCCCATCTTATATTCTGATGCATATTGGGTGAACTTGTCAAGAACTTGGCCATGGGAATCATAAGCAATATGGTCGACCTTGTCAGCGTAGATGGTGCTCAGCCAAAAATTGTTTGTGCTCGCTTGAGTTTCAAAAATGTCCACAGTTATGTCAGGTTTGCAAAACTCGTGGCAAATAGCTCCAAAGGCACCATCCCCCAGATATACAGTTCCGTTTTATTTGGGAGTGTTTCCCACCATGGGCTTGGTTCTTTTGAAGGAGTGGACATGATTTTCGAAGGAGGCCATCACTTTGTACTTGTCGAAATTGGGGACCCAGTGGAAAAGGGCATAAAGGTAGCGAGTAGGATCTTTGTCAAATTTTTAGCAGGCTGAATAGATGGGGACATGGTAATTGACGAATTTCATCTTGTTGCGGTTCTCCTCGAATGTCTGAATCATGAAATCCTTCTGGAATCTATATATTTGAATGTTTACCCTTAGAAATGATGAATGTAGCCCGAGTCAAGGCAGATGTAGTTCACGTTGGCGAATGAAACGCTGAAGAAGGAGCGTCGATGCTTAAGTGGTGGGACTCTCTTGATGACATGCCCATCCAAATTACGATCGTAGTGTTGGGGGAAGTACAGGAAATAGGCCGGACCATAGTTGTCGACTGTTACGTTGACTCCAGACAACTCATTTAGGCCGATGTCATGATTACCGACTCCTGCTACAATAGGCATCAGGTAACCAACAGTAGCGGTGATTTTTCCATACAATCCAAGAAGGTAGTCCCAGGTATAGGCACATGCTGGCATGTTATCGTCATAAGCTATGTCACCTCCCATGAAAAAAATATCGGGTTGGAGAGTGCTGACTATTTTCGATAGATTGATGGCTGCATGGGTGTATCCGGAGTCACCAGCATTGATCATTCTGATGGGCCGAGAGTTATTGTCAGGAAGGGTGCGATAGATTGCATTAGTCCAGAATTCATTGTTGTAAAATATTTTGGTAAGATATTTAGTGTCAGGTTGGAGACCTGTGATGAGAGCCGAATGAACTTTTCTTTCTGCCATCCATTCCAGTCCCAAATAGTCGTAGCTCTATGCTGTGACCTGCTTAAATACAGTAGGGTCAGCAGTGTGCAATTATTGGTAGTAGACGATAACCTTATCGACGTCCTGGTGTGTATGCAAGTTCAAGAAAAAGGCATAAGAGGCATCCTCAGGGACAGTAGCATAGAGCTGGCATGGAGGTCCAGGTGGGCATGATGGCTTTAATGTGAGCATTCGACTAAGATAGGTGTTGCAGCCGATGCCAAGGGATTGACTGTAGTAACCAACTTATGCATTGAAGAAAGAAACGCAAGTTTTGTAGAATAGACACGGGAATAGCACTGCACAGACTGCTGCTATTTTTAACCTTTTCTTTGCTTCAGGAGTCAGTTTGAGGCACAATTGAAGGTAACTCTTTAGAGTAGAGGTTTGATAGGTGAAAGGAATCTCGGGATGCCATAGTCGCCTTCCGTTGTCAAGGTAAATATGAACAACAGATATCAGCATCATTCCAAGCATTCCCTCAAGAAGGGATATTGCATCGAGGGCCTGAAAAATCAGAGGTATGGCTGTCAGGAATATAAAACCTCCATTGAAAGTGATGCTTTTTAGTTTTTAGATGAGAGATTTCCTGGCCGGTGAGTGGTGCTGCAACTTGCATAGAAAGAGGTAAAGAAAGAAGGAAAGAAAAGAAAGGACTAATAAGACAGTGGAAGCAATGACGGCGAACCACTGATAATAGTGGAGGTATTTTCCCTCCAGATAGGGAACCCAGTCGAACTTAGCCATGAGGTATTTATTATTACAATGAAGTCCCATCACCACTGATCTACATATTGCACTCAAAAGTCCAAGCCACTCCCGAGACTGCCTCGATTAATTAATATTGCAAAATGGCTCTGGTTTAGTGTGCTATTTCCAGAACATGTTTTTTTATGTGCATTTTTATCGGGTTTATTTTGCAATCGGACAAGTATTGCTTTGGTGCGGAAATGGCCAAAAATCAAAGTGCTGAAGCCTTTCTGAGAAAAGGAGGGTTCAGGGTATTCCACTTCGATCAGGATAACATTGCTGATATACATAAACTTATGAGCAGTCGAACTCCAAAGTAACTTTTCTTTCTAAATAGGAAACGACAAACATCATTCAAAGTAAAATAAAATAGTCCGTCATCTCTCTCAAAAAAAATCAGACCAAGATAAACCATCAGAGATTTTGAGTATACAGAAGAAAGCCCTATAAATGAGTAAAATGATGACAACTTACCTGGAGAGGCAAAAGAGCAGCACAAAGTCAAAGCTACTATCAAAAACATGATTGATAGAAATATGAAACAGGAGAACTAACTTGACTCTATTTTTGAGGCCTAACAAGATAGAATCCTTCAATCTGCAATTTTTAAAGAAACTATGAGAAATATCATCCACAAAGCCAGGCATAAAAGACAGTAGACTTATTTTTAGGAGCCTAACACTCCCGAAAGAGCTAAAGGCAAAAGAAAAAAGATGAAAGTCCAAAACCGAGAGGAAAATATGCCAAAACAGATCAGGTCAGATTAGGAATAATTACAAAGCTGCCAAGTGAGCAGAAGAAGAGGAAGGATGCAAGCTAAGGTTCATTCTTAAAAAATCCAAATAAACTATGAGTTTGAAGAAAGTAATCTAATGGTTCCATAGAGACCTGTCAACAAATATAGAAAATCTAAGAAATTTTCATCACATACTCTAATAAATGAAAACATCCCTTCTTCTGAGACAGCTTAAAATAACTCACAGAACTATATGACAAATAATGTGACTTTGAGATCGAGTAATAAGAAAGAGCTTCTATTAGAGGAAAAAGATATTCTGAAGGTTGAGAAAAAGGGAAAAATCAATGACATCAAGACAAAAACGACAATCATTCATAAATACAAAAAGACAAATAATGTGAAGGTCAACGGCAGCTTAAAAACAGGCAAGACAAGAATTATGGCAGAAACCAGCTCAGAGTAGGAATTTTAGACCCACCCTTTTCCATAAAACTCTACCAAGGTCTAATAGATAAAAAAAAAGATAATAGAGAATTTACCAGATCGAAATCCTAAAATAGTTCATAGTCATAATTCAATCGACTCCAAAACCATATCAATCGCTGAGCCGCTCAAGATGAATAAACTATACTTTGCCTCTCGAATGGTGCACTTCGACTCTGGAGGACAGGAACTGAAATTCATAAACGACAAGTAGTTTCAATAGTTTGTTGAAGAGACAGCCAGAAGTGTGCTCGTCTGTAAGTCCATTCCTGATCGGGAAGAGTCAACAATTAGAAAACTGAAGCTCAAGAGAAATTTCGAATATCAGGACAAAAAGACCATTCTGCTGGACTTGGATGAGACTCTTATTCATTCTGCCCCTTTGAATACTTAAGTCGATAAGACAGTTTTTCCTTTTGAGTTCGAATTTGACAAAATAAAGAGGCACTACGCAGTCAGAATGTACGCATAGTAATTGATCAGAAACTTGGCTTCTCGTTATTACTTGGTTGTGTTCACATCTGCTGTTCAAGGATATGCAGACAAAATTTTAGAACATTTGGACCCTGAGGAAAAATACATACAGCATAGGTTATACAGGTTCAACTGCTATTGTCATGGACTGACGTATCCACACATCAAGGATCTCCGCATACTGAACAGAGACCTCAGCCAAGTCATTTTAGTTGACAATTCATTGTTCACTTTTTGGTTCAACATCGACAACGGAGTGCCAATTCTTCCTTTCAAAGGAGTTCAAGACAACTAGCTTATCAGTCTGGAGCGTTATTTGTTTACTCTTTAAAACGTGGATGATGTCCGGTAAGTAAACCGGCGAGCATTTCACATGCATCTCTTCAAGGAACTCGATGACCCAGTCTACATCATAAAAAGATATTATGAACTGCTAGAGGAAGAGCTCGGCCTTAGCAAGAGAAACAGTAGTGCCAAAATTATTGATCTGATTGATTTAGACTGAAGTTTAATATTGATTTATCTTTGCTTATTTGACAAATGACAGGAGAATAGGATTCAGAGACATAAAAAGAACAGGAACTCCAGGAGTTGCTTGGTACAAGGTTTCTCAATAGCTTGGAGCATTTGAATGCAGTCTTGTTTGATGAGGATGAAAGCCAGCAGTATCTAACTGTCAATCGTAAAAAAATTATCATGTCCAACAATGACCATTCATATATCAGAAATCAGTCTTACGAACAGATTTGCGCGCTTTATGCTAGTCGAGAGGAGCAGATACCCATTCTCAGAAAAGCAGTTCGGATAAAGTACAACTCCCATGAAGTATATAAAAGTCACAAGACCCGTAAAGCAATGTGGTTGTTGCTATCGAGAGCAACCCACCGCATCCAATAGAACCCAGGCTACTTTGATAGTTTGAGACACGCTTAGTACCCTGAGTACTTTGGCAAAGTCATCTAAGGAGATGTTAAGAGAACTCTTGAGAACAAATCGGCATAAACACACAAAAAATTAAGCAATATTTTAAAGACCCTAGCAAGAAGGAATCCTTATGTTGGATATTGCCAGGGTATGAATTTTATTGTCAACTTCTTACTTACCAGTAATTTTACGGAGTAAGAGGCTTTTTGGGTGGCAGTGGAACTATTCGAGGAAATTCTTCCCAAAAATTATTACACGAATATGTTGGGAATTGCTATCGACCTCAAACTGATTTAGAATTTCCTCAAGCTGAAGCGCCCTTAACTAAGCGAAAAATTAGAATAGCTGAGTATATCGATTTCGATATTCGCACTGGAATGGTTGGTCTGTCTGGGAACGACCATTCTCCCCTTCAACGTACCCCATAGGCAAGGTAGGTGTTGGTAATCGTTTGGGATTTGCTCTTCGCGTAAGGCTCAGTGGTTCTTTTGAAGATGGTCATACTTCTGATCGACGAACTATCCTCAATCATCCTTAGTTGTGCCGATATGAGTATATTTAAAGACATTTAGATTAGTTCCTCATTGAGCTGTAGCCCTTCAAGAAAAAAATTGTTTTTGATGAAAACAGTTTCCTTTAAAAACTACAATCTATCTTTATTGATCGAGGAATAGTCAATTTTGCAAGAAGAATATACGAATCTCTGATGCTGATCAACAATAAAGAGAGCCAAAAGAAAAAACATCAAGTAAAGTGTAATCCGAGGTGGCCGATCTGCCATCATCAGCTCCAAAAAAACAAAATTCAACAGAATGATCCTTAGCCTTGGATTTTTAAATAAGATGGGCCTCCTCGCATTATTGAAAATTATCTGGATCTCAGAAGCAAAAAACAGAAAGTGCATCGATAAGATAGTCGTTAGAAGCATCGCAAACTGGTGATTGGGAGGATGGCTCATACCTGTGAGCCCTCATAGCAGACATCCCCAAACAGCATAGAGCTCAATGATTACCACCCATAGACTAACTCTTATCAGTCCCCTGACTCGATAGGACATCAATTCATAGAAAGTGCTACTTTTCTCAAGTAAACTATCATTTTCCATGTTCCTCACAAGCAATGATGACTGTTGTTGTGTATATAATTAATAATGTCAAAATAGGCTGAGTTGTTAGACCTCCCAGAAACTGAAGAGCGCCCAAAAGTCACAATATGCTCTCCTAAACTCATGATTCTGAGTATCCTTTCTTTGTACTTCGTTGGCCAGAACATCTACAACTATCTTACTAAACCCACACCTGTCAATTCACCACCTCCCGTCGAAGTTGATAGGTGGGAGTAATTTTGGTAAATTTACAACAAATTCCAAAATTACATTTTTGTTACCATCATCGGGTTCTGTTTTTTCATTTATCTTCGAAGACTCAATGATCGTCATGACGAGGAGGCCTATCTGAAAGCCAAAGCTGAAGCATAAAAACTGTAAGAATAGGAGCGAAAAATACAATCTGAGAGAGAAGAAAGGATCATCAGAAAACTTGAGGAAGAGGAGAGAGCAGCATAAGAAAGGCAAATGAAAATGGCAGAAGCCAACAATCAGAACTATAGAAATAAAGATTTGTGCAAGGACAAATAAGAGTGAGTGATAGAGTAGCATGTTGTTATTTTGCTTATTTGGATTGCTTCTGGATCTAAATGCAATGTGTATTTTCTTAATCAGATAAGAGAAATAATCAATATAATAAGGAGATGTAAGAGTTGGTGCAATATCTTTTCAAGAAGCATATCAACAGCACTGAAAATTAGTTGTTTACCTCAATTACCAAAATGAAGGCAGTCTCCTTGAGCACTCTTCGACCAGGACAAGAACAGCTCAACCTCATTCAATATCTCTTGGCAAAAAATATCCTCTCCTTTTCTCCTACTGCTCTCACAATCACTCTCAACTTGTCGACTCTGCTAACATATCAACGTATTTACAAACTCAGATCTATCTCATTAGCTCATTTTCATACAAATTTTGTTTGCTTGCTGGATGCTTTCATCTCAAATTAATTTCTACCTGTTGCATACAGTCAGAAGAGCATACATGCCATCATTCATGATAAAAAGACTGAAAAGATATAGCATAAACCCACAGCAAAGGGGAAAAAGAGCAAGGATGCCCATAATGAGCACTAAAAAGAGCAAGGTAAAAACATTGAGGAGTATAGCCATTATTGTCGCCTGTTCTATGAATATTCCTCAAACAAGGATCAAGAGCCTTAGTATATTGTTAACCTCGAAGAATTGAACAATTTTCTTAAATGGACACTCATAGAGAAACAGCTAGGTAAAGCCCGTTTGCAAGAATACAGTAAAAATTACGAGGGAAAGATCGATAACTGTTTGATGCTATGGGAAGTATCTAGAGATCAAGGAGCCCGTGGATAACTTGCTAAAAAGATCGCGTATGTATGTGTTTAGATAGGGCAAAAGCTAAAGAGGAAAAAGTGGAGGAGTACCTTCTCCAGCTCTTCAGAAAATATGATCAAGAACAGGAAGAAAGTTGTGCCGCTAATTGCTTACTTGTCTTCAATCTTCTCCGAAGAAATCCTTTGTCAAACGAAAAAGAACTTTTGGGGCAATCCCTTTTACAATCTGTGGCATTAAGAAAGTGTCTGAATTTACTTGTCCAAGAAGGACTAGTGTTCTACTATCCATAAGGCCCACGATCGCTGGTTTACAGAATTCGTGAGTACTCGCAAATTTAGGAGCAACTCAAAGATAGGGTAGCAAAATCGTGCCATAATGTTCAGGTTTTAATGGAATCAGGTCATTTGTCCAAAGATCAACTTCTCAAGCTTGAGAGCATGCTCTGGGCGCTTGATGATACCCTGCTACTATTTATCTGAGCTGCAAACATAATTATCAAAAAATTAAGTTCTTTAGGGTTCTTTTCCGACGAGCTTATCTCACCAGAATGAGATGTTCTTCTACTCCTTTGCGCTCACCTGTAGCCTTGAATGTTCTTTCTTTGACTGAAAGACCCTTTCGAGATTTCTTTTAGCTGGTATAGTTGGTAATGCGTATTGAATTGTTATGCCTCTTGGGAGGATTCAATTAATCCTATTTCGCAGTTTATACTTTGATAAAACTCTCAGTTTGCTTGTAATTTTGTTTCTCTGGACTCTCCAATCTCATCAAAAGACTTTTCAGTTTGGGAATGATCGAATGACTTGACTTTTATTCTCCCCTTTCAATATCATACCTCTTTCGACTCATATATTGTGTTCTTAAATGAACTGTTTTTCTCATAAAAGACTGGGTTTTTGCTTACTGCTCGTTCTATCCGGGCACTGGATTTGTCGATGACCATGCATCGAGATTTAGATGACCTATGTAACTCATTTGTTACGACTTTTCAGAGGAGAAGGAGGCTCATCTGCAATCTAGAATAGGCTATTTTTGGTTTCTTCTTCTTGCAAAGAGGTGAAGGGTGGTTTCAAAAAGGGTTATCGAAAGAAAGTGTTGACCTTACAAGAGGGTCTCCCTAACTTTTCCATTATCATAAACTCTATTAAAATTTATTACAACCAAATTTGATGAGCTTTCGTCCCCTTTTAGCTGTTCATATTGAATCATATTTACAATTCATTCCCTCTTCAAGAAGAGTCTGCCAAAAAAAAAAGTAATCACTGTACAGATGCGTTTCTTAATTCATTTCTGGATTTTCTTTGCCTCTCATGACTGCTCAATCTCGACAAACTTTCGAGTTGAGGAAGGGGAACTCTTTTGTTATGCTCAATTCTTCTCTTTACTTGTTAGTAGTCGTTAATATTTTTGCGGAGCGTGGCAGGGTTAAATTCAGAGTGTTTGGAGAGGATCCTTTCAGCTAGAATATGATTTGTCCTCGCTATTTAGCGCTCCTGTCTAAATAAGGAATAGTATTACTGCTTTCTTGAGCGGTTGTTATAGTATTGCATGGACGGCTGGATTGTGCTCAGTTATGATTTCCTCTTGGCTATATGAAGGATGCTGTTGATTATTCTTTAATTTTAATTGTTCAGCATCTGGTTATGCTAGATAGTTCTGAAGCGGGCAGACTTGTTGCGAATCCTATGCATTTACCTGAGAGAGGAGTCATTAGAAGGAAGCAATTTATGTTTTTCCTGCTGAATTTGTTGTAGCCTGCGCAGGTGCCGTTGATAGGAGATTTGATGCTACATTTGATAAAGAGGTTTTGAAGGAAGCATACTGTATTATATTTAATTCAAGTAACAGAAATAGTTGCCTTGGTTCGTGACTCCAGTAGATATTCTGGATTATATAGCTACTTTTCGATAGCAATTATGGCGATAGAAGGAAGATGCACTGATAGATATATGACTGGGTTTGTCATTATGACGATGAGTTGATTAACTCCAATGATAACTCCTATCTTAACCATTAATTTATTCACTATGAGCTTTAAGACCCTTCTCTTTGCCTGCTTACTGGCAAGCTCCCTTGCTCTGCCATACGTCGATCAGATGCTGCTCAGCAACTCCATGATCGTCGGTCGGGAGGACCAGTTGGATCTCGTCAACTGGGAATGTGTGGTGTGCGATTCTTCAAACAGACCTCTTCACGCCCACTACATCGAAGAAAAAGCTAAAGATATCAAAGCCATTCTTAGTGTTTACCCTACATTCGTTGTCCTTGCCTTCAGATACACCAATACCCTTCAGAATGTCTGGCAAGACATCCTCTATGCCAACCAGGTTGTTGACATTTCAGTCTGTGACAACTGTAAGGTTCAGAAGGCCTACAAGAACATGTGGCTCACCATCGTCGATGATGTCATGAATGACCTCAAAGAAATCAAGAAACAAACAGGATTGACCCAAATATACATTACTGGCATCAGTTTGGGAGGTGGACTCTCAGTAATCTCCTACATCGACATCAAAAACTCGGGTATTTTCAGCAAGGTCAACGTCATAACCTTCGGAGCCCCCAGAGTTGGAAACAAAAATTATGCTGCTCACTTTGACTCTCACACCAATGGAAAATCTCTGAGATACATTGTAAAGGGAGACCCCATTGTTGTCCTTCCTGAATGCTTGATCACTGCTTTGATCTGCAACTATAAGCACACAGGAATTCCCATCACCTGCACTGAGGAATCCCAGCAATGTGTGATGAACACTGGCGAACCTGAAGGCATTTTTGAGAAGATGATGTGGAGAAGACACGCTGACCCTAGTCAGAAGAACTTGGGTAGCCTTGTTGACCACATTACTGGATACAAGAAGATCTATAACCACACCCTTGTTGAAGCTTGATTCATTCCATCCTTTATCCATTAACACTAAAACAGATGAATCTCTAAACTAATATCAACAACGAGCAATCATTTTTAGTCAGCCTTGTCCCCTTTTTTACTATTTTTAAGAACAAAAATGTATAGTTTGCCATTTTTCTTCCTCTCCTGATGCTCTACTTCAAAGTCAAACTGTTGAATCAATTTTTCCCAATTTCTGTTGGAAAAGTATCCTCCCTTCATAAGGTTGTAACCCCATCGCATGTTTTACCAATAGTGGAACTCCACTATGGAGGAGAGGCCCTCGTTCATTAGCAATATTCTCCCGTCTTGCTTGCATACTCTAGCTTTAAGCATGGAAGTACCTTCTCATTTCAGAAAGAGCTTTGTGAGGGTTAAGGACGTACTAGAGACCAAAAGTATCAATGACGCAGTCGAAAGTGTCGTTTTTGAAGGGCATGTTCATAACATCGGCAACCATATAGTTGTACTTCACTAAGGGACTAACTTTCGATGATCCTGTACTTACCATGTTAGGGCTAAAGTCAATGAGGGTCAGATCGACAGATGACTTGTAGTACTTCAAGTTCCGATTAGATCCAGCGCATGTCTCCAGCACCTTGATATCACAGGGAACGTACTTTACCTGAAGTCATACCAGCCAGGGTCTATCGATAGTTGTTAATCGAAAATTGGTTGTATCCTCTTTCGAAAGAATCCATAACGGTGTCGATTGAAAATGATGACTCTTGGCTTATCTCGTAGAGATGAGAAGAAAGTTCATTGCGCTCCATAAGACCCTCCAGGTCAGTGTTGATCTTATTGTACTCGAAGTATTTGAGATATGCCAGACCTCCAAGCCCACAAACTCCTGCATCTATAATTGATTACCCATGAAGCCGAGAAATTTGTACATTGTCACAATTATTATTATCTTTCAAGCCAAGAGATAAAACAATCAAAAATAAACATAACAACTTTTTTGAAGTTCAAAGGACAAATTCCATTTGGGATCGCACCAGTTGAAACATTTTTATATGAATAAGTATATATAGAGGCCCGATTTTGTCTTCATTTATAATTTACCTCGAATGAGTTCATAGGAAGACATCTCCCTCTCAGAAATCAACTCAGATATATCAGACGTCTCAATTCCTTACGACGACTCCGATAGCTAGGTGAGCCATCAAGTCAAGTATGCCGAAGAGGAGGATCCAAAGCCCAAGCTTGATCACGATGTCAACAAGAAGGCAGAGGTGTAGCTATCTGATGACGAAGTAGAACCTAAACTATTCATCAAGGACCCTATTGTCAAGAGACAGATGAATTAGGAGGAAGAAGATGATGAGCTGTTCGACATGTTCCTTAATGACCTGAATGCTTAAGATAAGGAAATCATGCACCCATAATTTGGGGACATGCGCTAAGTTATTCCTGACATTGGAATCAACGTATTATGCTAGACGATGTAAAAGAAGGGTCGTCCCACAGAATTGAAAGGACAAGACAGAAGGTCGATGAATGTGCTAAGTCGATTCGAGTATGCCAAGTTGATAGGACTCAGGGCCAGACAAATCAGTTAAGGGTCAGCAATCTACACTCGTCTCAATCCTGGGGAGAAAGGGTGGCTAACATCGATAGAAATTGCTGAGCGCGAGTTTCGAGAGGGCAAAATGCCTTTCCGTGTCAAGAGATCACATGATGACAACACTTATGAGTTTTGGTAGCTAAACGAACTTTTCTTTGATTTCGCACACACTGCTCGCCAGCTCTAGCATATTGCGGATCCCTACGAACACAAATTCGGCTACTGATTGATCTGTTGGTTTGCATAAACAATTATAACCTTATATGAAAGCTTCAAATAATTCTGTTAAGGGACTACATACTCCAAAAAATGCAACACTATTCTGGGTGAAACCTCTCCCTCCTGGCAAACACAAAATCAATGATTATGGAATGCTCGACCGGGTGATTTCGAAGCAGGTGAAAAAGAAAACCAAGAAGAGAGGATTCAGCTACAGCTAGAGGGATTTGTATCTGACTGGAAGAGAAGAGTGGTGCTCTCTGGACAAAATGGTTGAAATAGATAAGCAGAAAAATGAGTAGATTCGAAGGCACATTAATGAGAAAGCTCAGCTGGAGGGCAGAAACTAAGAATTAAAAATGATGATGCTCAATCCTACTCTTCGGGAGCACGAGTTAAACCAGAAAATATACAAACTTGAGGCAGAAGTAGATAGAATGAAAAAGCTGCTTGAATAAAAGGATGTCCAGCATCGCTAGTAAATCACTTCGATGAAAGAAAATCATTTGAAATAAATAAAGGCAGTTGAGTAAAGATACATTTCTAGCAGTTTGAGCAGGTATCAGACCAATGCTCCATCTTATACATATTCTTTAGCTGGACAAAATAACAATGGAAACAGCAACGCCAACACTTATGTTCAATCTCGGCCCCAGTAGAGCAACAGGGTTTCCTATTAGAGTTATCAGCCACAAAAAGGTATTCAAAATGCTAACAGGACTACTGCTCAACCCAAAGCAACATCCTATTATTCCTCTACAAACACTTACTAGAAGAAAGAATAGAGCAACAACAATAGTAGCAAGAGCATCAACCAGCCATACACTGTCACTATAAACAAAAGCAATCCTAACATACTATCATCCTCATCCATTCGCTACGAGCAGATCCCAAAGCAGAAGGACAGCAGAGACAGCAGTCCACAATATGTCAATGTATTCACGGGTACAAGTAGCAATTACCCTTACTCCAATCGTAACAGCAAATAATACTCTTCTTCACCACAAAAAGTATCTCCCAGCTCTCCCAATGAATCTAAAAACACAACCTCGAATACACATGCAGCTCTCAAGCAAGGATTTCATGACAATAAAGGAAGACCTGTTAGTTTCGCAGGATAAAGCTCCACTGGGATGAGCTCAGCTCAAATCGAAAATATTTACAAAAGGTATTGTCTGAATGATTGATCTGTGTCTAATGTAAATAAAATCATATAATGAGACCTTAAAAATGGCCTATTTCATAAAGCAGGTCGATAGCTTTGTCTTTGACCCTTCTGCGCGGAGAAGATTGAAGAGGTCCCGCACTGAGACCCTCCCAGCTATAGCGGGACAATTCCCTATATACTTCCTTTTTTAGTTTCAATGGAATATCCTTATCAATAAGATAGCCTAAAGGACTCACCAAATGCTCCTTTACTCTCTCCTAAAATACTACTGGTTCATTGTAAGAACAACCTGATATTCTTTTTGGTGCACTATAGTTTTTATGGTCAAGATTTCTATCAAATTTGTTTCGCTCGCTCCAAGAGACATTGGATGTTGTTTGATTTCCAACTATCAGATGGATCATATCTTCTTCTCTTGGCTGCCTTATCGCATCGATCAGAGCTTCATCTCTTTCCTCTATTGGGCTCAGCCGACGAATTCCTGATAATGCAAGCCACTAATTGAACTGCCCTTCCGATTTTTTCCGGATAAAATTAAGCTGATGTTCTGGGTCTTCATCGCTGGAAGGGCAATAAATATCATGATCGTGGACTGGAGCACATTTGCTATATTTGAATTATGTGATTTAGCTTAAGCTTTTTTGAGAAAGGCGTGATTAGAGGTATCGTCCGCTGTTATTATTGGGCACATAGCTCTTAGAAAATGATATGTCTGAGCCAGAAGAGACCCTTGATGAAAAGGATTCCTTTTGTAAATGTTTCAGCCTGCGGATTCTGCGAGTGAATATGCTCTCAGTTTATGTGAGAATCATAAGGGGTAGCTCTGTTTTGCGCTATGCTGGAGATCTTTAAAAGTGCTCTGAATCTCAAACAAGGTACGGCCCATAAGCTGGATAAAGAGGCGATAGGCTTCAATGTTGTTGAGCACATAACTCCGCATGAATTCGTTGCTATCAGCAAACGCAATAGTATCAATGGTCTGGATGGCATGAGCTGAGTAAGGTTGATTGTCCAGAAGTGAGTCGATTGGATTGGCAGATGGAAGAGTGAAAGGGTGGCCCACAACCAGGGTTTTCATTCCTACTGGCTGCATATAAGCACTTTTACTTGCATATTATTTGTCCATAGATAAAGCTATTGGATTATAAATATACTGACAATCAGCCAAAGTGCTCGTTCTCTGTGATCACCTCCCACTTTTCACTCC
>Ga0100378_1003960_pt1 | contig 13989 bp, 14 predicted proteins | sample CryGeymeta201502_FD_81535 | JGI IMG/M metagenome (GOLD analysis project Ga0100378, IMG submission 81535) | Groundwater microbial communities from Crystal Geyser aquifers in Utah, USA - Crystal Geyser metaG 2015-02 | ecosystem: Environmental > Aquatic > Deep subsurface > Groundwater | place: USA...
AAGAGGAGGTCCATGGGTCAGCCAAGCTCCATAAAGATTCTCCAAGCTTTGTCCCAGCAAATGAGAGCTTGAATGCCAGAAAACTTCCTTTCCAATTTTGTCTTAGAAGGTCACCAACTCCATCAGACAATCTCCCTCCAAAGGTCTGGTCAAATCCCATAGTTCATATTCACTGGCCTACTTCTCAACTTATTCGGCCTCAGCACTGACTGGACCCTTTCCAAATGGAGACTCAATTCTCTTGGAGTATTTGACTCGTGCCACAATCGATGCTTCTGCCAAGTTTTTAGAGATAGATTTGGCAAGAGCATATGGCGTGGTTACAAAGGCTTGTCCTTTGAGTTATTTTCCATCTTTGAGCTGAATCAAAGCACTTTTACCGTGATGGTGATTTCAGGCTTGTCAGCAGCTTCAAGGATTTTGTTCAATTTTTCCTTGATTTGTGAGAAGAGATTGGTCCTGAATTATGATCTGATTTTACCTTTTTTCAATAAAGGCAGGCTTTTTGGTTTCGACAAAACCACCTCCTAGTTTGACGTTCTCTTCAATCTTTTGTCCATGAGACTCAATCGTTCTTTTACCTTCCATAAAGATAACAAAATACTTAAAATAATATAAAAGTAATGTAAAAATTGTATTTGTTCTTGAGATGTTAAAATAAAGTATTCTTTGAGTCCCCGATCTGGACACTCTCTTCTGTGCTTTTTGCCATTATCAGAAGTATAATAATAGAATAACATGAAGATATCATAGATATCCGAACGAGTCCTTGACTTCTGCAATAGCAACAAAATATAAATCAGTGTGGCACTCCTCGCGTCAGCTGCCTACCAGCTCTATCAACGATTCACTCAGAAATAAATTTAAGGGAAGAAAGAGAAGCAGTTGACCAAGCTCGATCAATTGAATGTCCCTGTCTCCTCAAGTAAAGAATAAACCACTCAGAAAATGTCGAAACCAATTACATTCCTGAATCCATCCTTCACTCTGAAAACGCTCTGCTTGACGAAATTCAGCACTTGTATAATCCTGCCTGCAAAATTATAAAAGTTCCCCATCTTGTGCTCGAACTGGTATAATTTCATTTATTCAGGGCTTTAGAAACATACCCTCGATCAAGTCACCACTTCTCAGCTAAAATCGGGACAAATGTAAAAGAGGAGGACAAGGATTTATTCCCGAAAAATCATTTATTTACAGAGGATCCTTTGTTTTGTCCAAAAACTCATATAGTCAAAGTTAGGATTTGATTAATCCAACTTCATGGTTATTGGCAGGCCCTCGAAAGTTCCTTCATTTTAAATCAACCGAAGTCAAAGCAGCCATTGTCACCTGCGGAGGTTTATGCCCGGGGCTGAACGTTGTCATTAGATAACTGTATAAAACTCTCACTCTTTACGGCTGTCAAGAAGTATGGGGAGTCAAATATGGCTTCATGGGTTTCTACTCAGGAGAGGACTACTGGATTCGACTGAACGAGAAGCTAGTCAGATAACTGCAGTATCAAGGAGGAACCATTTTTGGCAGTTCGAGAGGAGGTTTCGATGCTGAGAAAATAATTACTGCTCTTGTAGAAAAAGGCATCAATCAATTGTTCGTTATTGGAGGTGATGGCACACATCGAGGAATTGCTGCCTTGGCTCAAAAAATCAAAGAAAAAAAATTGTAAATTAGTTTAGTTGGAGTCCCCAAAACAATCGATAATGATATCCCCATCATCGACAAATCATTTGGCTTTGAAACAGCAGTCTCCTAAAGTATCAGGGCCATTAGGTCGGCTTATGTTGAGAGCAGAGGAGTCGACTATGGCATTGGTCTTGTCAGATTGATGGGCAGAAGTGCAGGATTTATTGCCATGTCTGCCACTAATGCCAGTCGAGATGTTGACATCTGTCTAGTTCCTGAGTTCAAGTTCGGTATTGACTGATAGATATAGATCTCAATGGCCCAAGTGGAGTGTTCGAATACATTTATGAGGAGCTCAAGACAAAGAGGCACTTAGTGATCGTAGTGGCAGAGGGTGCAGGTTAGGGAGTCCGAGACCTTTAAAACCTGACACAAGGAGTCGAAAAGGATTTGTCAGGTAACGTCAAGCTTCCAGTAATTAATTGTTCATTCAGGACATCGGCATCTATCTCAAAACAGAGATCATAAACTACCTCAAAGGAAAAGGTCTAAAAGCCACTCTAAAATACATCGACCCTACCTATATGATCCGGACAGTGGCCGCCAACAGCTACGATAGAAAGATGTGCTCTGTTTTGGCAGCAGATGCCGTCCACGGCGCTATGGCGGGCTATACATGCTTCACCATCGGACACATCAATGACTATGTGGCAATGATCCCCATTTCCAGCTTGGGTGCTCCCCACAAAATCAAGAGTACCAACAGGGCCTGGCAACGGTTGTTAGCCTACACGGGACAACCCTCCTTCCAAAACGAGTGATAATTGGATTAATTTAAATTATAAATGGACAAAAACCGAAGCTAGAACGAAACTATTCAAAAATTATGCATAAACCGCAAACAATAAAATTTCGAGTACCTGAAGTAATGGGACATGCAGAGAGCTAAAATACTGATGATCCACCGTAAGCTCATTGACGATTTGGACGACTCCATTCAGAGCAAATTGGCAGAGTCGAATGCATACATTGATGTGGTCAGACAATTTTTGACAGATTTGCTCACACAGAAGGTAGAAACGGTATGAAATAGATCAAATACGAATTGCAAGTGGTCAACAACCCTGAGTCTAAAATCAAGAACAACTTGGCAGGCAAAAGTATTCATAAAAATAGCGCAAAATCTCTGGGTAGATTGTACCAAATCACCAACAACTACAAAGGTTACAAAAAACTCAAAACTATCCTGTAAAATGGACTGGAAAAGCTTGAGTAGCTGTTGGTCGAAAGTAAAGATGTTGTGAGCTGTAGGCCAGAAACAAATATTTTAGACCAAAACAAAGATTGAACTCACCATCAACGAGACCCAGAATAACAACAGTGCAGCCCTCGACCTATGTAATTCGATTGTGAGCATTTTCAAGGATCAAAAGACTCTCAAAACACAACAGTGCGAAAAAGATATGTATAGCGAAGAGCAGCAGTTCATCTATCGGGCCTTTTTACAGACAGAAGTTTAGAAATAACTCGGAAGAGAGATGATCAAGTACTTGTAGTACATTGAGTAGCTTGAGAAACAAAAATTGGTCCTCATCAAAGAGGTAATAGGCAGTTACCTGGATGGGATCAAGGAAGAGCATGAAGACGAGATACAACTGAGCTCCCTTCAGGATATTCTAAAGAAAGAAACTGAGAACAAGTACATTTAATAATGCTACTCATCTGATTAACTGTTCAGCAAAAGCGTCATCAAGGAATTTGCCTACGTTCAAAAGGTGCACTAAAAGCAAATCAACCTTAAATATATCAAAAATTTCCTCTGCAAGTACCAACTCAACTTATGTAGACTGTAGTTCGAATTTTTCAATAATCTGAGCTATCTCGTTTTGAAATAGTACCACATCTACGTCAAAATAGGGCCTTAGCTGGAGGAAATCAGTATTGTGGTGACCGTCGATGGCTTTTTGAACTTCTACTTCAATAAAAAAATAATCAACCTCAACAACAACTCCCAGTAGACCCTCCTCTAAAGCATCGACTACTCGGCTAAAATAGACAATTCCTTCCTTATGACTCGCAACGGTGACATCACTCTTTAGATCTAGTGTAAAAAATATACAAAACATTCCGATTTTTTGGCACTTGAAAAATTGATAATATTGGTATTCAACAACGAAGACCAAAGAGAGTAGTTTGTTGAGTTTGTCAACCACCTCATCAGCTGATTTATATTTGTGGTTATTGAACAAATACAATGATGGCTGCCCTATGACTAGATATTGCTATTGGTATGTGCTCTATCATTTCTTAAAGGACTCCTCCTCGACGTCGTCCTCATATTCTCCAGGAGGTGCCATGTGCCAGACGTTGCTCTCGACGGGGAAATCGGGGTAGTAGAGGAAACCATAGGTAGGTTTTCGGCCGATCTGCCTGCCTGTATAATATCCGAAGGGATCATTTTTCAGTTGCTCATCTGACCAAACGAAAGCTCTGCCGTTGTTGGGAGAATATTGCCTGGAGTCGTTGATGAGCATGGTAGGATCCATGTTGTCCCTGATCCTCTTCTCGAAGTACTCTAATGTCTATCCAAATTTGGCAGAATTTTCAGGTACGTTCATGATGCCCTCCATCTTTTCTCTGGCGATTCTGATGTTTTTATGGTAATCGTAAGGGTCGCATCTGTTTTCGTTGACGGTCCACTCCTTTTCACGACGAAGAAGGCAACTAGATGAGAAGAGACATACCGATACATCCTGGTGATCTTTTGGGTGGAGGTGAGAGTATGCGGGTACTCAGTCATGTAGCACATCAGGTTGATAACCTGACTGATGTTGTAGTTTCTGAAGAAATAATGGGCTGATGCCATTCAATAATTATAAATAGTGAAGTCAACTTCAAACAGTATGGAGCAAAATCAGTGGAAGGCAGCCTAAACAACACTGCTGTTCTTCACCAGTTTAGAAGAATGGTTCGATCTGGCACGTAGAGACTCGGACGAACTAGATTTCAACCTTGAACGGACCAGACTGCTCTCAAGTTTACATTACAGCTTTATCTTTTCTATTTCCTGGCTGATCTCATCACATTTATCTTTATCTCGCTGGTACTGTTTGCTAAGGTTCATCTTCTTTTCCTCGAGCTCTTTGATTTTCTGACTATCGTAGGCTTAGAACTTCTGATAGCTCTGGATTCTTTTGTGATAACTGGACATCGCTGATGAGTTTCTGGTCTGGTAAAATTTATTGGTGCTTTATTTGACGTTCTTCTTGAATTTTTAGATAGATGTGACTCTACTCTGAGTTAGCAGTGAGTTACCCTATTACTGTCCCACTATTTAGCAAGACTTAGCGACTTCATCTCCTTAATCTTGGCATTCTAATTCTTATGCAGAGAAGCTAATGATCTTTTATTTTGGAGCAAAATATCTCTAGCCTCCTGTATCTTCCTTACTGATTGACTTTTGATGACCTGAGCGTTGTGCTGTTTGTTTTATATGGTTTTTGCCTTATACTATTGAAACAGCTCTCTCTGGATATGATGTAGAGTACCCTGCGGTAATCGTTGAGGATTCGATTGTTGACCTCTTTGGTGTATTAGAGCTCCCTTTTCTTTTTTTGAAGGTTGCTCTGCATAGACTTTTCAATTCTTTCGATATAGCCGACGTCCTTGTTGAGCTTGTCCTTGATGAGATGAATCTTATCGTGTTCTCGTTTCTGGTGATAGTAGCGTTTGGCGATTCCTTCATCTTCGGGATTGATTTTATTGATATAGCTGCTTATGGCATACTGTTTGTAAAAACCTTTGTTCCTGTTCACACTCATTAATAAAATTAATATTTATAAATTCGCCCTTTTTAAGACCAGCAAGAACCTTTCTGTATTCTCCATACGACAAGGAAGATGACTGTTTGTTTTACTATCATATTCGAGATGGATAGATATAAAATGATCTCATGTATTGGCTCTGTGTGAGAAAGTATAATATAATCAAAGATCAGCAGTTGCTATTGAGGATCCTTCAAATGCATAGAGTAAACCGTAATTATACCGACACCTATCATCAACCTCACCCTGGCCACCAACAACTTCATAAATCACCACTCCGACGCCAAAATATCAATCAGCATCATCCTGCCAGATCACCCATCAGAAGCAGAACACCCACTCGACATGTCTCACCCCTCAAAAGCACGGGGCCCTTCCCTTCCTCAATCAAATACATCAGTCATGTGTCCCCATCAAGATAACCCTCAACAAACTATGAAAACAAATCTGAGTTATCCAACGGAAAAAACCTGAGGTTTATCAACAGCAACTATAATGATAAAATTTATTAGACCGTCAAGAACGACAAACCTCAGGACTACAACAAACGTTCTGAGAGAAAAAATAGTGAAAGCAATCGACTTTTTGGCAAATTGGTTGATAAGATCCAATCTGGAAAGAAACCAGGCATGAAAGGACAGGAAAATTATCATAAAACTTCAGCATTTATTGAAAATTCTGACACCAAATACAACAGAATGGAACAAACCACAGGCAGAAATGAAGGAGGTGTCTTCAGACAGCTTTTTACTCAGGTCAAAAACAATGAGCCCCGGTCCAATAAAAAACTATCGATGAGACAAACAACTAATGAGCCTGCGGAATAAGGTGAGGAGCTAAATTGTCTTGTCTACAAGATTAAAAATCCATCGACTCATGAAGATAGAGATTTGAGCCCTCAAGCGCCAGAAAACAACTATATTTCCGAGTCAGCAGCAGCCAATATTCCCACAATTTTCATGAAAAGAAAATATTCCAAGAATGAATCCGTTCCTGAGCAATTGAGAGTATCTCAGAAGACCCCTCCACCTCAAAAGAAGGTCGATGAATCTGAAGACATGGTTTAATTCAAGATGTTCCTAAAGATAATCGAAGGAGGAAGCAACGATACTTACAGAGCCAAGTGCCGCGATGAGGTGGTGAAGATGTCGATGAAGGTAGACGACAGTCTGAGCATGGACCCCTTTCTGTGATATCTATTGAGTTAATTTGCCTGATGCCTTTATTATTATAAATATAACTTCATGGAATTTATTCGACAGGAAGTGAACAATCTCATCGTCTAAAATATATTCAACTAAGAACATGCGCTCGAATTACTCGGTTCGATCAAGCCAACCTTCAACACCGTCATCTTCCGCAATGTTGGAGTCAAAATCATGAAATTGGTATACCCATGATTAATCTAGATCCTCAATGCATTTTAAGAAGTCCAGATAACTCACGTCAGCATCGACTATAACTGGAACCATATCATGATGTCTCCCAAGTTGGTCTGCTACGATAAAAATCAATGGAAGACCCTCCAGCAATTGAATAACTGGAATCGAGAATGGTCAGAACTTTTCACAAATTGCTATTTCCTCACCACAGTCGAGTTCAACATTCATTGCTCGTGGATGGATAAACAATTCGCCTCAGCATTTCTCTAAGGAGTCTCTAGAATACCTAATATTCAATACGTCAAAGCAAACCTCAGCTCGAAACAAAGAGAAGTCGAGCAAGTTGTGGAGGGAGTTCGCAAGGCTCAGATATTTGGGCATTTTGAAGGCAATTTCCAACAGTTATGCTGATGTTCGATAGCTTTATGCTTCAGATTTGTTGTGTTCTAATATTTGGCATGATGGTTGACAGAATAAATAAAAATAAATAAAAAAGGCCTGAAAAAAGAGATTTGGAGCCTTGGCAGCTTATTCGTCTAAAAATATAATCACTCCTTTTATTGTCGACTCATCCTTATTTTAGCCTCAGTTTATAATCAAAACTGGCATTAATTACGTTATTATTATTATTAACTTGGACCTCCTGAAAAACTCCTTTCTTTGTCTCCTCACACCCGATCTTCATTCTTTTAGGCATGTCAACAGTATTTTTGCTTGTCCTTCATCGTCCAGTGTTTTATATCCATAAAGAACGTGATTTTCATTGTGAACTGGTAAAGAAAAAAGCCAAAAACAGAAATATGAATTCATTGAAGAAGCGATAGGAAAGAGTAGCTGACACATAAAAAGGAAAGACCTTCTTTTTTGATGCTGACATCCATAAATTCTTCACTTTTTGCTGAATTACTAGAAAATCGGGCAATTTTTTGTGTCGACAAGGAATTTGGTTGGCCATGAACTTTTTATCAAGACTATCCCCAAAAGGGATACATATTTTCATGAAATTAAGACAGAAAATGCCTTCTGATGGCTATGTTCAGACAGCATTTCCAGCTGCCAGAATCTGATTCAGCATAATTATGATGACGGCATATGTCAGCCACGACTTCTTTCATGATCTCCTAGTTTCATGGTACTCCTTAATAATTCCACCAACTTCTGCCAAAAGGGGAGCCTCTGTACTGACTGATCTCTTCTACTTCATCTTCAATCTATCTCCATCTTCATGCTCTTTGCCCCCTTGCCTCGAGGCCCAACACCCGCCTTTGTGTGTAAAGTGTGCAGGAGGGTGTGGATATCAGAAGGGTGCTACTAAGAGTCGCGGAGGTGAGTGGGCGTTGTTGAAATATGCCGAATGGTAGCTTTGAATTGAGCTAAAATACAAACAAGACTAATAAACGGAGGTAAATTAATACTAAAATTAAAAATTGAAATTAACTCCATAATTTTTTTTTACCGTAATCATTAGAAACAAGAAGGGCAGTTCCTGAAAGTGATATCTGACAGCAAAAGTTCAGACCAGTTTGCAGCCTTCGTGGACTTTAGGAAAGGGTCAGCTGGATAATCCTCTGGTATCGAAGAGTCACAAAATAGATGAAATCGGAGTGCTGAGGGTATGAATAACTGTATGGCGAGGAGCATAAGCTGGTAGGAGTCGAGGAAAGGCGAGAGGCAAAAGAACAGGCCTCCTATCTTACCCCCCTCAAAATAAACCAATCAAATTAAACCTATTATATTTCCGGGATTATAAGTAACGAAAAACCCAAAGCATCATTAATAAAGATTACTCATGCCCAAAGCCGCCTCCAGATCCCAAGTACAACTACATCTATTCAGTCAAGAAAATCCGCCTCTAGACCCAAAGCCGCCAAGGTTGCTAAGACCTCCAAGGCTGCCAAGACTACCAAGGCTGCCCCCAAGAGAGCTGCCAGACCTGCAAAAGCTGCCGCTGTTGCTTCTCCTGCCAAGCCCGCCTCTCCCGCTAAGCCTAAATCCCCTGCCAAGCCCAAGAAGTCAGCCACCAAGTCTGCATCAAAGGGCAAAAAGTCTGCCACCAAGCCCAAGAAGTCTGCTTCCAAGCCCAAGAAGACCGCTCCCAAGTCAAAGAAGATTGTCAAGAAGGCAGCCAAGTCAACCGGCAGAAAGGGAAGAAAATGAAGTGAGTGATTCGCTTAAGCTTATCAATACAAGCATTTTTCCTGCATATTGCACTCCCCAAAAGAGAAACTATATTTACTGGTAAACCGTTTTTCCTCCTCGACATATTTTTTTCAGGCCCAGCCATGAATTAGCACAGTCGCACCAAGGGTCATCTGGCGATATTTCAGAAAATATCGTTATTGTATCATCGTCAGCTTTACCCCTGATATATTCCTTTCTAGGTTAAGAATGGCCGATCCGATTAAATTTCGATATGTTTAAGAGTGTGCTATATGCTAACCTTCAAAAAAAAGATGATAACGCATCATGAAAAATAATAGAAGATGTTGTCAGCTTGCTTAACAAGATGAACAAGTTGGAGATATATGTGGAGAGTATTATTAACCATTAAAAGATTATTTTCCTTCCAAAAAATTGAAGATTATCACAAAGAATATTCTATTGAATACATGTCAACAAAACCATAATCTCTGTCCATTTCGAGGACCCCAAGGCATCTTGACACCCTCAGGCAAGTCCAACTTGAAAAAGGAATCCTCCTCAAGAAAAACAGAGCTTCTCTTGACGAATCATCTCTCCAGAGATACACATCTCTCAATTCTACACAATACTCGGTTCCTAACAGCCAGAAGTGCTCTAACTCTTACCTTTCTCTTCAAGTCCTGAAGAATCAAACACAATAGCGTTGGAACCGGACCCCATCAAGAAACGTTCAGAAGTTCAAAGTCATCAATAGAAACATTGATTGGAGCCGCCTGAATATGAGTCAACATCGGCCTCGTTTTGATCGATGGGAGAGTAAGTTTGTGAAGAGATTGGCAAAAGTAGGCCAGTCGGATCTTGTTTTTAAGCTTCTGAAGTGATTTATAATTTATATTTATTACCGATGAAACAACCACTATAACTTGAACTCATACCTCCAGCCACCCTACATCATAGTACCAGCTATTCTTCTCATATCCGAAGAACCTACCTCTAAAATTTCAAAGAAAGCAACCATTTCAAACGTCTAAAGCAGATAATCATCATCAGCATGTGCCTCATCTTTGTCTGTTATCGACTATTCTGGTAGGTTGGAGTTGACGAGTGCATCAGAGACTTAGGGCACTACTACACAACAACCATAAACCGCATGCTCAACGAAGATGAACTATTTTATCAGGTGGTGATGATAATCGCTCAATAGTCTATTGAAATTAATATATTTTGCTTGTGCGTATTCTTCACTTGGAAAGTAAAAAATCTCAGAGCACACCTCTTCATCGCGCTCTTCTATGGTATCAGAGGAATCATGCTTGTAAATTGAATCATAATCAGAATATTGAGCAGTTCCCCTATCCTCCTTACATACGCTGGGATGCGCCGGTTGTTCCCACATTCACAGTGACTTATGGTATAACTCGCGATTATTTCTATAGCGGACACACAGGACTCATGCTGTTCAGCACCTTCGAGTGGAAAAGAGTAGGTATGACTTGGCTATACTATCCAAACTTGGTGTTGACCCCTTTTGTTGTGATGGTGCTCCTGTCAACAAGAGTTCACTACACCATCGATATCGTGGCAGCCTGCATCTTCACCTTCTGGCTTGAGCGAAACGTGTCCAAACATGTGGTTTTGTTCGATCGACTCTGGACTTTCATTTTGGAATAAGCAATAGCTTTGCTCAGAAAGGTCAAAGGGTTATTTCAGTGATTGTTACTTTTACTATAAAAGATTAACTTTAATTCTCTTATGAACTAAATCAGGTACATCGACAATCCTTTCGCCAAAATATTCAACATCGTCAACCCTGACCGCGATCAGCTCTATAACCTGCTCCTCAAATTGTTGAGAACCTTCTTCCAAGATGTAAAAATTCCCACCGCTCAAGCCAATGCCTCAGACCTGAAACAATCAAGAGAAGACCCCTTTGCCTATGTGGGAACTGCAGGGTATCTGGTCATGTTCATCAGACTTCACGATTACTTCTCGACCAAATAAAACAGATAGAGTGAGGTTATCAGATCGAGGACTGACCTGGTGGGAGACGAGGGTTTGAATCAGCTGACAGACCCATATTTCTATCTCAAACTTGCACAAGAGCAATACTAGTATCTTGCTCACTACACCAACACTCACAAAAAGAAAAAAGATTGTTATTCTTTCTTTATGAGCGAAGTGGCTATCTGGGTCTGTGGAATGCACATCGCTTTCAGGATCAGAAATGCCGCCCTTTTCAGGGAAAACTAACACATAATGCTGCAGTGCTTCTAAAGTTTGAAGTAAAACTTGCACGCACAGTTGTGGTAACTACTCTATGGAGTTCCAGGATTTCTATATTCTGTCTTAGAATTGCAGAAAAGCTACGATAATGCTGAGGAACTGTTCAGAACCAAATTTGGACCGATCGCTGTCGAACTGACTCATCTCATCATCAAGGAAGGGATTACTAACTACGAAAGATAGAGCAAAAACAAAGTCATCTTGGACAAACTGCCCGAAGACTTCAGACTGGTCTATCATTTCCACAAGAAATAATATCTGGGAGGAGCTCACGGTCTTGGGGGTAATCTAAACATTCTGTTGATATCTCTCAAACAAAACGACTTCGGAGCTGACACCATGCTCCTTGTCAATCTGATCAAAGCTTCTATCGGTTTCTTACTGAGACATCTCATCAATGGAAACTTCTCCACCAGCAGTCAATCAAAAAACATAAAATTAGTCCATTTCTGCCATGGAGCTCCAGGAATCGTCACAGCACTTGCCAAATTTGCTGATATGTATCCTTAACTGGGAATTTCGATCGGCTTGAAGGAAGTTATTGAGGTGGCTCTCAAGCATATATGGAATTATGGAGTCCTCAAGAAAGGCTTTGGATTGTGCCATGGAATTTCAGGTAATGCTTATGCATTCATTTCGCCATCTGTTCAGTCCCTGTTTCATGACAGAACAGCTGAATTTACTAAAAAAGCCCAGTTCTTTGCTCTTCTGCATGAAGAACCCGATGTAATGAGAGCCATCAGAGCATACAACTTTGAGGACAGAATGACAGTCGGCAAAAGCGACGAGCCTTACTCTTTAATGGTTGGCATAGCAGGGGACGTTTGTTTCACAATAGATGTGCTCAAAGGTAGTGGCTATTTTCCAGGTTATGATTTGTGATGATGTGATTATAAAGTTAAACTTTGACTGGAATGATAGACTAGGAACGGCAGTTATTTCCCTTTTGCATCGTGTGGACAGTGATTCCCTGCATCTCCTGGCTCTTCCCCGTCATCGGACACACTGGCATTTGCGAGTACATTCATTTTTAGTCAGCTCATAGGGTATTGTCAATGACTTCCTGGGCTACCACATCAACGTATCTCCCTTCCAACTCAGAAAAAACACATGGCTTTTGGTCGACCCATCAAATACGTGCAACTATAACCCCAGCAGGCACAGTAGTATGACTAGGCAATCAAATAAGCCAATGGATTGTACTGCTAAAGAGCCCACAATCTATGCAGGTGAGTCTTCTAATACTCAGCAACAACTGTCACCACCACGTGGCTGATGTCTTGAATTGTGTACAATACAAAGGTAAGACAAATTGGAATCAAGTCGATATATGGTGGATGTGCATCTGGTCCTCGAGTTATGTCAACAAATGTTATGTCATGAAGGTCTACTGCCCCTTTGTTGTGATGGCCCTATTCGTTGCCTTCATAATCGCCACCATCAGAGCCACATGATATTTGTCCATTTTAAAAAAGGCTCGTTTTTCATATAAAAAGCGAGATTGAAGGAGAGAGGGCTATATCGCTTAAAATCGACAATTTTCATGAAAATTCTCCATTTGTGAATCAATTTGTGATAAAATGTAGAATTTTCAATAAATCCAGTTTACAACAAAGACGATGTAGGCCGAAGCTAATTCAACAGTCTTAATCTTCTTCATCAACGGAGTCAACGCTCTCCTCGGATGGAATGCTGTCCTAGCCGCACTCGATTACTTCGCTAACAGCTTTTCATAGTACAATGTCTACTCCTTCCTACCTGTGCCTCTCTTCGTAGCGTACATACTTGTGGGAGTCCTCTTCCACATCATCAGCAACCGCTTTCAATATAAAAACATCATCATCGTCGGAAATACTATCATCTTTTTATCTCTGATTGCCATCCTGTTGGTCTCTATCATCTTCGATCAAACAACAATAGGGTACACATTAATGTTGATCTGTGCCTTCTTTATTGGAATCGGTGGCAATTTATCCCAACTTAGTTTCTTCGCCATGATTAACTATCTCTCGCAAAACGTCGTTTCTAAATTCACAGTAGGAACTGCAGTTTCTGGCCTTTTCATAACCGGAGTGAGAGTCGTCATTACGCTAATATTTGGAGTAGAGGACAAATCAAGTACCCCCATCATTATATACTTCGTTATCGCTCTTGCCTTCAACGTCATGGACATGTTTCTCAACATTTATTTTTGCAACTCTAAAATCTACAAGAATACAATAGAGCCCTTCACTTTACAGCAGGACATGTAAACGTAAACTGCCAGTATGCTCTAGTCAGACTAAGCTAATAGTACAGATATACGTATCGGTAAGGTTGAGGATCAAAATTATTTCAAAACTCTCTATGACACTCTGATCAAAATCAAGCCCTACCCTTTCTATATCATGTTCACCTTCGTCATCACCTTCACTCTCTACCCTGGCCCTACCTTTGTCAAACCCTTCGATAACATCGATAACACTTGGGCTGTTATCCTGTTCAATGTATTCTACAACATCGGTGACACTGTTGGCAAATATGTGGCTGAACTCAAGGGAGCATTCAACCCTATGTCACTGGCCTATGTCTTTTTCGCTAGATTATTCTTCTTCTTTCCTGTCACTTTCATGGCCAAAAATTGGGACAAAGACGATCCGATGACCAACAACGACTTCTTCCCCTTCTTTAACATTTTGCTATTCGCCATCACCAATGGCTTCTGCATCAGTACTTTCCTTGTTATATAGATG
>Ga0100378_1003961_pt1 | contig 13986 bp, 16 predicted proteins | sample CryGeymeta201502_FD_81535 | JGI IMG/M metagenome (GOLD analysis project Ga0100378, IMG submission 81535) | Groundwater microbial communities from Crystal Geyser aquifers in Utah, USA - Crystal Geyser metaG 2015-02 | ecosystem: Environmental > Aquatic > Deep subsurface > Groundwater | place: USA...
CTCAAGCATCAAGATGACCATGAAGCAGAACAATTATTAAGGAAAAGGACAATCGATGAATTAACGAAAAACAAACATGACAAATAATAGGCTTAAAGTTTGGAGTGTAGTTATCTTAAAAACTTGAGAGGTCCACAAAAAACTCTCCTCAAAAATATCATAATTGAATATGAGTAAACTGTCAACAACAATAAATCATACTTGTCCATGCAAACTTATAGATAAGGTCGAAAACTAGGAATCAGTCGACACACTGTTGATTTGTGGCTTCAAGAATGGATGGAGATGGGTATTCTTACCCGAAAACATTATGTGCCCAAGGATTAGTTTATTTTTCAACAGACCTACGTTATCAGGCCGAAATTGTCGATGAGCAGATACAAAAGTTACTTTTATTGATTCAATTGTGATATAAAAGTCAGGAAATATTGGTGTTTGTAAATTTACTGAATGTAGGGTGACTAATAGATGTAAATAAAATTTGATAAGATCAATTTGTGATGGTTTAATCTTTCATATCTCATATCTCCTTAAACTCAACAGCGGCAAAGGTAGGTTCGAAGAGCATTCTTTTTTGGATATCGCCAAGGCCGAACATGACCTCCCAACGCAACTGCTGCATTTTTTTCGATATACTTCCCTAGCTCTATGTCGAAAAGCATTCGACATTGTTTTCCAACTTGATCCCTCCTTGAATTTTGCTCCAGATTTCATCCTCTTCAAGCATGGATCGGTTGATCTGTTCATTAATGTGGTTCATTTCTTCTATCTTGATGTCATTAATTCGTTCTTTTTCTTTGAGATGCTTCAACTTTCTCCTTTCCCTTTGTCTTTTCAATCGGATATTTTTTCGGTGCTCTCTGATGATGTAGAAGGGAGAGGAGTCGACATCATGAGTTCTGATGTTGTTGCTAGATTGTTGGGTCTTGACCATTAAATCAATATAAAACGAACTTAAATCAAATTTTATTTGAAATCTTGATGCCGTCTAAACTTACAGTCTTTGTCAATCTTTTCCGTAAGATGCTTATCAGGCTCATTATAGACTAATTCTTTTAAAAACAAAACCTACCCTGTAATTATTACAATCCAAGCTAAAAGAGGTAAATAATTCAATTATAATTTTCTATGATCATATCTGCCTCAAACTTCGTAGTACTCATTCACCATGGCTCTTCCACTATGAGCATAATTGTATTGTTGATTCTGATAAGCTTCCAATCTTTACAATTCTCTTTTATGATAAAGAATCTGGTTCTCAACAGGATTATAAACCGGCTGACTTTGAAGCTGAATTTGAGGCTGAGGATATGCGTTCACAAACTGAGGTTGATTGTCAGCAGGAAACCCTCTTCTTCCTCTCATTCTTCTCAAATTTCCATATGTATGTCTTCTACTTTTTCTGACACAAGCAATAGCAAGGAGGCCTAGAAGCACTATTCCAATCAAGAACAGCATCTCCTGGCTGAGTTCAAACTAGTCATTCTCCTGGGCTGCATCATGGTGCTACATCGGCATTCTTGTTGTTTGATCACCCACTCGCCTTCGATTATTGGGTCTGAACATTTAGTTGTCATTTCCTCTCATGTACAGGAAGTTCTGTTCTTCTTCAACACTCATGCTTTTCTTGTTACTTTTATCATTATTTCTTCCCCCAATAAATGGGTCCAGTGATGGACGATCAGACGGTTTTTCTTCTTAATTGTTTTGAGATTGTTATTTATCTTAATTACTCGGCACAGCTTCTGGTTCTGTATTTTCGGCGATGCTAAGTAGATATTCAATTACAGATTAGGATTGTCGAAAGAATATTAACTATCGGTCTATTTCCTGATATCATTGTTGCCGTCAGTAGCAGCATTAACTTCTGCATCTTCACTGATCCACCCTTGTGCTTGAACTAAGGAGCAAACCAGCAAAATAATGAGCACCTGATGTTTAATATTCATTTATCAAAATAATAATTATCATTCATCAGATTAAATATCCCAATAAATTTCATCAATCCAAAGAGAGGTAATTCAAAATATCAAGATCTTTTGTTCAATGTTATTTGTCATAATTAAATTGTCGATGAATCGCAATATAATCCAACCGGTAATCTTCGCGTCAGGAGTATCTCTTTTCCTCTTTACTCATAACAATAATCTTAGTATTCCTTCTTACTTGGCTCCTTTTCCATTCTGGATAGCAATTGGAAGGCCCCTGGGGCTGTTCTGGAACCAAAAGGTATTGAAATAGCTCAACAAAGATGTCTTCCCTGCTTAGATGCGCAACTATCGCTAGCTATATCTTGTCAGTCAAAGGGCCCTTGCTTATGACATCATCTTCAATCACTGCATTTTCAATCCTCTCCAGGCTCTCATTGTCATCGGCTATACATACACAGCCAGAAAAATAGAAGATGCTGTTAATGAGGATAAAACCCAACGTCCTACAATGCTCCAGGTGTTGAAACAGACTGGATTGAGTTTGGTGCAGATAAGAGCTTTAGTTTCAGTGGCAAGTATACTTAGTGAGTATTGGATCAGTTACTTCAGCATAAAGAAGGTGAAGGGGGCAGCTGAGGGGATGTCGATGAACAATAGTGGAAAAAGACTGTTATTGATGAAGTAATTACTTCTCAATATGGGATGGCAAGCCTACCTACTAAAAAAGATTAACTAAGCCTACAACATGTGATATTTATGTCATTTAAATCAACAATAACATATCAGCTATCATTTCTCCTTTAGATGAAGATCTATTCAGTTTATTCTTATGTTGAAGTGTCATTGGCGAGTTCTCTCTTGATCTATTCCAGATCCTAGCCTTACAAACTAATATGAGGATCAATCTCCACTCTTATTTTTTGATTGCTGATTCCTAAATATTTTCTATGAAGATCCATGATGGCTTGTGATGCATGCTAAATATCAGAGTGAAAGTATTGTTTGTAAATAAGAGGATAATAGTCGCTTCGATCGCATACAATGATCCGATACCTGGCTTCCTACTCTGAAGGAATAATCGACAAGCAGTCCTGCTCGAGGGTCGGTTTACTGAACCTTGCTAATCTGAATATATCAGTATAGTCCTTTTCATATGAGATTATTGTTTCTTGTTGTGAGATGATTTGGTGAATTTTCTTCCTGGGGTGCATTTTATTCCATTACTATGATTGTAGAGTCTTTTTTAGATAGCTTAACCTAAAGAGAGAGCTATTTATGAATGTATGCTTGCAGGAAGCAGGATAGTGGTCTGTTTCTTGTGGATCTGCAACATATATTTCATTCATTTTGTTTATGAATATATTTGGATCTATATTGTCTTTCTTGCTGCTTTTATCAGTTGTTACAATATTTTAGCTCTCAACAACTTTGGTGGTCCAGTCAAGGCTCTCTTCTTCCAGCATTCCCAAAGCAAAGCAATCAAAACATTTCTAAAGGACATTCGATGTTCCCAGTACTTGCATGTATTCGAAACCTGTTGCCATCAGTTGATCAATATCAGGAAACTGTAAAAACTTGTCGCCCATCAGCACACTCCATATATCTCCACTTCCAACAGGCAACAAGTTAGGCATCCCATCTTATTTAGTGGCCAACCTTCCCTCTAAATCTACTGATCCTATCATTTTATGGACAAAGGGATATAGAGTCAGTTTTGTAGAGTTAGTAGTCAGTGCAAAGACCTATTCAGTTAGATCTTCTACCTTCTAAGGAGAGACACACAGGTATAAGGTTATCTCACAGTTGAATTTTTATGTTAATGCTAGAAATCTATTAACGATAATTTCCAAGATTCCTTGACCTGACGGTATATTGAGAGGCTCAAACTATTTTGTCTTTGATCTATTTTAGCGTACTCTCTGACCAGGCTCATCACCGATCGGCTTGTGATCAGTGCTATTAATAGTTTTTGAAGGGCTGTTATTCCCAAATGAAGATTGAGGTGACTATTATTATTTCTGTTGTAAATGGAAACGTGATGATTTTCCTCCTGCCATAACAAAAAAGCAAACTGCATTAATGACACAATACCCTTATTGTTTTTGATAAGGTCAAGCCCAATACTCTTATACTTTTCATATCTCAACTCAGGGCTTCCCGGAAAATGTTGCTCCTCTAAAATAATATCGTTCATGTTGACCAAATTTTCGGTGAGATCTTTCTTGAATGCTAGTTTATCAAGATTTTATTCATAAATTTATTAGTTGTTGTGATAGAGCTGTATAAATGTAGGTTTACTAGGTCTAAAAGATCCATTTGAGTCTTATCTACTTCTGTCAGAAAATCGTACAAATCTTGATTTATACGTTGTTGCTTATCGGCTGAAGATTGAGATTATCCTTTGCGATATTATTCCTCGATGTTATTGATGATACTGATGAGATGTTCTTGCCCGTTTATGCAGATATTGTTTATCACATCTCTCATTTTCATCTTTTTACTCTGAATTTCAAAAGGTTATGATGGTTCTCCCTTTTCATTGAGAAGTAATTTCAGTCCCAATTCTACCTTAAACATAAAGTACTTTCAATAAGAACATTCGCTAACGATTTTCTTTGAGCTAGTACTTCAAGTCTCACCATCTGTTTACCTTTTTTTATTTGCTTATTAGCGGATAAAGTATGTCTTTTCATTGAAACGGTCATATTCTTCTGTTGCTTGGATGGTGACTGATTCTTCAATACTGCAAATGGCCGAGGAATTGATTATGGAGGGTCTGAAGCTTGACTATTTTTATATGAGGAGCATTTTCTTTCTCTTTTGTTGATGATTTTGGCTATACTGTTGTTTTTGCGAGTTTGAAGGGATGGCGTTGAGGTTGATGAGGGGATATATACGTGCTATACTCGTTGGCAGTTGGGTAGTTCGTTGCCCATGTTTACTAATATAATAATAGATTCATATTCCAGATAGAAAACGATAGAATGCTAGTCAACTCATCAGCCATCAATTGCTCAGTCCTCCATTCCACACTTCTCTAAGAAGTGGCCAGGCTACGAAGACTATGTTCACAGGAGCAGTTTGAATCCTTACAGCAAAGAATCTCTCAGTCTGAATCCGACTACCTTCAATTACAAAGACAATATGTACCCAGTTTCTAAATAAGACCTATCTTTACACTCGTCAGCAAAACTAACAACATGCTCAATCCTGTCTCTTGAGAGAACTTGAGGGAGATTACAAGCATCTTTCAAATGTGAAAGATAGTATGATCAAATAAAATAAGGAGCTTGTGGGAAGTCTGAACAGACTCAGGTTAAGGTTCAGAGAGCAATAGAGGAGTAATAAGCTTGAGGAATAGAGATCAAAAGAATACAGTAAAGAACTTCAGAATATTCAAGAACAGCTAAGTAGAAAATAGCTTCTCTAAGAGGATACCAACTAAGACCTTTGCAAATTATCCAAATAGAAAGTTATCAAGACCCGAATCGTGAAAGATATGTAAAGGAAAATATAAAAATTGAAAGAAGAACTCACATAGAGTTATAACTTCAAGAATTCTATAAGAGCTAGCAGTCAGTTATTGCAGAAAGATCTTTCTACTTTCAAAGAGGAACTCAGACAAATTCAGGCTAAAAACAATCAAGAGTTTCCGTAAATATAATTATTGATTGATAAGTAGCTAGAAAAGGAAGGGAGAACTCGCTAATAGTAGAAATGGCGCCGATAAAAGTTAGCTTAAACTCAAGAATAGCTCACAATTATTTAGAGCCAAGTATTGGAAGCGATAAATAGTCTTGAAAGGGTATAAAAAACTCAAGAAGGCATAACGAATCGAATTAATCAAGCTTTGAAAGTTGGTCAAAAACTAGAGACAAACACTTTTGAAAGCAGAGTCTAATTGACTAACTTCCGAACAAAAAACTAATCATTGAGAAGTAAAGTTGACCTTCTGAAAAAATACAAAGGATAGTTAGTAGAGTTAGTCACAATGTTCTGATATTATAAAAATACTAGCATCATTATTCATTATATTCTTGACATGGTCTCCTCCTTTGTTCGATCTCCTCCACTCAATTCTTATATTTTGATGAGTAACTGCTCTTCCTTTGCTTCTCTGTCTTGCTTTCCTTATTCTATCTCTCCTAAATTTTTGAGATAAGCTCTTGTCAACTTTCCTGCCTCTTTATTCATATTTTAGTTGCTCTTTTTGATTGAGATCAGTTCTCGATTCAAAGCCTATAATCCAGCTGCTACCTTACTCTTCACATCAGATCTATTCCTTTTTTGTGAGGAGCTTTTAGTCTTCATTTATCCTTTAGGTTCCGAAAGCATACCTTTCAAAGCTGAAACTTTACTAGCGATAAGCTGATTGACTTATTCTGTCAGTTCTTGATCTTACTTTAATTATTCTGCAATTATTTGTTCAACAGTAACAGCTTTATATTCCACAAATTTCCTCAAAGCTGCTTGCCTCCTCATAAATTCCTACTTCTCTTCCTAAAGCATTCCTAGCAATCGATACTCAATCCTATCTGCTTTCTTTTCTAATACCTTGGTTGGCTGTTGTTCAATATTGGCCAGTAAATATTCGATTCTGTCTGCCTACATTAGCAAATAAAAACTTTATGGTTGATGTGTTGCATTTGATGTTAGTGCCGAATGTTGAGAAGATCAAGCTGATTAGAGAGGAATTCAATAGAAGGAGTTTATTTTGTTGTGGAATGAGTAGTATCGGTTTTTTGGTGTTGGAAGTATGAAGGCTTCATTAATAGTTGGATTTTTATCTTTTCTTTATAATATTTTCTTTATAAATGACAGAAATGTCCAACATGGAGGAATTTAAACTCCTTGATAATCTTTTTTCTTTCCCTTCAGAATTATTTGATATTAAAATAGTTCAATTCTAAGGACAGTGTTAATATTTAGATAGGTTGTGTATTTCATCATTCACCATCTTCTGTTATTCTTGTTTCCATGATGTCCTTGATGATGCTTTCCTCTTTTATTTATGTGTTTACTCTTCTTGATCTCCTCATCTAGACTAATCCCGCCTTCAGCGTTGCCGAACTTCTTCTTTCTTTCCTCAGCTTTCTCCTTGTCTAAGGTTTCTGTGGCAGGAACCAAACCGAATTTTTATTGTCTCTTTTTGAGAGCCTACTCATCTTCGTTTAACATGGCGCCACCGACATTGCCGAACTTCTGCTTTCTTTTCTACAACATTTCTTTCTCTTGTAGTTTGTCAGGCAGTCCGAATTTTTTGATTCTCTCTTGTTTCAACTAAATCAGATCATATCTACTCTCTAGGTTTCTTCAACAGATGTCACAGTTCCCATACCCCCGAATCTCAGCTTTCTCAACTCTATCAGCTACTCTTCCTTCATGTGTTCAGCTTTTTACAAATCTATCTTCTTGTCTCCTTTTTCATTATTCTCTTCCTTTGGCTTTTCCTCAACCTTATTGCTTACAGCTGGTTGTTGATTAGGCTGTTGAGCATTCTGGGTAGAAGAAGCAGCAGGAGTAGAAGTTTTTTTTGGTTCTTCTTTTGGAGGGACCTCTTTCTTTTCCTCAGCAAGAGGCTGTTGAGGTGGTTTGGCTGGGGTGACTGTTTTGTTGACCTCAGTGGGAGGATTCTCCTCTGTTGTTGCTTTTGTTTTCTTCTTTGGAGGCATATCTCAAATGATTTAATTTATAAAGCATAAAGAATTCATAGTCAGTCATAAAGCGCCAACTCTTTCTATTCACATCATTCAGTGCTCTCGACTTACATTTCTTTCAAGCTCGATCCACATTATTCCATCAAGACTCGGCATCTATCAGAATTTTAATGATTCTCGTCATTAAGAGCGATAAGAAGGTAGCTTACGAGATAGGCCTCGCAATGTTTGAGGTACTTAACTGCCATATAATTTAGCAAGTAGGCTATACACTCAATAGCTGCTTTTCTGACATCAATTTTGGGATCTGAGACTGAGTTTTTGAGAGGCAATTGCAAATGTTCAATATTTGCTCCAGCTTCAGAAGTCACCATGATTCTCGAGATTGTCATAAGAGTTGTCTTTCTTACCTGGTATTTGTTATGTTTGAGATTATCTGCAAGAATCTTCACAATAGTGAGACTATATTTTCCAATGTAGTCCTTGTAGTGAGTGCTCACCTCAATGATCAGCTCGCAAGTTAACTATATTGTTTCATTCTTACATTTTTGATAGTTGAGGATGGGTCAGCTAAACATTTTGTCATGGCCACTGCTAACTCAGACATATTGGGGATCACGCTATCTTTGAACTTCATACAAGTCTTTAGAAGTTTAATGATGACCTCTCTTAGGTCTTAACTTTTTTCAGGGTAGGGAGTTGCATTTACTCGTCCAATAAGAGCTTGAACAATGGGCTCAGAGTAGTCTCTGGAAAACTACGCCCCATCCACAATTACTCCTAGTATGTTAAGTGTCAGCTAACGATTGTTTTCGATAGGGTCGCTGAGTGTATGAATAAGATTTTTTGGGAGGTGCGATGTTGTGAAGAGTCGAGTTTGATACTATTTAGATGTTTTCTTAAGCTCTTTGTGAAGAGTATCAAGTCCTTGACGCCTTGTGTGTCTGTCCTGATCAGTGAGACAGTTGATAGGGCGTTGAAGGTTAAGCAAGAGGGCCTGATAGGGATCGTGCTCCATTTAAACAGATTTATATAAAGATGACCTGAGCGCTCTTGAATGTGTTAATAATCGATTATACTTCAACAAATGGTAAGCCTTCCCTTAGTTAGGAAATCTCAGAAAGAGCTACCCCTCTTGCCACTGAAGATCTCGCCTCCGAAATTTATGACTTGGTCTCCCAGTGCGCCTCCCTTAAGCAAATCAAGAAGGGAGCCAACGAGGCCACAAAAACTCTCAACAGAGGTATCACCGAAGTCATCATAATTGCTGCTGATGCAAACCCTCTCTAGATTGTTCTCCACCTTCCCATTCTTTGCGAATAAAAGGTACATATCTTTATAGGCAGAACATTCCTTACGTTTTTGTTGAGTCAAAGAAGGCTCTCGGCACTGCTTGCGGAACTGCCCGTAACGTGATTTGTGTCTCAATCCTCAAGAACAAGCAATCCCGAGTCAATGATACAATCAAGGAAGTAACCAACCAGGTCGAAAGACTCTTTGTCTCCAGCTGATCACATCAAACTATTTGTCATATCCATAGATTATCAATCAAACATTAGTCTTCCCTGAATCATTATAATTGTGATGACTAATCTCTTCAAAAGACCTTTGTCTCGTCACCTGACACTCAGAACTTGGAGGTAGTTCGCATTCATGAAAGCTTACTATTTTCAATGGGGAAATATGAAAGCTCATATTTCATTTAGAATGTCATCTCCACTTCTCGAGTTGTATCTTTTTTCTTAAGCAGAAATGTATACAAAAATGTCCAGCTGAAATTAACTCGTTCAAAGAATAAAAAATTGGTGGTATTCAGTTCTAACCTTAGTGTCATAGCTGGTAAAGTTGCAATCAACAACTATAGAATGCCCTTGCTAGAAGTGCTGAGCAAAGTGAGTGGTCAACTACACAAAAACAATGTTTTGCAAATCTCACTATATCCAGCCATTAAATACGCAGAAGAATGGCAAGTAAAAGAGCAGCTTTAGCAGCTCTTGCAAAGCTATATAAAAAACTAAATTAGAATAGATTCCACGTTTAACAAAAGCAAATCGGTATCGCTTAATCCTAAACTGGGGAACTTATTTCCTATTTTGCTCAAATTTAACTTGAATCTTTGGCAAAACCAGTCTTACATCCCTAGACATCTTGTTACTTCTCATCCTATCGCCCCAAAAACGGGTACTTCAAATTTTTATATGCAAGCCCATTGGATTTTATGCCACTTCTATCGAATCATATCTCTGCCTCTATATCAGTAGATGACTTCTGATATCAAATCATTGAAAGAAATTCTCAATAAATTTGATTTTGTAGAGTTTTTAACCCTATACTATGAGCGGAATCATATCAAAAAATAAGCCAAAATATGTCAATTTGTCCGAACTTTCAAATGGAAGAATCCAGAGACTGAGAAGTATCTGGTGTTTTTAATCAAATCTTTTGGCTCTAATTCATTTGTGAGAATGATCGAAGATTATATTTTTATCGCAGAAGAATACTCTAAGAATCAGCAAATTGAGTAATCAAAAAGCAAAGATAAATAAGTAAAGAAGGGTATACTATTTAAGAAGAGAAAATGATATTTGAACATTTACACATCACATTTAGCTTTCATCTGTAACAAGAGTGTCTCTTTCTTCACTCATAACTCCCCCCTCTCTTATTTTTTTGACAACGACTAAACCTATCATGATAAGCAAAATGCCTCCAAGGATACTGAAAATAATGATTGTGATCAACTTCCATTCCGGAAAAGGAGCAATACCATTAAGAAGGACCCTGATGGTCTAGAGACTGAAGTCATTATGAAGGTTAAGGTAAACTATTTGAGTGTCAATGAGCTAAGTTGTGACAAGGGTCAGATTTCTGTGAACTGAAGTAGCTATGATATCTCCTTGCTCCTCCACAATCACCATTCCCACCCGAGATCTGCCAATTTAAGAACCTCCACGATTACTTTTGTTAAAATCAAAACGATGGAAGGTTTGATCAGCGAGTGGGAAAGCTCCAATAAGCCCTCTTTTTTAAACAGTTCCATTGAATGGTCCCAGAGATGAATAAACTGTATATAGATGTTCGTTCATTCCCTAATTTTCAAATTCTTCTGGCAAACTTTGCTGTACGATGAAAAGATCATCTACTTCCTTGATCATGTTGCTTACTTCATAATATGAGTATCGTAGATATAGACGTTCGATGATTGTTGAGATTAAATTTGAATTTTAGTCATAAGTCAGAAGCACCTGAAGAGTATGATACCGACCTGTTGTCAGCAGTAGACGATCTAGGATGGTCTTTCCATCACTTCTTTATTGTGAATTGAGAAGTGATATGCCCTGGAATGTAGCATCATAAGGAAGAGTTTAGTTCAGAGCTTCAATCAATGGTTTAAGCTCAACGAAATAGGTCCTTCTAATGGTTATATCTGATGCTCCAAAAGTATGAGAAAACTACATCAGAAGCAATCCTCTTGTCATTTATGTTGCGTACAGGAAATATACCTGCCTATCTGAGTTGTAAACTAGTTCAGCATTGTTGAAGTACAAATCTCCGAGTTATCGCATTCCAAAATCTTAACCATCAATATACTCGAGTTGAGTGAGAGATTCATCGCTGTCCAGGTCACCACTTACTTCGAACAAAAAAATGCCTCCTTTTCTTGATTTTCGATAACAGTTATCGTCAGTATCAACAAGCATCACAAGTTCATTGGTCGCCTGTATTTTAAGAATATTAATAGCGCTAGTGAGGAGAGGCTCGAAAGCAAAAGGTTTATTGCCCACCCAACTAACAGTCTGTAAATAGACTTCATCATCCTCTTTGCAGCCAACAACTGATAAATTTCCTCCTATTGTCACCTCTAGACATTGTCTTTTCGTTGTGGCATCAAAAACTACAGTCTGATGCACGGAACCATTATGAAATAGGGACATCAGAGATCTTTAGGCTAGCAGCTGTCCTCCTTGAGGTGAATAAGCATAGGAAGTTAGATCAGGAGCTATATAATTTCTGGATTCAAGCTCTATATGATTGACTATTCTGACCTTCTATGGGCAATCCTGGCATGTGGCATCGATATAGAGGACGTTACCCCAGAACCAGTCAGTATCATTGACTTCATTGATCTTGCTATATCCAGAATAGAATAGATCCTTGGTGTTCATTATATTTTTGACCTCTTCATTGACTACAATGTTTGTTGGTAAATTGATGATGCTGACATCAATCAGCTCCAATGAGGCATTATCCAATGTGTTCTTGTACTCGAGGTAAAATTGATAATCTTTGTCAGGATTCACAATCTCAATCTCAGGTTTTTCATACTGTCTAAAGATTCTCAACTGACTTCCTGAGACAACAGACACATAGTCTACTCTATAGCCACTGGCGTCTATCAGTACTTTCTGGAAAGCCAGCAAATCTATCTGATCATATAGGGAGCCAATTGCTGGTAATCCACTTCGATAGACCAACACGTTGTAGTCTCCTCCCTCAGCCATTGCTGAAAGATAAACGCAGTTGCCGTATTATGAAATGCTGAATTCATGGTCATCTGGGATGCGATAGCCATAGAGGGGATAGTGTTTGGTGAGCGTGATTTCTTTGAGGAAAATGCGTGAAAGATCATATTCTTGCACTTTTCCAGGGAGAGTCGTGACCACTAAATAATTAGCATTGACCTCGAATATGAATTTAGTGAGCACGCTTTGTACTATTTTCACATTTGCTAGCACCTTAGGCACACACTCTTTGCTCAAATCCACCACAATAATTGAGTCATCAGTTTTAACAAACAGCAAATTTGGATGATGACTGCTAGCATGCACAACTCTAGGAGCAAAATATCTAACTCCCAATTTGAACATGTTCATGTGATTGAGATTACAGATGGGGAAACAATTATCATCAAGACATTATTCTAAAGAATAAATATCGACCCTTTTGATGTGTCTAAGCACCCCGAACATGTATTTTCCAGTAATTGTAACAGAAGATAGATTACCAGGGAATCCATTTTGTAATATTATTGTATCGACCTATTTACCATTGCTCAGGTCTTCCAAAAAAATCTGGTTATAGTATTGATCTGTTGTGTATGCTAAAATATGATGTTTTTCTTGTGTAAAGGGCTATAGGACCATTGAGGTCGCCCAGTTACTTATCTGTCCTCCTAACTTGCGAGTCTAGACCAGATTACACACGACATCAGTCAATTAATGATGAGGGTGGCACATGCTAATAAAGGTCCTGTTCATATAGTCCTGAGTGTAGATCTGAAGACTGTCGTTGGTCTTTCCCGAAAAGGTTTCTGTTTGGAGGAATGTTATGTTTTGAAAAGGAGGTGTGTTTTCCCAAGATACAGTGAGTTGTTCTAGTTGATAGACTTTTGCCTTCTTTAACTGACCTTTCTGGGCCTCTCTAACTTGATAGGTCACATTGGGACCTAAAATGTACTACCCTAGCTCTAATTTGACCATTCCCGGATAGTTGGCTGTGAAACTTGAAGGGGGTGCTCCTCCGACAGCCCACATAGTTCTGTTATTTTCCTCGAGCAAAGTAAAATTGATCTGGATACTACAATTGACTTGCCCTTGGACATTGGGATCTTGAGAAGATGCAGTCAGAGTGAAAGCTCTAATTGTGTCCATCAATGCTTAATTTTAGCCAAGTTTAAGAACAAATGAAGGATCGTCATAAGCATAATTTGTGATGCTTTACTAAGCAACGACCATGAGATAGCTGAGTTATGAATTGAAGTCAACAAAAGTACTGGTATCTTTATGCGACATCACTGCAAAAGCTCTTGTAAAAGTTCTGTCTCCTCTTGTGAAGGTCCAGGTATAGTTGTATATATTGTTCCCATCGTAGGATTTGCTCCTGACAAATACAAAACGGTCGTTGAGGAATACCTGTTTCACCTCGGAATCAGGCATCAGTGAATATTTGTTCAGCAGTCTGGGATCATCTATATCAGTCCAGTCAACCTCATGGACTGCATGCGTATTTGCAATGGCAAGTTCAATGTGATTATCTAGATTGGGAGAAAATACTGCCAACTTTGTGAATCCTTTAGCTTCATAGCAACCTTTGTAAAGAATGTCTTCAGAGCCACTGATATAGACTCTGTGGACTCCTTTGAGTTGATCTAAAATGTAAATTGTATCCAGATACACTATAACCTATCGGATCCACAATCGAGGCACACCAAGAAAGGTCCTGTCGATCAGTCCGACAATCCAAGGTTTCAGAGGATCTTCCATCATGAGGATTTATATATATGTGTTATCTTTGGCCGAAGTATTGATTCCTTAAGCAAAATAAGTCCTGAACAAAAAAGTATGTTTGCTTAAAACATTGCTAAAAATTTCCAACCTTCTTCTTTTCTGTTCCTGGAA
>Ga0100378_1003965_pt1 | contig 13979 bp, 16 predicted proteins | sample CryGeymeta201502_FD_81535 | JGI IMG/M metagenome (GOLD analysis project Ga0100378, IMG submission 81535) | Groundwater microbial communities from Crystal Geyser aquifers in Utah, USA - Crystal Geyser metaG 2015-02 | ecosystem: Environmental > Aquatic > Deep subsurface > Groundwater | place: USA...
AGACTGCTCCTTCTGTAATACTGTTTGCCCCTCACTCAGAACAGTGATGGTGGTGTGTCCATTGAACAGTTGATAACTAATTCTGGTGGGATGCTCCAGAACAAAGCTCACCTGATGCACCTGTCCTTTCTCAATCACAAAGTCCTCTCGATTATTTTGGGCAATGGCCTGGCCGATGCTCAGAAGAATAAGTGTTGTTATGATACAAATAAGCCTCATTTTATTATAATTAAAATTACAGCAATGCAACCAAATCTGCCTCGTGAGGGATGACCAATAGAGGAGGGGACAGAGGAGTTGCCATTTTTTTATTTTGAAAGTTGAAGCTGAGGGAGAGAGTATAGGACTATTTATATAAAAGAATTATAGGCTTTGGAGATCGGAAAAACTGAAACTATAAATGGCAGCAGCTAAGAGTCATCTTATAATCATTTATTTAAACAAACATGGATTTTCTTGATTTTGAGGACTTCAGCAATCCTCTCCTCAACGAACAGCAGCCGCCCGAAATTCCTCATCGAGAAACCGACCTTGGCGCCACATCTCTGGTGGAACCTTTTTCCCTCCCTCGTAATTAATCAGCTCAGAATGAGTATTTATAAATCCAACCAAGGAAAAGCAGCACAAAGGAGGGTGAGCTTGCTTCCAACACCTGTTTTTAGGAGCTTCATATTGAGACTGAAAAAGAGGCACCTTTATTGTCATAATTGTCAGAGTAGTAAACTATATAATTCGGACTAGTCTCCCTAGGCCATAAAATGTTGTAGCAAATCAACGGCAACATAATTTCATTACCCTTCAGGCATCCTGTCGATCCCTACGAAGATGGAGTGTTCGACTATCACGAAGTGATCAAGGAACCCATGGATCTCCAAACAATGCGTTTGAGGCTAGACAAGGGCAAGTATAAAACAAGGCAGCAGTTCTACGATGACCTCCATCTCATCGTTTCTAACAGCCAACTGTACCACAAAGGCAGTCCATAGTTCCTAACTATCACAAAAAAATTCTAGAACCTTTGCACAAGAATAAGAAGGTCTCTGGACCCTCATGGCAAGAAGCGAAGTCATCAGGTGACACATGCCGAGATCCGGAGAGCTGAGAAGAAAGCTCCTAGGAAGAGGGGAAGAAAACCTGCTGAGAAGGTCAAATTGACCATTTCTGAGATTTCTCAATAGGCGCTTAATTCTAACGAAGTGGAGGAGCATGAGTAGAATCGCTGATTTTTATACTTCACATAAGTCTATATTCAAAACATAGAATGAACAGTTTTTACCCTACGTTATTATGAGCACTGACATAAATAAATCTGCTGATGAAAAAATAGCCATCAAACTCTTAAGCCTCCAAATAGAATTTTTACCAAGCTCTGGAAGCCCTAAATGTTCCAACAATTAAGGCCCAGCCAACAGATTCAACCATATCCGATGAAAGGTTCAAGGACAACAACAAAACTGAACGAAGTGGTAAAAACATGGACAGGATAGACGAATAATTATCAGGCTTTACTCACTTCAAAATACATTAAAATGAAGCCATCATCGAAAGCTCGAGATACGATATCACCAAATAGTAACAAGCAGCCGCAGAGTTAAAAGTTTCTAAAGCCCATGGTAGAAATTTTGGGCGTTCAGATACTTTAGACGAAACCATACTGGAGGTTAGCTAGAGAAAAAAGTTGAAGATGGTCAGTATTCTTTTAGTCTTCGGACTGATGATCTTTTTGCTCGTTCTTAGTCTCCGCAGCGAAAAGCCCTAAAAGTAAAAAAAGCAACTCAAGAGGGAGAGAAGGGTTAAGCCGAGTAAGAAGAGCAACAGATGAATGTAGCATTGATAAAAAATTAGACTAATTGAGAGAATTTTATTATCTTCTGTCACATATAATTATTTAGGTGACAAGTAAGCCAAATGGATAAGGAATAAACAGATCTAGACAACTATCACCTCAGCAGGTTGGAAGTCATGAGCACCAACTTCACCTCTCTCAACACTAACCGGCCAGCACACCTCAGTCGCTCACTCATGAAGACCTACCTCAACAAGTCCATTCTCTAATAATGTCTGATAACTTTTGATATCTTCAAGGAAATTGTTTAAGACCCTCTTCAAAAAGTCAAACTCATTCGAGATGTCATCAAAAATGTGGAGGTAAAAATTTTCGATGAGGATTCAATCATCTATAATAAAGGATAGCAGGCCTAATAGATATATCTTGTGCTGAAAGGAGCAGTTGCCCTGTGCATGCCAGTTATCATCGAAAATGAAGAACTTTCCCTCAACGACGACAGAGTCGAATACGAATACCAGGAGATAGATCTGTTTGAAGCAGGGCAGGGCTTTGGATAGGCTGAATTCATTCACAAAAGGAAAAGAGGACTCGTTGCCAAAGCTAAAGAAGCATCCACCGTGGTTGGAAAAATTCATTCCAATGCATTTGAAGAAATCATAGAACTCTATAAACAAAGAATCTACTACAGGAAAATGGACCTTTTTGGGAAATGTTCCCTGCTCAGCAATCTTAAGGCCTATCAGCTTGAATTCATCGTCAATAACGCAAAACCTGTGACTTTTCATATTTCAAAGGAAATAGTATGTGAGGGAGAAATGCCCAAAGCCCTATACTTAATAATGGAAGGGAGAGTAGAACTCCGGAGGCATGAGAAAAAGTAATAAGGGAAAATATCAAAACTGAGAAGAAACCTCTCAAAAAGCAAACTCGAACTCAGTGAGCTCAACGAGAGCAAAATAAAATTAAAAAATGTGATAATTGGCTCTTTGGACTCTGGCTCTTTCCTTGGACTCTGTTAAATTGCTCTAAGATAAGCCTACTCCTTCACGGCCATTTGCACTTCTGAAAAGGTCAAAGCTTACGTGTGTGATTTGAGAATAATCGAAAGCCAAATGAACAATGAATCTTTCTAGATCGCTGCTAAATACTAAAGAATGAAGAAAGAGTACAGAGAGAAGAAAGTCGACAAATACCGGGATGTCAAAGACCAGCTTCAGAAAGATATAGGATTGTGCCAAAGCGTGATCCTAAGCGACAACCAAAAACAAATAAAAAGACAAATACTAAACCGCTATTTTGAGAAAAAACCCACTCTCATTGACAAAATGTCACCCGAATAGATTGGCAAAAGTGTCGGCCGGAAGTACGATAGAATCAAAACATTGGAACCTTTGAAGGAAATGAGCTATTTTGGGTCAGATATCAATTTTTTGGGGAATGCTGATTCTCCCATTAAATCTCCTGTTAAAAAGTTGATTAGAAACGAGAGAGCTCTATCTCCTCTGTTAGTAAAAAAACAGAAATATCCAAGGAAATACTCTGAACCTGCATAGTTTATGGAATAATCATACCTCCGTTAATCATAGCCTGTGTACAGTAGACTCGAACTATAAGATTCATCACTTCGCTCTTAGACGAAGCCAACGATAGCCTTCATCAGACCATTTCACAGAAAGGTGGAGACCTTGCACGAGAGGCTGACAAAGTAGTACAATATAATAAAGGCCAACAAATAGAAATAGTTGAATCGCCGAAAGCGCAAGCCCAAGACAAACGAATGGGCCGAGGGTTCTGTACATCGTCTTCAATAATTTATTAGCAAGCTTTAAAAGAAGAACTCTTCATGATATTATTCTACACTATAAACAATATTGTCACATCTTGCTTGGCACAAAGTTTGCTTCTTGCTAATAAGTGATACTGGTAACAATTTATTTATTTTTCTGGCATCATCTGAAAAAATGAGGAAAGTTTATGAAAGCGATTTTTTAACTATCCTTAAATTGCAGATTTCACAAGTATTCATTAATTAAAGTCATGCTGGCAAGGGATGCTCACCGATTAGAGCCTCAGTATTACAACGGCTTCCTACGCACCAACTACTCAATTGACATCACAAGCGCATCTCCAGAATCTATTATATACAAAATCACACCCATTGGTATTGGAAAAGTAATTTCTCCTTTTGCTAAAGCTAAGATCATCATCGGAGAAATACTATTTATGGATAAAGGGGAGCCTAAATTGCACCCGATATTTGAGTTCGCAGTCAAGCAATGCGCTTTATACCTGAGCATGTCCTATGAAACAGATCTAAAGGCAATTTCAGAGCTCGTATTGGTGTTGGCCAGCCATCAATAAAACAAGGACAAGAGAGATAGGAATGACAAGAAAGACAGAAAGGATAAGAATACTTAACTAATATTGAAATTGGTCCAAGACATTTTAAAAGCCTAAACATTGACTAGACAACAAAAGATGTTGTCTGAAATTTTGAATGAGCCCACCATCACAAAACTAAATGTTTCGCAGAAAGATCAGTTGAATAAACTATTGGAATCTGATAAATTATCTAAAGCTGAACAAAACTGCTTGAAAAAGGTAGTTGACAAGAAAAAACTGCTATAGTAGGGACAATCACAAGAAGTTGATCTTCTGAGTCTGAAAGAAGATGAAAAAACCTTATAAAAAATTATGTAGGATAAATTATTAGATTAGAAGGAAAGTGCTCTAATTAGTAAAATTATCAACTCGAGTCCGTCAAATGATCAGCAATTGCAGAGACCGAGAGTGGCAACTTTGAGAAAATATAATGAATACCTTGATAAGGAAGCAGAAGAAACACTGAATAAAACAATGTTTTTTTTGGAACAAGACCCTTAACTGAAGAAAATGAACTTATCTCCTCAGCACATAAAGACGCAAATCGAATCAGTTCGAGCAATTGAATTTTTGACAGTAAGCCAGCAACTCAAAAAAATCTAGCTATTTGCCAAGAAATTTCAAGAATATCTGATAGCTCCTATGGGTGGACAAATAGATCCTAAAAATATCAAATTAAGGAGATTTTCTAATTAATCATAACCAGTTCTTCAACGGCTGAGCGAATTCATTGAATTGAGGAAAGAAAACATGTAATTTAGAGCTGACTCTGAAGCTCTCATCAAAGATATCTACAAGGAACTGATCAACTACTCAGAACAAGTCAAAGAAGGGAATCCAGGAAAATCAAGATTCATTTATCTCAGCCCTGAAACAATAGTCATCGATCAGTTTACCCTAAAGCCGAGCATCTACTTCTAACCTCTCATCAAGGAAGCATTTGGACTCACGAATAACCCCATGTCGATTGAGAGCCGTCTTTCCTATGAACCTACCCCCAAAGGTTTTGATTATTTCAGGGCTCCTTTGTAACTGTCATAAGACTGGAAGATGAAAACAGGAGATCCTATGTATGGATTGTTCTAACTCTATGAGATAGATGACATAACCCTAAAAAATAAAATACAAAATCAAGTAAAGCAACAGAAAGAAGGTTTCCAGAAAGATCAGTAGTCAGTACTAAACTGGAGATTTTTACTGTTGGCCTATTATGTATTCAACGGTTAATAATTTGGTCGTGTTTTGGATTATACTTTTTGGGAAGAATCCGAGCTGTACTTCAAGAGAGCCTTACATAAAAAATAATAAGAGCTCAAATTAAATTCCAGAAATTTGAGAACTTTCCTCCCAATGATCAAAGGCAATATAGAATTCAATATAGACTCTCCTTTCTAAATGCTCAAATAGTATCTTGTGTTCTCAGATTTTGACTCAACTGTGGAAAGTCACCACCTGGATAAGACTCACAAGTATTGCAGGCAGAGATTGGCAATGGCTTAGGAACTGATCAATCTGATGTCATATAACAGCTCTTGCTTTGAAAAAATGATGAACTCCAAAAAATACCTCATCAGTTATCTGATACTTCTCTATGAAAGAACGGTAGAGACCAGGAGAATGGCCCAGGTTGAGCGATAGAAAATCGGATAGCGCAAAAAGCTAAGATATACCAATAACACTGTTCCATTGGTACGTAATAATAGAGCTGGCGATAATAATGATCTCCTTGTCGCCCACTTTGATAAACTCGAGTCATACATGAACCGACAGGCAAGAGATAAGCACTATAAATTTTTATCTGAAAAGAATGCATACCTAATGAAAGAAATTAGAGCGCTTAATAGTTGCTATTAAAAAATGATCTTGCTCAATGAAGAGCTAAATGAGTTCGAAGACCAGGATAAAAATACAAAGGAATAGTACAAAAAAATCTTGTAGGATGTCCTCCAGTTGACAAAGGATCCCTTGTAGAATGCAAAAACCCTCTTATAAGAGTTGACATACAGCGAGGTACACCTCAAAGATTACGCATCTTTACATAAGATAGGAGATTAAAATCCTCCTGATAGATGGATATACGTCACCAGGAAATATATGCTGACCCTTTACACCTATCTAACCATGAATGAGGACAACTTTCCCTAGTATGACTCTCTCATCATTCCCCTTCTCTCCCTGGGAATGGACGTCGCCAGACATAAACTAAAGATAGACTAACTGAAAGATAAAAATGAAGACCTCGATGTCGTAGAAGAGCTCATACATTTTAAGGAGCAACTTCCCACAACATTTAAAATTTTGAAGCACTGACCACCTTGATTTTGATATCTTATGTGATAGTTTATATTTTTATTATTAAAAACAGCGAAAATGAGCATGATACTCAACACTCCAGCTTTGAACCAAGAATAAAATCTACGATTCGAGTTAGAAAAGTTCAAGCAATAAGCTTAGTATGTTTGTCTCAAATTGGGAATAACAGATTGGAATTCCTTCCTGACTGATGTCAGAGTTGGCAATATTGTTAAGAAAAACAACAGTCCGACTCCCTCCTCACTACCTGTTCATACTCTCAAACCAATACAGTTACCCTTTCCTCCCAATAGCAAAGGACCCTCTTCCTTCGATGCTATCTTTAATGACCTCCTCGAAAATATGTCGACAAAAAGAAGCTCAGTTCAGAAACCCGAATGCGAGTCTCCTATATGCAGATAGGGTGATGTTAGATATGCGATGGGTGGTGATACCTCTAGAAGTGATTGCAGCAGTGCTTCATTTGCCAGTGCTAGCGCCAGTGCCACAAACGACATTGATAACGACATTGATAGCAACATTGAAACTCACAAGAAAAGCAAATGGGCAGGAGGTAATCAATAGCTGTTAGACGAGGTCATCAAAAATTTATAAAAAATTGATGAAAAAAACCAACTAAACATTTATGATGGCTTTGAGACCTTCCGAAAAACAACTCATAATCAGTAAAGCTTCAATGACTCTTTCAATGAATCTTCTGAGGAAAGATGTTGCAACCAGATGACGACAAAAAAAGGTCTATGCAAGATCAAGGAGGTTGATGAATATAATGCAGAAAGCATTGACGGGGATGAATGGATCAAACAATCAGTCGATCATGAACTGACCTACGGTATGAAATAATTTTTGTTAGCCCTTTAAAATACCAAATTGAGGCGTTAGCTCAAGAACATGTAGAAACTGATAAAGGAAAAGCAGAAAAATTGACTGAGCAGTTGGTAGTAATATAGTTTTATTTTGCCATTTTGATCAATTATCAAATCTTTTTCTCCCTGATGTTCACCTTTTCAATCTGGCACTAGTTCCTCTTGAGAAGGGCCTGCTCCATGAATCTCATGTACTGAGGAGACCTGTATTTATATCTTTTATCGGCAGGCTTGGGTATTCCTTCACTTATCTTGTAGTCCTTCATCATGTAGCCGATAAACAGAACGATCATGATGATGAAGCTTCCCACCGAGATGACCATTGCAATTATGAAGACCGCATCTGTGAAGGCCAAATAGGTATTTCTCCAGGTGACAATACTTTCTGTGTAGGCAAGCATGCTGCTGATGAGGGCTAGAAAGATTGGAACTGTAAGGATATAGGCCAATATTTATACTAAGGTGATCCCCGGCATCGGTGGCAAGCTTTATCGAATAATGGGGATAAGGGACACGTAGGCGATCATCAAAGATGCTGCATTGACTATTCTAAAGGCCAAGTTGGTATATCCTCCATTATCGATGCTGATTCCATTGTCGATTTAGAAGATGAGCAGACTGAAGGCAGCCAGTAGAATCAGAGGCACGAATACTTGCAACATATCAATCACTACATATTTGTAAATAGGAACCTCAGTAATGACATAGTTCCACTTGTGCATCTGGAAGGTCTCGATCTTCATGTAGATGTCATTTGTTCTATTTCTCATGATATCCTGATAATACTTGTAACCCTCAGAAACTGATCGTACTTCTGGCTCGTTCAGAAGAGTGTTTTTTTCATGGAGACCCATCGACCACTCATAGGTATCGTTGGCTGTATTTTTGTTTATTAGGACGCTTCGGTAGTAAGGGTAGAGGGTCATCCTGTTATCCGCTATCTTGTAGACGTTGTTGTCTCGGCAGTTGAATCTGTTGATCTTGTGGAAGCGGTTGTGCTGAGGATTGTAGCTCTGCTTGGATAGCTACTTGTGCTACTCAAGCTTGTCAAGAGGAAGGAAAGGGTCATAACCTCTCTCAACGTCGTAGTCCATGACATCAACGCCTATCAAGTTGACTTTGACCTTCTTTTCGTGCTTGTTCTGAAGAACCAAGTGATGTAGGGTCATCACTATTCGGAGAGTACTCAGATTGAAGGGTGCAAAAAATGCCCCGAAAGAGTTATCAATTTCAGCATTGAAGCATTTCCATACTTTCCATTTGAAAACCTGATTGACTTCGTCGTCCTCCAAAGTGATATCCCAGGTTTTGTCAATGATGCTCCATTCTGAGCCTTAGCTTTCGTTAGCCTCATCATCGTCATCTTCAAAATTAAGAGTGATGTTATAGTCCCTATGGAAGCCCAGCTCTACTTTCAGAAAATTGTGGTAGTAGTCGATCTTTTGCTTGATTTGGTTACTTTCCTCAATCGATTTAGCTGACTTCATGGCTTATTTGGCCTTCTCTTGTTTCACTCTCAAATTCTTCTTTGTTGTTTCAATGAGTTCCTTGATCTCATCATTATAATAGATCTCAATAAAGAAGAAGCCGCTTATAATTGCTCCAGATTTTTCAAGATTGATGCTTCGAATTTATTCCAGTTAGAATCTGACAGCTGTCGGCAGGAAGTACTCCCATGGAGTTTTGTCCTCTTTTTCTTCCTTTCTGGGCTCTTTCTTGGAATTTTTCCTATCCGAATGCTCCTGCTCGACATGCTTCAGAGGAGACCTTTTACGCCACAGTTGAGTGTTACAATTCGTCTTAATTTCACCATGACTAAGATTCTGCTCGATAGCCACCCATTTTTCCTTGACTAGAGGAATACCACGAAGAGAATCTATCTTACTCCATTCATAGAAGTTGCCCTTGAAAAAACCTTTGAAGCTTGTTTAAGTTTGCTCAAGTTAATTTATAACTTGTCTTCTCTTTTAGTCAATATTTTCGTCCTTAATTTCCCGACGGTTGATAAGGATCAAAAAATTGGATATACTGCCTTCGAAGTAAATCTATTAGTCTCCCACTCTCTCGCTTTTTTCTAGGACCCCTTTGAAACTGCCAATGAACATGACATTATCAAGTGCAACTGGGTGTTCCATGCTATAAAACTGCCCCACTATATTCCCCCTTGCGAAGAAGTACAGTTCAGGCTAACTCCCTTCTTGGATTTTTGGTGCCTTATGCTAGGAGTTTTATTCATCGGGTGGAAGGCGTGCTTTGAAGGAGATTCCTTTATTCTTGAGTTTATAGATGGGGACAGGTTGATCGTAGAAATGCTAAATTTTATGTCCCACTTGCTACTGATAAGCATTTTATTCTCGTATCATATTGTTACTAGACTCCATAAGTTATTTTGAATTTTAAATAAGATCGATGTACCCATAACAGATTTCCCCTCAGCATAAAAATAAATGATCATTCCTTTATTTCCTCCTAACCGGGAATGGTGAGGAGACATTATTTTCTGCTCTTCCTGACCTTCTCCATGAACTATAAATAGCAAGGAGATCGGTACTTGTAATTTTATGCTCTTTGGGATTCCTATAAAGGGAGCAAAATGTTTTTATTGATTCTGTACTCCTTTAGGATGTAAACTGTGAAGAGGATCACCAAAGCCAGCAAATTTAGCATACTTATCACGAAGGAGGCTATAAAAAGGCCATCCTTGAACACCCGATAATCGATCTGCCACTGAGTGTAGGGTGTCTCATACTCCAACAAACTGCTCAAGATAGCCAATAAGTTAGGGGCCACTTCAAAGTAGGTGATCAGCTCAATGAGAGTCACCCCCGGCATCGGAGGCAGGTTTTATCGAATGACTGGTATCAGCGACACATAGGCGATCATGAGAGAGGCAACGTTGATGAGACGATAGGCGATGATGCTGTATTGGCCATCGTATATTCCATTTTCACTAGTAAAGATCAGAAGACTGATGCTGGCAAGTAGGAAAAGAGGGACGAACACTTGGATCATATCTATAACCAAATACTTGAAAATTGGAATTTCGATAATAATGTAGCTCCACTTTTGAAACTTGAAATTCTCAATTTTTACATTCTCTTACTATGAATTTTCTTTGAAACCGTTTTCATTAAAATAATTAAAACTTTCAGAAATTGACCTCACTTCAGGCATCTAAAAAAGTGACACTCTTTCCTTGATTCCTAAAGCATATGTCCAACTTTCATTCTGAGTGTAGGTGTTTTGCAAGATGTTTCGCCAGTAGGGATAAAGCCGAAGTCGATTGTCAGCTATCATGAAAGTGCCAGTATCCGTGCACTTGAATCTGTTTATCTTATGGATTCTGTTAATGTGAGGAATTCGTGTTATTTCCTACATTTTTCTATGAGCCTCGAGATCGTTGAAAGCTCGGAAAGGATTGTAGCCTTCTTTTGGATCATAATCAAATACATCAGTGCCGATAAGATGAACTTTCACGTTGTTGCCTTTTTCATCTAGAACCAAAAAATGATGCAAAGTCATCACAATCTTCAATGAACTCAGGTTGAAAGGAGCAAAAAAAGAGCCGTAAGAATTGTCAATCTATGCATTGAACCTTTTCCATATTTTGAACTTCAAAATCTGATTCTTCTAGTCATCCTATTTGACAATGTCCCAGGTCTTATCCATGATGCTCCACTCAGAACCTTCACTGTCGGTACCATCATCGTCATCCTCGAGCTACAGGGTCAGATTGAAATCTCGGTGAAAATTTAGCTATATTTTCAGTAAATTTTTATACTTTTGACTGTTTTTCGATTTCTTGATCACCTTGTTGGTCTAGCGGATCAAGCCCTTAATCTCATCATTGTATTTGATCTCCACAAAAAAGGCACCACTGATGGCAGCCAAAGATCTATTCAGGTAGATCTATCGGATATCCTGAACTTAAAATCTCACGACAGTTGGTAAAAAATATTCAACCTTCGATAATTTTTTTGTCGACTCTAGCTGTTCTCTAATATAGTTGTTGCAATCCATGCATCCATAAAAACTGTTGCTCAATTTCTTCTGAAGCCTGAATAATTTTTTAGGTGAGATCTATTAATCAGAAAGAGTGGGAATGTCACTCCAGCGATAAAAAGCTCCTTTAAAAAAGCCAGTAAAGTTAGTTTCATTATACTCTAGCTCTTAGAAAAACGGATCTAGTTGGCTTTAGTTGTCTCTGGTTCGAATGACTAAAAATTGGGAGATCTGTCCCTAAAAATATATATCGCCAAGATTGTCCTAATCATACTCCACTGCTCCTTTGAAATTTCCAATAAACTTCACCTTTTCAAGTTTGACCTGTCCGTCAATAGTGTAAAAATTTCCAATGAGAGTACCAGTTGCAAAGAAAGAATTTTCCTCCTCTGACATGGTAGCATCAATGGTGTAAGAAGTGGTCTGCAATCTGTAGATTGGCACATCCATATCCTGATAATCTTTTTCTTTGCGAATAGTTTTACTAGAAGAAGAATTCAACTGTTAGTAGCGTGATGCTTTATTATCTTTGTAGGCGATCACCTCCTACAAACTATCATCCAGTATTTAGGCATGTTCTTGTTGTGCTTTGACCAAATCATGAACTCTTTTGGGGGTCCTATTGCGAAATCGATCAGATGTGCTCATCGGGGAGTTTCAGAATAAATTGATTAACTTATCCATGCATATTTATTTTTAAGCTATTTTATCATAGCGCATCCATATCAAAGTTCTTAGCCGCAATCAATGAATTCTTCCAATTTGACCTCCCTTAAATTGCTCAACCTGCTGACGAAACGCTTGGGACGATGGGCCTATCCAAAGAAATCTCGAAACAAAGATGGTCTTCTCATGCTTTCATACAAACTCATTTCTCCATAATCATCAAACAAATCTTATGTTTTCAGAAGGATTTGAGACTAACGCTTGGGAGGCTCCACCACTTCGACTTCTGAGTGTTAGATCTTGACTATTTATTCCGAGGGTTCGTCGTAGTTGTCCTCGATACAGTTGAGATAGAGATCTAGCTCTATGATCAGCTGGTACATCAGTTTCTTGCTGATCTTGTCTGAAGTTAGCCTGCTGGTGAGGACCTTCTTCAACTCCTTCGCCTCGTTGGCTCTGACTTTGAGGACCTTATTGACAACATTCATCATCTCCTTGTGGATCTCTCCGTTGCTATACCCGAAATCCATCAACTTGATCTTAATTCTTCGCATCAAATCCTTGACCAGGTAGTGTTCGTCGGAAATTGGGACCTACTCCTACAACTTTATCATTGTTGCTCCGTCTATAGTTATATCGAAGGGTTATAAAAATGTCCTACTGATCAGTCGCTAAGGTCACAAAAAATTGTGGGAATTTTTACCATTTCTACATTCATCTGCTCACCTCGAATTCCTCAAAAAGCGCTACGACGTCATACAAAATCATTACCCAGCCAACCACCTCCTTTAACTAAAATAACTCCATAGATTACTCGTCTTCGATTCCAGTCCGTCTGTTATCAACTGTGCTATGTGGAAACCTCTATAACTCGAAACTCATGCCAACATCAGTGAAAATTAAGTCTATGACCAGGTTGTCAGAAAGGTTGTCAATGAGTGCAAAGAATCAATTTGGAGCTATTTAGAGCTGATCCTCAGCCGACATACACAGAAGGTCATCATACTGTATCAATCATTGTCAGTCGTGGAGGTATTGCAGTCTCGGCTGGATAGGTACAAAAATATCAAATACATCTCATACGACTAAATGAAGAACATTCCGGTAGTGAACTGCTTCCTGCTGATGGTTGAGCCATTTAGTCGCAACAAGTATTCCCTCGAATGGATTAAGGAACAATACAGAGAACTGAGTGTCAAAGGTATCGAGTTGGAGTATGTCAAGTATATAAAAGTAAACCCTGAACAAAAACTGCCTAACTTCGTCTATCCCGGATGCCTGGCTTATGAAGAAGAATAACTGCTTGCTCAGCGAAAGAAAAACATGAAGAAAGTTACTTAAGTGGTATTTGACAGGGAAAAGCACATGTTGAAAGTAAGAGCCAACTAAATAACAAACAAACACAATCATATGGTACCTGAAACTCCAGCCAGTTAGTGCTTACAATAAAGTTAGAGTGCTGAGAATGAGCAAATGATAGCTTAGGCCCCAGCTGAGACAACAAAATAAGAAATAATAAGTGATGATGACCTATTCAGTCTATCAATCAGCTCCATAATAAAGAACAGCTAACATACGATGACTATGGATTCCTCCAAGGAAAAATGCAATCTCAACCAGACACAATAGACATAAGAAAGCACAGTTACAATGAAGTCAATCAGAGCAATACAGGAAATATCTGCTGATAAAATTAGAGAACATCTTCTGTCGAGTATTCAGAAGCAGGAAGCATCAATTCAGAGCAATAAAGTTTAGCAGTAAAGTAAAAATAAATGGAGCTTTGGAACATTTAACATATTCAGTCCACAAGCCACCAATCAGTGTACTATTAGACTCTCTACCACTGCCCTCTGGCATAAACATTGATTTATTCGCTCGCTTCATCCATATTTATCAATATAGCCATAAACTATCAGGCAGCCATGAACTTGGCCTTCTCCATATGCTCGTGGTATACT
>Ga0100378_1003966_pt1 | contig 13976 bp, 13 predicted proteins | sample CryGeymeta201502_FD_81535 | JGI IMG/M metagenome (GOLD analysis project Ga0100378, IMG submission 81535) | Groundwater microbial communities from Crystal Geyser aquifers in Utah, USA - Crystal Geyser metaG 2015-02 | ecosystem: Environmental > Aquatic > Deep subsurface > Groundwater | place: USA...
CCCAACCCCAACCCCAACCCCAACCCCAACCCCCTCAGCAAACATCGATTCTGGTGTCAATAACAGCAGACAATATTCAAAAATCATGCTAATATTTTATGTTCTTTCAACATGGATATCTGTTCAAAGCTCAACTTGACATGCGAACCGTCCTTTTGTAGCAAATATCGATCATTTTCGTCAAGGAGATGGAAATCCTTATCGAGCTTGTATATTACTAAATCAAGTGGTGTGTACCTTTATCGAAGAAAAGCTCAGGGGCAGGGGAGGAATTATCGAAAGATTAGAACATATTGGGTGTCAAGTTCTCACTATTGTAGGTTGAGCCGCTCTAGCTCAAGGGATAGGCATCTTTGTGTTGTTCCTTGATGTGTGATTTGAGACCATTCAATCCAAGTTTAGTTTTCTTCTCCTCTCTTATCTGTTGTATGCTCAAGGTCTGCACAATTCGAATATTGGGCAAGCTGATCCCTATTAAATCTCCACCAAAGAAACCTACTACATCTTTGCTATTTTTATTTTCGTTATCTACCGTTACTTCTAGCTTCAACTGCTCGACATTTTGCCATATACTGAGTTGCTCTTTCTTGAGCTCTTAGAACTTTTGCTGATACTATTGTGTCATTTTGTTGACCTGTTCGACAGTATCGATCACGTTGCTTTCGATGAATTATTCGTATTTTTAGCCCATTTGAAGGAAAGATGTTTCAATTTTACCCAACATTCTTTGAAATTTGTTGCCAAGCTCTTTGATTTACTTATCGTTCTTTTCGTTGTCTCTCTGGAGTTAGTTGTACTTCTATGCCAAAATGCTACTCTTTCCGCCTTCAATATTTTCCAGTTCTTTTCGATCTGCCTTGACCATGGATAGATGCCCCAAAGCTTGTTCAAATGTGTTGATCCTATCTTCCAAATTTTCTCTGTCTTTGATTTCCGCGTACTGATTTCTCATGAACTCCTCAAGAGAAGTTGTCAGCTGAGTCGTATTTTTACTGTTTCTCTCAAGAACCTGGACCTTATGCTAAGATTCAGTCATTCTGCCCTCCAACTCACGCACTCTTTTCAGTACTGCCTCAATCTACCTGTGAAAATTGTCTTCTTTGGCCTCCTCTCGGATCAGCTAGCTCGACGATAGACTTTCAGGCATCCTCGAAGGACCCATTCTGATGGATCTGTCAAGCTCCTGCTGACTTATGATTCTTTTTCCTCGTGAACGATCAGTCGATTTATCGGTGAGTCTTTCACGCGAGATATTGGGAGTGTAAGCAATAAAATTGCTTTGGCTGTAGGTCTGATTCTGTCTAAATGCTTCTGGGAGCGTCGAGTAGCTCAGAGTTGAGTTGGTCCACTATCTTCTCATTTAACTGTCTGTACAGTCAATAAACTTAAATTGCTATTATAAGGCCTTACGATCCGTTTTGGCTGCTGAATACAATATATTCTTCCCTCGAAATCTACAGTAGAAAAGAAGTTAATAAAATTAATCTATTGTCAGGAAATGGGATGGCTGTGCAAGAATTGCAATTTTGAGGTGGCCCAGTTTAAAGCTTGTAAGTGTGGCAACATTGAAAACAACTGGCATTGCAATAACTGCAAGAAAGATGTCCTAAGTTCAAGGAATGCCCTCAATGCAAAAATATCTAAAACCATTGGACTTGCACCTCATGCCATGTTTGCAATCCAAATGGAAACACTATGAAAAGGTGTGCCTTCGGAATATTCCAAACAAACCATTGGGATGTGCCTAAATTCAAGACTTGTAAATGTGGAAACATTGAGGATTGTTGGCGATGCTATAACTGTGACTTCAACAATCCTAAGTTCAAGGGTTGCAAATGTGGAAATATTGAAAATAATTGGCGTTGTAAGAATTGTGATCGTGATATTGCCAAGTTCAAGGGGTGCAATTGCGGGAACATTGAAAACAACTGGCACTGCAACAATTGCAATTTGGAAATTGCGCAGTTTAAAGCTTGCAAGTGCGGCAACAAAAAATGATGGTCCCTTATTTGTTTGTCTTTCAATGAATCATGTTTGAATATATAAGTTCATTTACTCTCTTGCATGATATTTGATAAATTCAAGCTTATATCAAAAATATGAGAGAACTATCCTCCTACCTCAGTGACTTTTGCTCCATCTCTGACTTCAATCTTAGTGATTTTGCATATCATTAAGCAATGCAGGGAGGCACACGGGTTGCTATGAAGATGAGGTGAAGATGGTGAGATGTTGAGAGGAGTGTTTGTGCAAATGATATTTGTGATTTTAATATTTTTAAATTAATGTCAAAAAAACCACAAAAATCCGATCACGGCCGAACAAAAATAGATCACATAGATTAATAGAATGAGCCTTACATCCGGGCCTTGCAAAAGCGGGTGCGCAACTTGAACAAAAAATTGACAGAAATTAGTTAACTATAGAATAAGGGTAACCTCAAGCCTGAACAGGAGGAAAAAGTCAATCGCAAACCTCAAGTCCTAGAAGAAATCGCCAAAATAGAAGAAAGTCTGAAGTCTTTCAAAGAGGTCTATGCTGAAAATGCCCACCACTATCGCAATAATCAACTCAGATAACTTGAAAATCTTGCCAGAGCTCTTGCCATTCATCATTTTGGAGGAGAGCACCCCGAACAAAAGAAGATTGCTGCTCTTTGGAGAAATATCGAACAGGCTGACAAAACCCACAAGACTCTCAATGATGCCGTCACTTCCATCAACGATGCTCTCAAAGAATTTGCCAATGACAGAAAACTCCAGAAATCTCTCAATGCATTCATTGAAGAAAACGGAGCAAATGAACCCAAGGATAACACTCAGGAAAAAATTGCTAGTGACTTAGTTGATAACATTTTACCTGAAGTGAAGACTGAGCAGCCTCCTGCAAAGGTTGAAGCTAAACCTGAACCATAGCCTGTTAAGGAAGAAAAGAAGCCTGAGCCAGTTGCCGAGAAAGCTCCTGAAGTGATTGTTGAGAAGGAAACTACTCCCATCGCTATTCAGGAACCTGCTCAGGAAGCTAAAATTGGTGATGCTCCTCAAGAAGGTGCAACTGAAGAGAGAAAGGGTGGCGAAAGACGTGGTCAGAATCGTGACAGACCCTACAAGCCAAAAGGTGATGGACAGGGACGCAGACCTCCAAGAGAGGGTGGTCAAGCTGGACGCAGAGACAGACCTTAAGGCGAGAGAAGACAGTACAAACCCAAGTACCAAGAGAAGAAGCCTGAAGGCGACAGAGCTGAGAGAAGCGACAGCATTTCCTCATCATCTTCAGAGGAGGTCCGTCAGTTCAAGAAGGACGAGATCCAAAAGCTGGAAGATGAAGGTTTTACGGTCGTTGGCAAGCCCAAACCAAAGCCCAAAGATATCCATGAATCACAAAAATACCACGATCGTCAACATGGCAAGAAACACCACCACCACGGTGGATCTAAAAACTCCTGATTGAAAATCAAAAATAACAACCCAAATTGAATAAAATAATATCATACCTATCATAAATAATAAATTTCTTCAAATAATGTTTCATATACAATCTAACCAGTTAAAAAAGAGAGGTAATAACGATGATCAGATGGTGATGACTGAAATTTCACATACAAACATATCTTGCAGATAATTTCCTTGATTATAGCTTTTTTTCGATTATTATTTTCTATAATGGGTCAAGATTACGGAAAGCAATGTTTCAAGAAGGGAGAGGACTATTTTAATGAACAGCTAGAATTGTATCGATGGAGGGCAGATCCAAAAGTTAATTACGCGATCTCTCGGGTCTATTTTACTTCCAAAAATCTTCTCATGAACAAGAAGAAGTTGGAGAATTTTGTGCATACCCAGCTCCAATCCAATAATTACGTCGACATCCGCTAGATATCATGCTTGAAGGAAGCGAATGGGAAAAGATAAGGAGAGGAGGTCATGACTTTTGAGAACTACAGTGCCAATCTTGCTTGTCTTTAATAACTACTATCTATAGAGGAAATTCTCTATGTTCTCCAAGTTCTCCTAAATGGGCACTAAACAATTTTCAAACGCTTCGGAAAAACTTACGTTGATATGTAGTGTTGTTTCTTGACTGAGAAGGACGAGCTGAGGGTCTGGATAAACACGAATCCAACCATAAATTAATTCTTCGATAACGTTACATGTCAACTTAGTGAAGCTAATGTCATCAATCATATCATCAGATTGTGTGGAAATCTCAGCGAAGATTCAGTAGCATTTAGACTTTTCGAAAAACAGCTTAATGCTTACCTCTAAAAAGATTTGTAATTATCTTGGCTATTTAGACTGCATCATGTTTGTTTCTCATCTGTAAGGAGGTTCATCAATGGATTTGCATATGCTCACACAATCAATATTCCTTTAAATTTGGGGCTAATTGCTGGAAGGTTGAGGTCAAGATTGAACAGTTTGTCACATTCAAGACAATCTTCTAAGGTCTCTTTGCATTCAAGGCAAAATTCCAAATGTGGAAGACATTCTTCTGTTTCAGTAGCATCGGAAGGTTCATATGAGTATGCTTCTCGAGGACTTCCCTCTACTGGTTATCATCTAGCCGGTCCTTTTGAACTGACTCCTTTGAATAGATCAAGTAATCAGTCTAGCAATGTGGAAAACAAGAATTTTTAGTTCTACAGACCTGAGCAGCCAGTAGTGAAAAAACTATCAACATGGGATATCAATAGTAGTATAAAGTCACAAAAAAAATCGCTGAATAGATCGGACGTAGCTGGAAATCGAAATTCAAGCAATTTGTCAGTCACAAGTTCTTTTTCCAAGAAAGGAAGACCTTAATTTTATGAGATTCACAACATCATGACTCCAAAGAATGATGCCAAAACCAGATCAAGGTTAGAATCGACAGCGGGAGAATCTTTCCTCGGACATTCCAAAAATATCAGTTAAATGACGGTTTCCAAGATTATGCATTGCAACTCAACTATGAATATCTTTGACAATAGTTCTAATAACTCTGCTAGCAGAAAACTTGAAAAAAAGAATAATAAGGTATGCTTTCATGACGATTAGCGCAGAAGTAAAGAGATGAGGCCTAGACCAGGAACTGAGCAAAATATGCACTCCAGACAGCCAAGTTTTGATGAAAACTCATCTTCTCTGTTTGTATCTCCTGCTAGTGAACTTGTCAATTTTGATGGTAAGGGCACCAAAAGGCATGTGAATCTTGCCAAAATTTAAGCTGTCTCATAATTCGATCAATCTGAAGAGTAAGAGGAAGATCTTTTTGACCCTATCGTTAGCAGTACAAGAGGAAATATGTCTCCTTCTCAACATTTAACTCGTCAAGTAAGTGGCTTGGTTTCTAATCACGAGCTTCACATGTTCTAAAGCAGAGGAAGTTTTTTGTCCTTTGAAAATAGCAGTGCTTCTGACTATAAAGGAGCGTTGGTCGGGCTGGGAAGAAGTGCTAAAATGGTATCGATTCCGACAAGCAAGCGCATCGAACGCCCATCTCAAAGAGGCATAATATACTGAGTGATATTATTCACAGGCTTATTATTTAAACTCGACTTTACACTTATTATCAGCAATACTTATTAAATTTTTATTATGACTGATAGACAACTAACCGAAGGCACAAGAGATCGTGTAGTGCGTTCTTCACTCAATACATCGACTTCGAAGCAATTATGGACCTTTCCCAAAAAGAAAAGGTTCGTCAAAGTTAAGGTGGAGTGTCCACATTCAGCGTATCAAACTCAATTAAGTACATTCAACCAACATTATCCAAAATTTTCCAACTCTCGAAGGATTTTTTTCAACGAGACGAACTAAATTAGGCCTTCGCCTGCTCAATATGATGTCAAGCGAAGCGAATCTATGCCAAGAGGCGTCAGCTTTGGTGAGAGTCGAGAGGTACTTTTATATCTAATGATAGAAATGCACCTTCAGTGCCTATCTGGAGCAATCTAAAATGATGGTAAAGCACATAATATTCAGAATCCAGCACCAACGGACTATAAAAAATACTAAGAATAGGATATAAAACGAAATAGCAGAGGATTCACAATGAGGCCTAAAACTGCCCACGCCTATAATTGTAACTGATCCTCTTATGACAGATTTCATCGAAGATAGAGAAAAGGAACAACATCCTGGACCTGACTCATACTCAACAGCTATTTAAGAGTCAGGAAAGGCAAAATTGGCTAAATTCAGATCAACCAAAACTGGAGGGTTAATGGTTCGTTCAGAGAGATTTCTTAAATTGAGTGATACACCTGGTCCATGCAGCTATAATCCAAAAAAAGTGAATTTGCGCTCAAACAGTCAAGGAAGCATGACCAGGACAGCTCGAACAAGTTGGATAGACAGAGCCATCAAGAAAAGCCACAGTCCTGGTCCTGGAGATTACATTCTTCCTTCTGATTTTGGTCATTTGACTCAACCTCCCAAACGAAGGTTAATGACAATTCAATGATATTCTTACACTTCATCAGATTTGATATTTTTTGAGCACATCAGTCCTAACATACGGCTGAAGGGCCAGTGGAATACGTAAAACCTCATCTTGAGAGCAGTAGAAATGCTCCAAAAGACAAGTTATTGTTCTTTGGATGGCTGTGAGAGTTCCATTGAGCATGTGTGGATATCTGACACCTTGGCCTACTCGATATTTTGTCTCTAGCATTCTAGCTTGATAATCTGTGCAATTTGATATGGAAACGAGCTATCTGAATTTTTGCTGACCAGGGTACCAGGCCTCAAGATCGATCTTTCTGGCTGCTGGGTCATTGAGCTATCCTGATACAATATCTACCAACCTGTATGGAATGTCCAAAGATTGATAGAATTGCTCAGCATTTTGAATCATTTCTTCCATCATTTTCCAGCTGTCTTCTTAGCTACAGACCACGAATTGCTCCACTTTCTCAAACTGATGCACTCTAAACAACCCATGAATATCTTTGCCATGAGCTCCAGCCTCTCTTCTAAAACAAGTCGAGTATCCTGCCATTCTCTTAGGCAACTGTTTGGGTTCGAATGTTTAGGCTTTATGATAGCCAGCTAAACTTTGCTCGCTTGTGGCAATCAAACAAAGCTCATCTTATTTGTAGCGGTACATATCAGTTTCGATGGAAGATAGTTGACAGCTGTCTAGGAGGACTGACTCAAGAATGAGAGCTGGAGTCTGATAAAGTGAATATCCTTTTGATTCAAGAAAGTCTAGACCATACTGAGCGAGTCCTAGAGCTAGTTTTACTCCGTTATTGCAAAGAAAATATCCTCGATGTCCACTGACCTTCTGTCCTCTGGGGAGATCAGCTATTCCAAATATTTCAGTTAGCTTCTGGTAGTTGATTTTTTTGCTTTCTGATTTGAAATACTGCTTAATCAGTTGCTCCTGGTCTTTGATGCTTCCTAAATTTTATAGGTTTTTGTGGTGAGGGTGATAGTATTTGAGGGTTCTATTGTGAATTTAATCTTGGGCGATTGGGGTATCAGGATGTACTTCATTTCCTATTTGCTGCAAAGATCTCTCGTATTCTACTTTGCTGTTTTTAAGCAATTCTTATTGTCTGCTGAGCTATTCTTTCGCTGAACTCAGTGTGTTCTTTAAATTTTATAGATCATCGTTTTGGATCTTCTGCTTGATTGCCGTCTTGATTTTTTGTTTGATTTGGTTACATTCCTGACTCAACTTTTCAAAATGATGCAACTCTTCTTTAGGGAATGGTTACCCTTTCTGAAGATTTAGTATTGATTGATGGTCGCATGGAGGATATGCTCTGACTTGAATCTTTGCTACAGCCTTTTCTGAATCTCAGCTCTACCTTCTACAGTCTTTAGTAACTAAGGATTGATCGGAGAGCGAAGAGCAGAAGATAGATTCTGACGAAGTTTGAGGCAATATTTCATCAAAATTAGAATTATAAAATGAAGGTTCAATGATGACTCAAGTAGACCATAAAAAATAGTGGAATCAGCCAACAATCCCGATAGATACTTATTAATAGTTTAGGATGAATATTAGCTTTCCAACTGCTTCTTCTCAGGTATAATAACTCTTCTGAGGCATTTTAGTTTAACTTCTAAAGTAATATAAGATATGAGTAGTGACAATAGTGATCAGGTGGAAAAAATAATAAAATATGCAGGAATTGCTGCTGTCTCATTTGGACTCAACCATATCCTCAGATATTTTCTCAACAAACAGAAAACTCCTTCACTTCTTGTGAAGAGCAAGTCTTTCAAGTAAATACCATCTATTGCTATGGCTTAATAAGTCGGGTTCGTTCGTGATGACGAGGAAAATGTCTAATTATGGAGTACCATTGAATTGCCTGCACCAGGATAAAATGAGGATGGACTGATGCAAGAACTGGAAATCATGACCAGAATTGTATGTCCTTTTCAGAGAGTCAATAATCTCATTGTTGATCTATAGATCAAAAATCCAAAGACATATCCTTGTCCTCTGGTGGCTCATAAAGTCAAAAGACATAAAAATGATCCTTTCCTCTTGCCTGAAAGTTTGATCGAGCCTGGAGAATTTATCATTCAAAACTGTGTCTTCAGAGCTGGACAAAGCATCGAGACCGAAAAGAAGTTCATGAAGGCAGGTCCACGATCAACACAATATTTCCATTCTGGAAATGTCAGGGCAGACATTATTTGTTTGGGAAGAGCCACACCAGGAATCAACAACGTTATCAGGGAGCTAGTAATTCTTCTCAAAGAAGTATACAAAGTCGACAGAGTCACAGGAGTAAAGTTCAGCTGGAGAGGATACTATGACAATGATATGTTAGATCTGACTCCCGATATGGTGGAAAGAATTCATCATAAAGGAGGTTGTTATCTCGGCCTGGCGACTTCCGAATGCCGAGCCAAGTAAGTTGTTGACTCTTTGTAAAGAAGAGGAGTCAATCATTTGTACCTCATTGGTGGAAACATCACCATAAAATATGCAAGAGAGCTTTACAAATAGATCAAAAACAGAAAACTCAACATCGCCCTCTGTGTCAGTCTTAAAGCTATCAACAAGGATATTGCTTACTTTGACAACTGTTTTGGTTTTTAGTCAGCTGTTGAGGAAGCTCAGAAGTTTATTGACGAAGGGTATGCTTTGGCTGCCTCCAACTATAACTCGGTCGTCTTGATCAAAGTTCCAGGTCGCTTTTCTGGATTTTTGGCAGTTGATGCTGTTGGAGCAGCCAGAAATGCCAACGTCTGTCTCGTGCCATAATTCAAGATTGACCTTTATGGTGAGAAAGGCCTTCTGAACTACATTGCAAATCGAGTCCAAAACAAAGGATACTGCATTGTCGTATACTCGGAAGGTGCTTCCTATGCAGTCAACGATATACCCGTGAATGAATATCACAGACTCCTTCTTGACAAAGAGACCAAATCTGAGTATTCCTTCGACCTGTTCCTCAAGCAATAAATTGAAAACATTCTCAATAAGCGAAACATAAATCCTCACAATACTTTCTTCTTCGACAGTCAAAATGCCGTTCGAACAGTCAAAGCCAATACTCTTGATACAAAATTATGCAGGTATTTCTATCCTTATACAGTCAAATTGCTCTCTACAGTATCCAAGGCCTCATGTGTGGATATACAAATTTCGCGATTGGCCATTTCAAAACAAGGGTGGCTATGGTCCCCCTTCATGAAATGAACTTCGCCTACCGATATTGTTTAAGAGTGGAGGACGAAAGTTGGCAAAGATTGTTGGCTACCACCAACCAGCCTCCTTTTATTGATCTGCAATGATAATGAATCATACTGTGCTATGAGCAGACTTCCACTTGTTGAATCAGCCAAGATTGGATATGGCTTTGGACACCGTTATATTTATAATTCAAAATAATACTCCTAAATGAGTGCCTACTTCACACCCGTTAAAGAAATGGTCTCTCTGCGACCAATAAGCAGTTCATGTCAAACTCGTGAAGGCGACTGGATCTGCTACATGTGCAATAACCTCAATTTTTCCTTCAGAAAGAAATGCAATCGGTGCAAGACTCAAACCCGTCAGCAGAATTAGAATGCAGCCATGCTGATCAATAGCTATTATGAGGGAAAGTACTATGGAAGTAGCAATGAGTTATGTGCAAGTGGACAGGCTCATACTTCAGCGGGAACACGAGAAATGATTACACCTTCAAGATCCGACAAGGAAAATCTTACACCTGAGAAAAATAAAAAGGAGTTACCCAGTGTATCCCCCATCCTGAAAAAGTACAATGCTAGAGGGACACCTTTCAGCTAGGCTAAATCTGAAGCAAGTGTCTGGGGAGTCTCAACACGGGACTTCGAATAAGTGCTCGGCTCTTCTGGCCGTAGTTAACACGAATAATGTGAGGAGTAAGGAGTTTCAAACGATGAGCTTGAGCGTATGCTCAGCAGCATAATGTTATGATATTGCCAAGTGTAGTGTTGTGTTGTGTCATTTATTCATTTAAGGGTAAAATCACTTAAAAGCATGGGCGAAGTAGTATTGTAGTTCACCGATGCTCTCCTTGATGTCATCTAGAGCTCTATGCCCTCCTTTTTTCTTGTAGAACAGCTTGGGATTCATCGTGTTGACCGCCATTTTCACACTGGACACATCTAGTATTCTGTAGAAGAGGAACTCGTTGAGTCTAGGCATATGATGGAAAAGGAATAGTTTATCCATATGAATCGAATTTCCCGCTATAGTCAATTCATTTTTCTTTATGCCCAAAGATTTCAAGTAATCGAGGATGGTCTCTTCGCACTTCTCGAGTGTAAGGGTGCTCTTCAGACATGACTAATAGAGTCCTGACTTGAGGTGATGACTAAATGTAGACACACATACGTCGTACACCATTCATCCATGGTCTAAAGGTGTTCCTTGTCGCAGTTGATGATGAGGTGAGGACCTTAATGTTGCTTTTTTAGCTCCTAATCGGTGATAATGCAAGCGAATTAGAGAATACGGTTCTTGAGAGGATCGAGGCCACTCATTTCGAGATCAACCCAGAAATACTTTGGTCTGAATGACAAACTCATAGGTTAAGTTATTATTAATAAAGTTTTAGAGTTATATCATCAACAAGAGATATCCAAGGGAGGCTAACCTTATCAAATGCTATAAGCCTAATAAACCAAAAAAAGACAAAAAAATATAAAAAGGAATAGTTAACATGGATTGTATTTCGGCTGTTATATGTCCGCATATTTCAAAAATATCACAACCAATGTACATATCTGTTGATCCTCACAGAATTTTGACCAAAAGGCAACCTACACAACCTACAGCCTCCACCAACCAGCATAGTAACCAACAACCTATAAGTCTGCCGACCACCTTAAGCAGCAGTGGCTCTCCTATTGATGCCCTCGAAAATCAAAACACCCAAAGACAACGTTAATTCAAAGTAAAAGCTTTTGAGCTGTACCCGATATCAGAAGAAAAAGGTTATGAAAACTCACAACTGTAAGACTTGACTAGCCAGAGAAAGGATTTATTTTAATTGGGTGTCCATATCAGTTCAATTCGATGTTAGGCTTAATCAAGCAAACATATAGCATAGTTAGGGAAAATATAGGAACTTATGTAAAATTGGCTTTCAAAAGAGCAGCAGGAAAACCCTCACATTATCGAAAGCTACTCAATTCGCAATAGAAGTCTATCAATTCCACATTAGCAAAAATCAGAGTCGGCAAGCTACAAACCTCCCACACAGTACTGGTTTTCTTCATCTTAGTCGATGACCCATAGCAGTCGTCATCGGAAGGTTGGAATTCGCCATATCTATTGTGCTGATATTGTCTGAGTTTAATAATCTGTTCTTCTTTCCTGAATTCCTATTTCTCACAACGAATTGTCTTGCTCTACTACTTCAGATCTTTTTTGCTAACTTTTTCTGATATTGAGCCAGCGAATGTATAATTATTAGTTAGGCTATGGGCAACAGCGTAACATGTTGCGGAAAGGATGGAGCTGAACCCAACAGCATGCGCGAATTGTACTCATTAGAAGACACCGAAGCTTGTCGTTCTTGGATGGAAGGTAAAGCATTAGATTGAGTTAGGATTTCTAAACGAGTTTCCCAAGATCCAGGAGGTTTATAGCAAAAAGCCAATATATTGTTACCGCATCGATCGACAGCAATTAACTGAGAAGGAGGATATGACCTGTATTGGTAAAATACCTGGAAAAGGTGCAGCTGGTTAATTGATAGTCATGTACAAAGAAGGATATCTCTATTAGGGCGATGTTGTCGATGGAATTCGCTAGGGGTGTGGAAGAATGATTTCGGCTTAGGGAGATTGTTATTAAGGTCAGTGGAAAGGTAATTAGCCTGAAGGTTAAGGAACATATGAGCAGTATTCTCCCAAAAGGAAACTGACAGGTGTGTGGTCTGGTGGTTTCCTCAACGGAAGAGGAAGGGCCATCTATGAGGATGGATCAGTCTATGATGGTGATTTCTATCAAAACAGTCGTCACGGAAAAGGTCGGATTCAGTATGCTGATGGAACTGTCTATGAAGGAGGTTTTAAAGCTAATCTGATGGAAGGCTTCGGCACCTTGATTGGAATCAATCATAAATATTAAGGCAGTTGGAAAAATGGCAAGATGGAAGGCGCTGGAAAAAGTTACTGGTACAACTAGGACGAGGAACTACTTGAAACCTACGAAGGATAATATGAAAATGGCCTCAAGCATGGGCAAGGATAGTACCGATGGTCCAACGGACGAGTCTATTCAGGTGAATGGGAGCATGGCTAGATAAAAGAAAGAATATTAGAGGAGCGAAAGTAGTCTGAAAAGACTCGTTGAGGTGTATGTTTTACTAGTTATAACTTGAATTCAAAATAAAACATTCAAGAGTTTATTGACTAGATCAGCTGCTATTGTATATTATTGCTCCGATACTCACAGTCAGCAGCTAATGGACCTTAGACTTTGTTTGGCTCAGATGGCTGATCCAATCTGAAAAGGTATAAATATTATTTTTGTTAAATATGAGTAAAGGGGAGGACTCCACATCATCCTAAACATCATCGGTGGTGTGGGAGTGCGTGACAGATGGTTCGACTGAGCTCACCTCACTATCTACATCTGTCTAACTGAACCAAGCTTTCGCCGTCAAACCTGGACATAGTTCATCTAACTTGGACGATGAAACATACTTCCGCTAAAAAATGCGTTCAAGATCTGAACTTATGATTAGGAACAGATATCTTCAAAAATTGCAACATACTGGGTTGTTACCTTAACGTCCTCGCAAAAAGTCACATCATGGTATTATTTCTTTAACTACAGTTATCATATTCGATTGGGACGATACGCTATTTTGCACTTCTTTTATGCAGACCCTTCTGCAAGGAGAATGGACCAGAGCTGCAGAATGGGAAAAGGAGAAAGTGCAGGAAATTGATAAAATAGCAGCCGAGACTTTAGAAAGAGCTTTGGAATTGGGTGAAGTGTGCATCGTGACAAATTCAGTCGAAGGATGGGTCGATTACTGTTCTCAAACCTTTATGGCCCAGACATATGAAATCATCGTTAACCGAAAAGTGCCGATTGTTTCTGCTCGGGAAAGATCTGAGGCTTAATTTCCAAACGATCCTCAGAGATGGAAAACCGAAGCTTTTGCTAACCTAATTTCCGATCTATCTAACGAAACAGTTTTAAACATGATAAGCGTGGGAGACTCAAACTACGAAATGTAGGCGGCCGAGCACTCCACCCGTCGCTTCGATCGCCGGTTCATCAAGACAATCAAACTACGCGAGAAACCTCGCATTTAACAGCTTTCCAAACAACTGAAGCTGATAAGCACAAGATTGGGTGAGGTCTTTTCCTCGCACAAAAACTTAACAATTAGGCTGCAGCCTAAGCAGTGATAAGATTAAACCATTAAACACTTACTGTTGATCTGGTACTTAATTTATTATCCGGTATTTAGAATAATAATCATCCAGTACGACTATAATCACCCTATGGAACTTAAAAAATAGGCAAAA
>Ga0100378_1003967_pt1 | contig 13973 bp, 4 predicted proteins | sample CryGeymeta201502_FD_81535 | JGI IMG/M metagenome (GOLD analysis project Ga0100378, IMG submission 81535) | Groundwater microbial communities from Crystal Geyser aquifers in Utah, USA - Crystal Geyser metaG 2015-02 | ecosystem: Environmental > Aquatic > Deep subsurface > Groundwater | place: USA...
ATCCGATTTCTCCCGATGTGTTCCTGTTTCTGAGTGGGAGACGGGATGGGGCATTTCGGGTCATTCCGGTGACGTCGGCTTCGGGTCTCCTTGTCTCACGTTCCCTTCGGCTGGCTCTGATGACTTTCTTCTCGAATGTCCGATGTCAGTCCCTCTCTATTAGCTACTATCGAAGTCAAGGAGCAAATGATGTTGTACGGTACTACTCCACTGTATTCATCATCAGAGCGCCTCGCCTCTTGTTGATGAAGCATCTTTGTTCATCCATCACTCACTTCGTACAATATTACTGTACACTGAAGAAGTTAGCAGAAGCATCTATCAAACAGCCAGTTTTCGTAGTGTACATTAAACTCCTTTACTTCCATTTGACAGAAAACTAAACTACGAGACTTCGTTTTCTTGAGTCTTTTCTGCCCTGCGGGATATTCTTCTTACTTCGAAGTTCAAAAACGACGGGTCGGGAGAGTGACTCAAGTTAAAAAGAAGAAGAAAATTCGAATGAGAGCGACTCGCGAAGCTGCCATAATCGTGATCCTGTTAGAGTGGTGACTACACGTGTATAGCTGAAGCAAAAACCTGAATTCGAAGCCATCTCACCGTCAGGTACGAGGATGTCTCGCCGAAGAGGAAACGATAGCGATGATGAGGGTGCAGACCCTCCTCTCAACCATCGTTTTGGCGCAATAGAAGGTTCTAGCTCTGACCAGCAAAGTGTACAGAGCTCTGCTGGCTCAGATCCTGGTGGCAACTGGATTTCTCAGCCCATTTCACAGCAGTTTGCTTCCAATCAGTCCGCTTCGGCTCACAACCGCAGCAACAATAGCCAGTATGGTGCTCCTCACGACAACAGCTTTGCCAGCCGCAGCATTCGCGCAACTCCGAATAACGCCAATCAACACAAACCTAAAAGCAATCAAAATGATCAAGTAATTCGGGCCAGTAGTCTCTCAAGTCGGTATTTTTCCCTACGAGAGTCTCAGTCTACCGAATTGCCCAGTCGGTGGGTCGTGGACGCTTCAGATAGAGCCCTGACGAGTGTAACGAGTTTGGACCGGACATCGTTGACCTTACAGTATGGCTCAGACGGAGACAACTGTCGTGTTATTGCCTCGCCATCAGTGCCGATGGCTGTAGCATCGTGCGTTATCGTGTCCGATCACTCAATTCCTTTGGATTATCTTAAGGAAATAGCCTTTGGGGGTGATATGAAACCTGGACTCTTTGGCGATGATCCCTTGGCCGAGACTCCTGGAACAATTGACCAAATATTATCCAATTTGCGGAGCAGGCCCTTTGCCTGCGCGAGCACGAGCAATATTGTGTATCCTTTGATGAATCGGCGCGCTACTAGTTCCAGTTTGTATCCGTCCTTACCAGGAGAACGAGTTGGACTTGATGCTTATGGTGCGAATGAAAAAAAAGGAAATCGAAATTTGTCTGGTTCGGATAGCAAGCAATCGTACAGCGGAAACGCAGGTAGTTGGAATGATATCAGTCACAAGACTACTTCCAGCCCAGTCTACTATTTTGAGGTTGTCATTGAAAGGATGCCTGCGTCTGCAGTCATTGCGATTGGCATGGTAGTGATTGACAGACCAGCTTCGGCTGTGGTCAATACAGAAGATGGCAACTCTGACAGCAGTGCAGCTATTCCAGGAAATATTAAGAACTCGATTGGTCTCACCTCTAAGGGCGAAGTAAAAGTCAGCGGACGCACCCTAGACGACAAAAAATTCTCTTTGGAATCCCTCAATGCAGGAGATGTAATTGGATGCGGCCTCGAGGTTGTTGGGACAAGACGGTTTTTTTTTACGAAGAATGGAAAAACCATTGTTTCACCAATGCGCTTTCAGGATGTGGAGCCAAAACACAGTGCTTACGCACCCTCCGTGGGGTTTGTTGTTAATGGTTCTAGCAAAAGTGCTGTTAGTATCTATGCTAATTTTGGAACCCATTCAAAAAGAACATTCCAATGGGAGGAAGCAGAAATTGCGCACGTGGTGAATTGCAGCGGCAGTGCTGTTGCCAAGCAAGCGAATCGTAAGAAATTACTGCTCTCGGGAGAGAAACGAAGTGAGTCCTCCATTTTGTTTCAAGGTGACGGGAATAGAAGTTGTGCCGGGGATGCGTCTTTGTCGCCCTTGAGACCAACCCGCAAAATTTCGGAGCTACAATTATCTTATAATTTTGGAAGGCCAAGCAGTCGCAACGAGGGTCTGATGTCGAGCATGGAAAACATGCCTCTATTCGGTGAAAATGGTAGTCGTCACAATGATAATGAAGCCGACTGGCCCATGATTGGCGTGCCACATGGTGAGTTGGGACCTTTACCCTTTCATGTGGCAGCACCAGCGTCGAAGCCTGCGCCGCTGTATGGAATTGAAACTCCAGATCTCAGGGCAGCACCTGCACCAGCCTCTTTGACAAACTCCTCTAGTAAAAGCGAATCCATTAAACGGTTTTCTCTGCTTGGAAGAAACAATAACAAGAAGCCCCCTTTGGACGCATCTTCGCTCGGCCGAAATTCGTCTTCTGGCAGCACCAATTCGCGAGAGAAAGTCTCTTCAAGATCAAATTCTCCGGGTTCGATACTGTTGAAAGCAAAAAAGAGAACCGAAAGGCAGTTGGAAACGCTCGATGATGAAACTGACCTCAGTAACGAGGCGAATACAAACCCTGTAGCCGGAGGAGTATTACCCTGTTACCGGCAAACGATTTTTGTTGAAGAGGCTCTCAGTGCCCCACGGACGGCTATAGGGATTCCAAGTACGACGCCTCCGGGCGGAGTTAGCAATGCAGCGTTCCTTGTTGATCAAACTTCGGGTAATAGCCGCCAGAATTCAGTCTCTTGTGCACCTATGCTTTTTGGGAAGAGGAGCAAGAAAAGCAACCTTGATCATGACAATCCATCCGACGTCCAACTTCAAACAGCTATATCGAACGATTTTCCGTTGGACGGAATAGCTCGGATGCCTTTGGCGCCCAATGCTACTGCAAATATAAATATGTCTGTAATGGCTGCAGCTACTGAGATGACACCACTATCAGGACAAAACAATACTGCGCAATTGGGGACGTCAACGCTGTTTGGAAAAAGAAGCAAGCGGGGAACATTAGAAGACGACAATGATGAAGATCGTTTACAGAGCGAATTTGCAAACTTACTGAACGATTATGAGTCAACAACTGCTGCTACCGATTGGCAGACTTCAAATATGGCTGGAAGCAATTTCTGTGAAACAACTACTAATCCATCAAGGTCTAACGGACGTAACCTTGAAGGCGATGGCCCAAACGACACCAGGTATGAAATGCACGCGCAAATGCAAGTATCTCATGGCTCTAAAAACAAAGCAAAAACAAGCCTCGAAGATGACGATCCTGACGACGGCAAATATGAAAGTCATTCGTCATTAAACGGTTCGAGTAATTTCAGATACGGGGCGCCTAGCAAGAGGGGAGGTTTAGAGGACGATACCGAGGACGATAAACAGAGAGGTTTTTCTTCTTTGAGCCCTTTGGCGGCCGGCAGCGTATATCATGAAAGGAGAATGCGCTCTGATGGTTTGTACTTGAATGCTTCGGCGACAGCCGCTGGTTTTTCTCGCAATGTATTAGATGGGACGACGATGGCGCAGAATAATTCCGAAAATGACTATTCTATTGCTGATTTTTCTAGTTTGGGCCAGTCCAGCAAGGAAAGGGGTCTTGACGACGAAGAACCGAATGACTCGTCGTATCGAAGTCATATCGACGTTCTAGGCTCTGTCGGCCATCCATCTAATCAACAAAATCCAGGTATTCCTCACTGTTTACCACTTTTGGAGCCACCTGGTCCTCGTGGATCAACCACAGTTGGAAATTCAGGAGAAAGTAGTCCTCAGAGGCAGAGGGAAACTATGACACAATTGGCTCTTGCCACAGCAAGCAATGGAAATGCTCCTGAACCTGTCATTTTTGACGCGTCAGTGTTTAGTCGTAATCACCAAGAACCCCCAAACGCAGTTTGTGAACATTCACCGGTCCGAAATAGTTTGCCATCGTTGGAAACATCTGCTGCTACATCCGCTCGCGCACCTGCTGGCCAAAGTGATGACGACATGCTGAATGCTGCCATTCAAAATAGTTTACGAATCGAGAAAGTTCAAGGCCAAATCGCAGATGGTGGAACCCTGCAAAGCCTGAATGATATTGAAGCGATAGAAGAGAATACTAGAACTCTGAGAAGTTCATGTGCGGACGAAAGTGTGGATGCAAATGTACTTGAGACCTTGCTTGAGCTTTCGCGAGAAGACCAAGCAAAGATCCAGGCGTGCCTTCAGGGCGATGATCCCTCTGTTGATCTCATGCAAATGCTGGAACTGAATGAAACCGTGCTCGACGCTATCAGAATGGGGCAGAGCGCACTTGAAGGCATGAATAAGCAACCCGCACTCACACCGCCTTCAGAAAATGCTGTTGTGAAGATTAAGGCATCCAAGGAAGGCCTCAATGTGGATATTGGAGCTCTTGTCGAGAAAAGAGATATTTTCAGTCTCATTTGTATTCTTCGAGCACAAAGTGATCAGCGTTTAGACGCCGCTCTGGCACTAATGAACTTTGCAAAAGAAGTAGACAGCAGTATTGCAGTAGCTGGAGCGCGAACCCTCAGAGATGACATCCGGTCCTCCGGTGGAATGCATTCTTTGATCACTGTTTTCCGGTCGAAGGGCGCGAGCTATGAACTGAGGGTGGTAGCTGCACTTGCTGTGGCCTATGTTCTCCCATCATTTGTTGAATCTTCATCCGTACATCCTAGTGTTGGATTGAAAATAATGGAGTGTCTACGATTTTTGAGCACCGCTCGCTTAGTGTCGCCGAATGGTCGAAGGATTTCGCGAGAGGAAATGTACCGTGCTTCAGCGGCAGGTGTTACGACCTTCTGGATGAATGAACTCACTCCCATGCTAAATGTTGGTGCAGGTACTCCATTGAATGGTAGCACTGTAGAACGGTCTGATTTGTTTGGGAGAACAAACAAAAAAGGACGGCAGAGGGGACGTACAGGGGGACAGCGTCATCAGACATTAGAGCTCCAAGAGCTACTTGAAATGACTGTCACTCTTATTGTCCAGATTGAGCGTCTTGGGGAAACCGAGGCTCTGAAAAAGAATACTTCAGCCGAAATTGATTCTCTCTTCTTATGGCGCTATACAAATGTGGAACAAGTTTGTGCTGTAGACGTGGCACGCCCGATTGCTGTCCGCGAGGGACTTTTGCCAATTTTAGTGGGGTGGATTAAATCTGGGGATAGAGAGAAGGTACGACCTGCTGTATCAGCTTTGCGCTATTTGACCTCCATAAAAGACAAGTACATGGCGGGATGGATTCACTCTCAAATGGTGAACGAGGGAGCTCTTGTGGAAGTTGTGAAACTCGCAGATGATTACTACGTAGGCCAGGACGTAAGGCTTGCGGTTGCTCAAATATTGGCGTCACTCTGTGTTGCGCCGCACACCAGGGCAGCAGTGGTCGAAGCCAATTGCATCAACTATTTAATTGGATTTTTGTACGACCACTCTGACAAAGCATCACAAGATGTTGCTCTATTTGCTGGGAGTGCAATATTACAACTAGCAGAAGGGGCCATTACAAGATCTAGCGTCCTCGGTGGTGGCGACACAGAGCAGCAACATGGTGCTTCGCCGGACAAGTCGGATACCCTAGTAAAGTAAGTTTATCGAGATGTCTCTTCTTTGCCAACTTCAAATTCCTATCTTTTTCGGTCCTCTCACGTCATTTTCTTGTTCGAAATTCTACGCGTAGTGATATTGTCAATAGTGGTGCAATCGGGTCCTTTATTGCAATCGCCCTGAACCACGAAGGGAAGCTTAGATCGATGGCTATCGAAGCTATTCGAGTGTTGAGCGAGGACACAAGCCCGAATCGACGCACACGATCCCAGCTCTGCGAGGAGGGTGCCGCAATGTCTCTTGGAGGCGCACTAAAAGAAGCTGTGGCCAGCCTAAATTCATCAATCAATCCTTTGCGACCGGAAATTTTAAACACTGCAACTTCTTCTCTCGATGAGCTTCATGATGCGCTTTGCGGATTGGCAAATATTCTAGAGCCGATTCAGCCCGGGAATGCTGCTGCCACCACCAGGTTGCGGTTTGTCTCGTCGATTTCTGATCCAACGCAGAATTTAATTCAAGGATGTATTGAAACTGCCGAGAGTGGCGGTCTGGATAGTCTCCTGTGGATTTCATCTTTGCCGCTGAGCGGTACAGCCACCCTGAACTCGGAAGAATCGGCTGTCCAGCGAATCGATCTACTGGAGGAAGCATGCCGTTCCTTGGCTTCGTTGTCTCCTCTCCTACTCTCTAAGGAACCAGCTGCGCAGGGTTACGCAAGATGTGCTGACAGTATCTTCGAGGCCTTTGATCGCATTTTGATGCTAGATTCCATTGATGCCGACATCAATAGTGTGGCGAGCGAGTATAATTACGAACAAGAGGCCATGCTAGAACTGAACATCAGCGCCTTGCGCGGCCTTGGAGCATTGGCAACTGCCGAACCTTTGAAGATCAAAATTGTCGACAAAACTCTACCTTGCTTGCTTCAGATGAGAAATTCTCAAAGAAACGGAAGCGAAATATCAAATGCAGCAGGCCAAGTGTTTTTATCTCTGGGTTTCGAAGAAGACGAGATAGCGGTGCAAGTTGCCGGTAGCAATCCCACTCTTTTAGCAGATTGGTTCTGCTTGCAGCGCTGTCTTGTCATCCAAGCAATGGCTAGATCCGAAGTAAAGCAAATGCTGAATCACATTTGGAAGGCTCCCTTTTCCGAGACGAAAAGAGATTCAGTCGCTCGGCTAATTAGGGAGAGCTGTGTTCGAAGGACGTCGGATGATGAGGTCGCATTGGAAAGTTTTGCCGAGAGTTTTGCGGAAATTGTCCTTTTCGAAAGCTTTGCCGACGATGATTACACCGAAGACCTCCGGAACGCCATGATTCGGCAATACCACGAGTTCTACAATATGGGGAAGCCCGCTCGATCCTGTTTCAGTCAAACAGAGAACAAGCACGACGAAGTGAGCCTTCTCGTTAATCACATGTATCCTCTCTGCGACACGCAGACCGAGATAGATTGGATGCTCAGCCACGATGAATCAATCTACTCCAATCCCATAGTTGATGGATCAATACTTACGGAAACGTCACTTCCTGGTCATGTTAATGATCTTTTTGACTGCTGCTTTCCCTCACGGCTGCTTCGGAATCACGTTGTTCCTGTCTTTAACTTTCGTCCAGAGGCTACCTTTGACTTCCGTGCGCTGACCATGCCTCAGAGAAAGTATTTTTCTTTTCGGCGTGAAGGGCAGCTCGTCTCGCGCTTGTGTGACAAACAAGCAGAATCGCTTGATTTTGACGATGTGCACTGGACGCTTGGTTTCATGAATTGTACCTTCGCTGGAGAATTCTCCGAGACTTTTGTCCAGGCCCTTTATTTATGCCCGACAATCCGCGGGCTTTCGTTCGGAAAGAGTGATGACTATGCTCAGCTGGGCGCTGTAGATGGAGATGGTGACCGAGGCGAAGATGGCTCAACATCCTTGGCAAATCTTGTTGGTTCGTTGCCACCATGGATCCAATCATTGACCTTCAGTAATATTTTCTCTTCTAGGGAAGTCCAAACTATTGTTGGGATTATCGAAACTATGGGAAAGCTTTCGTCGGATCAAGCCGCCAAGGCTTCATCCACCGGCGGATACTCATCTCGATGCGGGCGAGACACTGGCTCGACGGCACAGACGCAAGGGAAATTCTGGAGTTTTGCTATCTCTTCATCTCCCCGAGTGTCATCGGGGGTTTGGTATTCCTTCTTCGGTTTGCTTGGAGGTGGAAATTCGTTACCGAAAAAAGCAGCAAGCACGCCACTATCGTCCCTCAAGATTCTGGATCTCAGCTACAACGATTTAGGTGACGAAACTTCTTCTTTGCTGCTAGAAATGATTCATGATCCAGAATCTGGATGTTGTCTGGAACAACTTGATTTGTCAGGAAACAGAATTCAACAGGGTGAGAGGGTATACAAAGTCTTGAGTCGCTATGTGGAGCAACACCGATTCAAAATTGCCCCAGATAGCAGAGTTGATCGTAGCGGCTGGAAGACTACCTTGCATAGTCTCAACCTTTCTGGTAATAGTCTTGGAATGGGGAGGGCCGGCATAGCGATTCTCTCCTTGCTGAAACACAATGCGCTGAATCTCAAACTTCTGGATCTATCAGACAATGGCCTTGGACAAAGTGTCGAATATGAGCTCGCTCAAGAGCTTTTAATCGTGATTGAACTCAATGACATGCTTTGTCACTTGAATCTCTCGAGCAATGATTTCAGCCGCCATGTTCTAAATAACATGCTGAGCCAACTTGCTAGCTATGACGGCGAAAGCCGCCTTGCATTTTTGGGCCTTGACAACAATTCGACTCCTTTGTCTATGGCTCAGATCGAATGGCTCGCAGCATTTTTGCGCAGGTCAAGAGTGGTAGTTCTGCAGGAATGCCTCAACGAGAGGGATTCGTTAATCAATGGCGAGATGATGCAACCCAGTAAACCCATTGATCTGGAAATGGTCCACAAAAAGCCGACTGGTTTGTCTGTCATTGGAGAGACGGCAATTTTAAAGAACCAAGAGTCTGATTTTACTAAGAATAGTGTTTTCGACGAGTCGGATGACCAACCTGGGGATAACATGATCACGGTACTCTTTTCCGCGCCGCTAGTTTTCACGAACGAACGCCGCCAGCTAAAGCCTTTTGCCAAGCTCGATTTTGATATGGAGCGCGAACTCATGTGGCAGTGCATGAAAGAAGCGTCGCGAGATATTGAGTTATTCTTTGATAATGCCACTCATGACCGGCTACTGGCAGCAATCACCAAGAGATGCAGCTGCCTGCACTATTCTGGGCATGGTCACCCCTCCTACCTTCCTTTTGAAGACGGGGGAGGCGGGCCTAATTGGTTTAAAGTTGAAGACATTCAGCGTTTGATTGCAAGGGAAGGCGCTGCACCGTTCAAATTCGTTTTCGTTTCGGCTTGTCACTCTGGTTTGGCAGGAGAGACATTCGCATCCGCAGGGGTCCCCCATGTTGTATGCTGTCAACAAGAGTTCGAGTTGAAGGATACTGCAGCCCTTGCATTTACACGGCAATTCTATCTATCTCTAGTAGTAGGACACACTGTTCGAGAATCTTTCGAGCAAGGATGTAAAGCAGTGCGTGCTACTCCTAATCTGCGTGATTCAGAAAAGGAGATGAAAAAATTTTTGTTGCTCCCAAAAGACGGCAATCATGATGTGCCTATCTTTAACGCCAAGGCTGTTGTGGAATGGCCCAAGGCCGATGCCCGTCATCAAAATCGTTCCAGGTTCAAGCGATCCAAATCCATCACGCGCTTGCGAAACTTACACGCGGGCGGTGCTAGAAGTTCTGAGCTGGGAGTGCGCAATATGATGCAAGAAGATCCTTCTCCGACGCCGCCTCAGTTTTTCCTTGGTCGCGAGGTTTCCATGTACTACGTGCTCAAGGCGATTCTTTGCAAGAGGTTAGTCAGTGTTGTTGCCGAACCAGGATGTGGCCGCTCCTCGCTCGTGTGTGCTTTGTGCCATTACATCAACGAACGTGCAAGTACAATTATTGCGATTGAACATATTTATTTCGTCAAGGCAAAGCGCAGCCGACGGGTTGACGGCTGTCGAGCACTCATGGAACAATTGCTACGCAAATTGGTCGAGTCTGGCAAGGAAGATCCACCAGATCCAAGTGTTGATATGGAAGATTTGTTCGATTTCATTTGCAAGTCGCTGAAAAACGAAAAGGCGTTAGTAGTATTTGATCGAATGGAATACTTGGAAAATTCGGATGACGCCGAAGAGTTTCCAATGCTGTTGAGTACCCTTTTTCGAGGCACCAAGAATGTGAAAGTGTTGGTCACCGGGCGCCGCCAACTCGGAATTCCCTCCTTAGGTGGACAAGTAGAATACCCCTATCCTCTGGGTCCCTTGTCTTTTGAAAATACGGTGCGGCTCTTCGCCAATCTGTGCCCGCACCTTCATACCGCTGGAGAGCGGCATAAGTTGTTTGAACGACTTGCTAGAGACAGGGAACAGTCCGAACTTGATCCATCTGAGGCGGGCGTTAGTGAACGAACCAGGGAAATCTTCAAAATGATCGGAGACGGAATTCCCTCGAGAATTGAGCAAGCCGCCTATGATATTTCGGCCGACGGCTTGCGTAACTTACTGGACCGCTATGGCTAAGCAAGAGGAGTAAATGTTTGTCTAGCAAGTAGTGGAAGCCAAGAAAATGCGAACAAGCAATTTAAAATGCCAAGAACAGGCGAAGTACATTAATTCGAATGTTCTGCTTACAGGGTTTCGTTTTATGTTGTATTGTTGAGTACTCCATGTAATTACATCGGTGTTGTCCGAGGCATTCGTTAAATACAATACACTGTGCATCTTGAGTGATCATCGTGGTTATTATTCATTGTTGTATCCCCTATCATCTATACAGATTCCAATTCACGCGCTCACCTAGCCTGACTTGATCACAATCTCTGTCTTGTCACCAAAACCAATTTTGTCGTTCAAAAAAGCGATTTGCTCCTTCCCCTTGGGGAGCTGCTTTGCGTTGATTGAGGAGCCGTCTTCAACCAGAGACTTGATCGATACCTTGACAACTTTGCCCACGATCAACTTGACTGTCGCGTGACGCTTTTCGATACCACTGTCCTTCAAAACAACTGACTCGCCAGTTTTTGCTGTGACAGTGGCGGACCCAAAATGGAAAATGTGCGTTCTGCTTTCTGAGAGGGAGAATGATTCGCCTTCGTGAAGGCCACTTGTGACCTGTAGAATGACATTGGGTGGTTTGACGGTTGATGCTACGGTCGCACCGCGAGAGGACAAGTGACTCGACATCTTCGAAATAGCATTATGGACACCTGATTTCTTTTTGTTGGTGGATGTTGAAGCGAGTGGAGTCTTCGTTTTGTTGGCGGCTGCTTTGTCAACATTTGAAGCAGCAAACCCATTCTCCAATGGCGATAAAGTCTTGATAGCAAAGACGGAGGCGCCAATTCTAATATGACTCCCAATAAAGCATTGCACATTGCTCCCCGCTCTCATCGTTGTCTTGTCCACCATAGTATTTACTCCAGATTTCAGGTCAGTGATCTTCATGGATGAGCTCTGCTTATTAGCCTTCAATTCAAGTTTCACATGCGACGTACCCATCGTCGTATCAAGAGGCAAGGACCATAAGTGTTCTGATGGACTGCCATCTTTGGAAGATGACTTAGGATTTGTGCCAATGATGACCGTACCATGTTCACCCTTTACGAAGTCAAAGGAATCCCCTGCATGAGGACCATCTGTAATATCAAGTTTCAATCCATGGCGCATCTTGGGCTTGGAAGCGACATTTTCCTTAGTACTGGGCTCCCAATCCATCTCCTCTGGTCCTTGTTGAGAAGTGTCGTGAAAGACGGTGTCATCGTCGTCGTCGCTGTCCACGCTCATTTGAGTATCTTCGAATACGTCGTCGTCACCATCACTGTCATCCAAGAGACTGATAACTTTGGTTTGCTTTTTCGGTAATTCCTCTTCTTCCATGGCGTAACCTGCTCGCTTGGATGTGCGAGTGGACCGCAAGGGGCCGCAAGTTGCTGTTGCTTCTGTGGTAGTGCGTTTGGCAGCAAGCTTGGAAACGACTCTCGTAAAAGGATCGGTGACAGTTCGCGGTTGCTTAGTAGGGTTCTTATTCTTCTTTGCCACAACGCTATCGAGAGTCACAACAAGACTCGACAAGAGATCCCGAAAAGCATCGTAATCTGGTTCTTGCTTGTATTTGAGAGCCTTGGTCCGATCAAAGAATTCCTTCAAAACCGACTTGACAAGGTCATTGCTGCCCATGCGTTGGTAAAAGCTAGACTGAGCATCCTCCACTTCTCGATCCTTGCGTTTGCTAATAGCCTCATCGGAACGTTCTAGACTCCAGGGCAAATATGACGGCATTTCCGTCGCTTCGTAGTGTTGTGAAGTTTCATTCGCAGCCGCCACCAACCGAATGATCATCTCTGCAATGACATAGCCGAGCGCCTCCATATCGTCACGACGACTCGGAGTTTGCAGCTTATGTACATTTCGTGATACATAGAGGGGTGTTCCAATTACATTGCTAATGCCTTCGTTATCACGATGGCCTCCGTTTAGGCGAAACATAGCGGCCAACCCCAAATCCAAGAGACGCAACTTGGTGGCAATTTCTTCTGCGACAGTTGTGGGATCGACCAGCGTCATCAAGTGAGGTTTCATTTTGCCTTTCTGGTGATATTGGGCGCTGTGATGACTGTGAGCAGCAAGCATGAAATTTTCGGGTTTGACATCAACTATGACATGGTTTCGCAAATGCATAAGCTGGACAATGGTAATCAACTGCTGGGCAATGGGCCCAATGTCAACTATGTTACCTTTGGCACCTTTTAACAATAGAGGCACCGTATTCCACAGCCCCGCTTCCATGCGTTCCATTGTGAAGTATTGGTGGAAATCGAGTTCTCCTGTTATTGGCGGTTCGAGATTCTTCTGTGGTAGCTTGGGAAGAATAATTCCATGATACTCTGCAAATTGAGTCTGATAGACCAGAGCTTCCGAAGAAATGAGATTGTAGTTGCGTTCTTCAGGACTCGTGCCCTTTCGAGTGGTTTTGGTGGGACGAGGAGCGACCTTGACGACCCAATCCTGAGTGGAAGTGGTAGAGGATGGAGAAACAGGTTGGAGCAAATGGACAGAAGCACAGGCTCCTAAACCAATCCTGTTGCCAATCTTCCATTGAGGTCTTCCCAGTTTGTCACTGCCGATGATAATTCCGACAGGTGAAGGCATGGCGGTGGTCGGTGCTCGTTTTTTCGGAATTTTTGTATGTTTTCTTTTCGAGAGAGAGAGAGATGTTGGGCGTTTTGCATTTTGTGCAGCTGGTCGTGTTGAATAATTTTTTTAATAAGTTCTGCTTGTCAACGTTAAAACAGGACTGCATTTAATCACGAAAGAATAAAGGACAGTATGCGTCCAAGGAAACAAAACACAGTGTGAACTTCAGGTGAGACAAGGTCAAGAACTCGAGCTACCGTAAGCAACACTACTGCTGCCTACTCTACTACTACTAGTAGACTAGTAGCTACAGATCCTATCTGCCTTCATGGAGGGTGTGGTCCAGTTGTGATCAACTCTGTCACCCTTCGGGGTGCCAATGGTTGCCTTTGGGTAACCTTGGCGCCCTGCGGGCGCCATAGTTGTGATTCCCGTAATTAGACATTCAATTTTTTAAAACTACTACTAGACTAGTAGCTAAGTATTAGACTACGACTAGTTCAATACCTACTATTACTACTACTAAGTACACTACTACTAGTAGAGCGGCGCCACTACCATACTACCTGGTACCTGGTAGGCCTGCAGCACAACTATGTAGTAGTAGCTAGTAGTAGTAGTAGCTACAGTAGTATTCAACTACGGAGTAGTAGCTGGTAGCTCTAGTAGTAGTAGTAGTAGTAGTAGACTCTAGCTAATACTAGTACTACTACTACTAGCTAACTAGAGTAGTAGTAGTAGGTATCTACTAGTAGTAGTAGTAGTACTACTACTACTACTAGTAGTAGTAGTAGTAATAGTGACAGTGTTAGCAGTCGTCACTAAAGCAGAAGGCAACTTAGTCGGTCTGCCTAACTGGAAGTAACTCTCTACTAGCTACTCTAGCTAGTAGTAGAGTCAAGTAGCTACCAGGTAGAGCGTAGCTACTACTACTCCAGGAAGGTCCGCCAAACCCCTATTTAAACCCTAAGAAGAGAAAAATAGCACGAGTTCTGGTAAAGCTCTAAAATTCTGAAACTTGCGTTGAAATAATTTGAGTCATGTTGAAATTTGTTGA
>Ga0100378_1003977_pt1 | contig 13959 bp, 23 predicted proteins | sample CryGeymeta201502_FD_81535 | JGI IMG/M metagenome (GOLD analysis project Ga0100378, IMG submission 81535) | Groundwater microbial communities from Crystal Geyser aquifers in Utah, USA - Crystal Geyser metaG 2015-02 | ecosystem: Environmental > Aquatic > Deep subsurface > Groundwater | place: USA...
ATGGGCGTGTCCAGTTGATGAGATAGGCGACGGTAGCGTCGAGATCGAGTACCTTGACTTTGTCCGGCCAGACCAGATCATTGTCGAAGAGCTGCGGGGCAAAAACGACGTAGGTCCGGTGCCGCGGGCCGAGCCCTGCGAAACCACAGAGCAAGAGCGCCGGGACATCGTTCGACATATGCCGTTTGAACCTGCGCAACTGAAGCGAGGAGCACTTCTTGATTGCCGGGGCGGTAGGAACAGCGCCACCGACAGCATGCTTGGACGGGAGGTATTTCGCTTCGATCCATCCGACGAAACCACCGGGGGCCTCGACATAAAGGTCGAGCCAGCCGGAGGCGTAGGAGTTGTGCGTTTTTTCAAGCTCGAAGTCCGCACCGAAGCGTGCAAGACCGTCGCGCACACGCTTGATGGCGAGGGATTCAGGTTTCATAGAACCTCCAGAGAAAAAGAAGCCCCGGCGATTCTCTGATCTACGCCGGGGCTAGAGGGTACTGACTGCGTGCGACTGACCTCAGAGACAGCCAGCGAGCGCGTTACTCGTCGTCTTCGACGCCGGAGACCTTCGCGATCTGGGCTTCGAGCTTGGCAACAGCGCTCTCCTGCGCTTCCGCAGCCTTGGTGACCTTGTCGGCGAACCGGGACAGCTTCGTCGCCAGCTGCTTCGCAGCCCGCAGCTCAGCCTTCAGGTGTGCCAGCTTCGAGGTCTCGGCAGCTTCGCCGGTGATCGCCCGCAGCTCTTCGCTGAGCGCGGTCAGAGGGTCGCTGTCGACGCGGGTAGCCCGCTTGGCGCCAGGCTTCGGCCCACGGCGTTTCGGAGGCGGCGGAGCTTCTTCCTCTTCTTCCTCGACCGGCGGTGGAGTGGCTTTGCGTGCGGTCTTCTTGGCGACCTTCTTGGTCCGCTCCGGAGGCGGCGGGGCCTCTTCTTCGTCCTCGTCCTCTTCGACGGGGGCTGGAGCCGGCTTGCGCATGGCCTTCTTCTTGGCAGTCTTCTTGCTGCGCTTCGGCGGTGCGGCCGGCGCCGGCTCATCGTCCTCGTCATCGAGGAAGTTGAACCCGGAATCCTCCTCCTCCTCCTCTTCTTCGCCCTCCAGGTCCAGCTCGTCGTCGAGGTCCAGATCGTCAAGGATATCGTCCATTCCCTTACCCATTTGTTGCTCCTTGTTTCACAGTGTTGAAAAACTCGCCGACTTCTTCGGCGGCGAGTGCTTTAGCGCGACGAGCCAGACGGTCCAGTACATAGGACCGCTGGTGCGTCGCAAGTTCGAGCTTGAACGCTGCGTAGACTTCCTTCAGTGTCAGGTCTTGCATGCGCTCGTTGAAAGCCATGGTGTCGACCAGGACAGCGTCAAGGACGTGGCGGCGCACCGGGGACCGATCCGCACCGACCAGGGCCTTGCCGATGTCACTCATCGTTGTTGTCGTTGAAGCTGGGTTCACGCAGCAGCATCTCCGTGGCTTCAGGGATCCGCTCCGCGAAAGCGCCCACGTTCGGCTTGTGTGCCTTGCTGGCGGGGCCGTCAGCGGCAAACTGCAGCGACGCATACGTCACCTTCGAGTCGAACGTCAGGACGGTCACCAGCTGCGCCAGGGCGATGCCCTTGTCGTTGACCTTTGATGCGTACTCCTTGAACCGCTTGATCGCCGTCGGGCTGACCTTCACGATGTAGATCGGACCCTCCGGGCCTTCATCCGGCAGCATGCCGGCGAGCAGGATCTGGTTCTTGCACGCCTTAGCGTTACCTGTGCCGCTGCCGAACTGGTTCATGGGGCAGGTGGCGCACGGGTTGCCGTCGTTCTGGATGCTCGGGCTGTTACGGCTCGGACGCATCTGAGCGACGCTCTGACCGACTGCGAAGCATGCTGGCCGGGTCTTGACGCCGCGAACGAACGGCTTGTCGTAGTACTGGTTGTTGAGCGCCCAGTCCAGGATCACGATCTCGAGCTGCGCTGGTACGATCTCCCCTTCGGGGAAGACGAAGCTCTTGTTGTCGACCTGAACGAAGTTCAGGCTCCCACCGCCTCCAAGCCCTGCAAGACGGTCCTGCATACTCTGACGCTGGGCATCGAGAGCCTGCGCGCCGGTGACTGCTACTTGCTTTCCCATGTGTTACTCCTTGACAGTGGTCAGATGAATCGACCGTTTTTCGAACGGCGCGATACCGGGAACTCCCTTCGGATACTTTTCCAGGAGCTCTCGGTAACGGGCCGGGGACAGCCTCTTCTGAAGCAGGCCGAAGTCGTCGTGGCGCTTGATCCAGCGCCAGATGGAGGGCCAATCAGTTGCGGTTGGCTCGATGGCCGTCTTGATCGACGCGCCGCCCAGCTTTCCCTGGCCTTTGGTTGTTTTCTGTTCGTCGAGTTTCTGGATGAGCATCAGCTCCAATCTGTGCTGCTTCGACGACAGTTCTTTTTCTGTGGCGGCGATGCTTCTCCGCTTTTCACGGACGCGCCACATCGCATCGACGATATCGCCGATCGTAGGTTCTTTGCTCACTGGGTGTTCCTCGCTTTCTTGGTGGCTAAGTTATCACGGTTTGCACCGTGTGTCAACTGCTCGATAGCATCGAGCGTGGGGAGAATTACTTGTTCCATTCGGGAGACGAGCTCCTCAGTGACGTCTTCTCGAAGTCTCCCGTACGTTGTAAGCTGGAAACGAGCCAGAATGGTCAGCTCCTCGTGTGTGAGGCGTTGCGGGTTCATCGTGCTTGGTCCTCATTCGGGTTTGGTGTAGTGCTTGCTGATTTCCCCCTCAGCTGCCAGGGGGCACTTTTCGTTCCACCGCGGGGGGATCGACATGATCTCGAGCGCATCCCGGAAACACCGGTCTGCCTTCTTGATCGGTACGCACATGATGATTTCGTCGTGCGCGGTCAGTACGACCGGATAGTGCTTCGACAGCTGGAGCGAGTGTCCAGCAGTCATGCAGCGTGCGCGGCACTGGATGATGTTTTCCAGCCAGCTGCCACCGTAGAGCTTCTTGGTAACGATCGTCTTGTACTTGTTGTCGTACGGCTTGTAGTAGAACTCCGCTCGGTCGTAGCTGCCGATCGTATAGCCGACGTTCGGGTAGAACATGCTGACGCCGGCGGGGAAATCGACGCGCCCGCCAGGATGGATCACCAGGCCCCGGAACTCTTCCGGCCGGTTGCACGTATCCATCAGGTAGGGAATACGCGCCTGCAGTTCGTACCACCCCTGCTTGATCCTGTCGAAGCGGGATCTGTACACATTTACAGCACGTTGGGCCTGCTCGAAGCTGATCTTCAATGGCGGACCCATCATCCCGGCTTCAAGTGTGAGCTGGAACTTGGCAGCGCCCATCTGATAACCGAGGCCGAGAATAGACACCTTACCGACAAAGCGCTCGTCTGGATACTCTTTCTTGTTGACTTCAAAACCGTAGAGGTCAGAAGCGAAGATTGCGTACGGGTCAGCGCCAGACGCGAAAAGCTTAACTAGATCCCACTGTTCGTTGAACGTGGCGTTGTCCCGAGCTTCGATCTGCGAGGCATCCACGATGACCAGGACGTGCCCGTCCGGGGCTTCGAGACATTTGCGCAGGCGTCCTTCGCGCGGCAAGTTCTGGGGGTTGAACTTGTCGGCACCACTCCACCGCGTCGTGTGTCCCCCGTACATGTTCAAGAAGATCGGAACGGGGTACTTGCTGCGAGCCAGCATGCCGCGGGCGCGGGTCTCGTTGATACTGCTCTTGTTGGCGGTGCGGGCGGCAATGATCCGGCGCAGCTCCGGGTCGTCACTGTCGCGCATCTTCTGGAACGGCAAGTCGGCTTGAGCAAAAGCGGGGGACATGGCCTGCTTTTTCTCTGACCATTTCATCGGTACTTCGTAGCCTCTTTCTTCGAGCGCCGCCGCGAACTGCGAGTCGCTACGGAGCACCTCCTGCGGGATACCGACCTGGTCTGCAAGGCTCTTCTTCAGCTTCTCCTCATCCTGGATAATTCGCTTGGCTTCCTGCACGTTGATGCGAAGCCTGGGCTGCGTGACCATGCGCACCGTCATGTCGATAATCTTGAGCTCGCTCTTCGAAATCTGTGGCAGCAGGTGCGCAGCCAGGGCCTCGGTCGCCAGCACGTCGTCCTTGTTGTACGTAGCAAGCTCTTGACGTTCTTCTCCGGTCAGATCCGCCCAGCGCTTGCCTTTGAATGAGGCGGGCATCTCACCCTTGACCGACGCCAGCCCAAGAGTCTCCGTCAAATGCCCCAGGTCAAGCGGGCCGTACTGGGAGTACAGCGCTCGGGCCATGGACAACGTGTCGATATAGAAGCGGGGGACGAAGCCGAAATAATGGCTGGCTATGTACCCGTCGAACTGAGCGTTGTGGCAGCACAGCGCGAACGTATGCGCCTGCGGCGCCAGAAGCTTGAAGAACTTCTTGATCTTCGCCGGACCGCCGACGAAGACGGGCTCCTCCATATCAGTCGTCTTGAAAGCCAGGCTGACAGTTTCAAAGCGCTCGTCCTGGACGTACAGGGACGTTGGCATCTTCCTCAGCGTGTAGTTGGTGTCCCACAGCGTTTCGAAGTCAAGCGTAAGGATCTTCATCATTGAGCCTCCTCAGTCTCCGGTAGATCGAGTTCGACTTCAAGATGATCCCGGCCGCGAGCCCGACGATCTGGATGATCTTGATCCAGGGCATCAGAGCTTCCTCAGTTCGTAAGCCAGGCTCTGTAGCGCGTTGGCGACCTCTTGCGGAGTCGCAGTGCCCAGGACGGTGCGGTGCACAACATGCTCGCCGAACTGCACGCGTAGATTAACAGAGCGAATCTGCCCTTCGGGCGTACGAGTAAGAATCGCTGAGATGGAAGTCAGCATGCGTTCCTCCTGCAATGTCCAGTACCAGGGTAAGCCAGCTTACCGAAACCTACATCGCCCGCTTTGTACGGGCAGAAAGCGCACGCATAGCGGGAAGGACGGGCTTCGAAGAACCGTTCTTCAAGCACGCGCTGGTGGCGCTGCTTCATGGCGTTGAAGCCCGACAGCACTTGCGAACGCGTGAACTGCTTGCGCAGCTTGTTGTCCCCTTGCTGATCGAGATACCAGATTTCCACATTGAACAGCTGGATCTCAGGGTCGACCAGCGCCTCGCACACGGCATACTCCATTGCCTGCTCGTGGTGCTTGACTTCGTTACCCTTCTTCTTGCCCGACTTGTAGTCGATGACCAGGACACGGGTGTCCGAGAGCCGGGCCGAGACGTCCGCGACGGCGCGGTAGATGACGTTGTCCCAGTCCTTGTAATCGCACAAGTTCCACGTCTTATCGAAGGCAAAGCGCTTCTCAGGCGTGAGCTTACCCGCCTGGAACAGCTTGCGAAACGCCTTGAGCTCCTTCTCGAACGCTTTGAACTCCTCCGGGAACGGCAGAAGTTTGTTGAGGACGTAGTTCTCGCCGAGTGAGTGCAGACGGTTTCCTCGCTCGAGCGGGCGCTCTTGTCCGCTCGGGAGTGGCGGCGCGGGGTCCGGGATCTTGTCAATGTGCCGCATCTTGAAGAACAGCGGGCACTTCTCAAGATCCAGCGCCCTGCTGAAGCTGGAAGAAGTTGCGTGGTTAGGGCGTCTATGACCAGACATGCGATGTCCTCCAGTAGTTACGGGCTCGGTCTGCCAGGCGTGTCCAGGCGAGTCCTCCACTGCGCACGTTGTTTGGGATGACGCGGAGCAGATCCCCTGAGAATTTCTTGAACGCGAAGCTGATATGCTCGTAGGACTCGTCCACATGGATTGCAGCATGTTCTTCTGCGTTGAATCTGGACACGTCCGCTTCCTCGCAAACGACAATGACGTAGCTGTTTTTATCGACTACCTTCATGGTTTCACCTCTACAAAAACCCAGTCATGACTATCACAGTTCAGGCACATACTTTTTCGGTCAAAATGTCGCTTAGAAGAAGGTCGTACTCCTGCCTCTCAAAGTTCCACACTGCTACGGCGTCGAACTCGATGTTTGTCGGGCCGCACTCCCCGCAAATTGTTTGTACTGCCATTACCTGCTCTCCTTTATCAAAGATAGAAGCTCTGCAATCGCGTCGCGCTCTCTGTCGGTCTTCTGGTACACGCCTTCTTCAATAGTCCCGCGTGCGCAGACCATGACGTTCTCGGTGACTTCGGTCTGCCCACCGCGAAGCACTCGGTGCTTGCCCTGGATCAAAAGGTCCGGCCGGTCTGTCGGCGAGCACCAGATTGTAGCGGTGCCACGAGTGAGCGTGAGGCCGTGAGCGCCTGTCTGCGGGTGCATCAGGAGCGTCTGGAACTCGCCGGCTTGATACTTTTGCACTGTCTCGTTCCTGACAGATCCTTTGTGCTTCGAAGAGATTTCGGCGAACACGATGCCGCGCTTGGTGAACGCGTTGACCAAGGCTTCGCGCTGGTGGTCCCAGTTATAGAACACGACAGAGTGCTTACGCTGCTCGACCAGGTCACACACAAGCTCGGTGCGACCGTCGTCGATGGTGGCCGCACCAGAGCTGCCGTACACCGAGCCTGACGCGACTTGGAGCAGCTTGCCGCGAAGGATCGCTGCGTTCAGTGCTGTAACTTCGCCGCTCTCCAGCTTCAGGATGAGGGACTCTTTGAGCTCCTCATAGGCTGACCGCAGCTTTGGAGGGAGCTTGAAGAACACCTTGTGCTCAGTGCCGTGCGGTACATTCTTCATCACATCGTGGAACTCGTGGCGAATGCAGATATCGGAGATCATCTGTACGATCGTCGCGTACGCCCCAGGACGATCGCGCCATTTCGGGTGGGTGTTCTGCCCTTCTTCGTAGTACGGCTCACACACCGCGTCGCGGAACTTGGTGTACGAGCGGCCAAAATGCGCGCCGTCGTCGAGGAGTAAGATTTGGTGCCACATCTCAGTAACAGACTTCGAGAAGGGTGTAGCTGTTAGAAGAGAGCGGTATTTGAAAAGGGGCGCAAGTTTCTTTATTGCTTTGCTACGCTGCGAAGCATGGTGTTTGAACGCGCTCGACTCGTCGATGATCAGCGTGTCGAAAGTGCTGAAGAAGCGCTTCGGCTGCGTCTTGAGCCACTTAACAGCATCGGTATTCGTGATGTATACGTCCGCCTTGACGCTGAACGCCTTCTCGCGGTTCGACGCGTAGGCTACGCTGTACCGCAGGTGGGGGAAGTACTTGTCGATTTCTTCCGTCCACGCAGCTTCAAGCAGCGTCTTCGGGGCGATGATCAGCGCACGCCCACCGCCCTTGCGTCGACGTTCGGCGAAGGCAAGCAGTGCGACGGCTGTTTTGCCGGTATTGCCCGTAGCAAAGACATATCCGTTGCACCGCAAGAGTAGGTACGTAGAAGGGGTCGTAAAGCAATACTTTTTGCCGTCTTCAGTAGGTTGTATAGAAACAGCACTCAGCCTTCCGGGGCCGACAAGCGCATCTTCTTTGCGGGAGTGTACACAGTACTCAGTCTCTGCTTTCCCACGCCGATGTCGTTCTCGCTTTTTAATTGAACTTGGTCTTTTTGCTGCGCCCATAGCGTATTGAATAAACTCTGCGGACTCCAAAACAGACGTACTGAATCTACAGCCGCCTGAAGAGCGTAAATCTACTGAAGAATCCCAGTGCTGCACTTCATCTGCAATAAGCTCCAGCTGCTCTTGCGTAGCCGACCACCATCTAGAACTAAAATGCTTCTCCCTCCAAGGAGCATCAAACCGGAAAACTTGGAAGTCGGTTTGACCTCCACAAGTGCGCTCGATAAACGGAACACCGGCCGTTTGTAAAAGCTTGCGGAGTCTGCGTTGTTTGCGGTCTTTTTTCAACCGTACGGTGCATCTCGTAGAAGGGCTTGAAAAATGTCCGTCCGCGATTACAGCAACCATAATACGCAGTTCCTCGTCGGTGGCTTTGATACCGTTCGGCCCTTTGACAGAGTATGTAGCGCAAAATTTGCGTTGGGTAGTATGGTTAGGACCAATAGCACAGAGATGTCGATAGTATTGCTCTGCGGAGCATTCGTCGTAGCTCCCGTCTGAAAGATAGTACAAGACTCTATGCTCTAGGGAAAGCTTTTGGTTTGTGCCGCGACTAGGCATTATATGCAACATGCTCCTGCAGGGACGGACGATGTAATCTAAGGGCTCGATAAACTCTACCTCTCGAGTTTCGGGCCAGAACTGCGCTACCTTATCTCCTTTGGTATATTGATCGATTCGTTTCCAACCTGTAGGAGTAAGATACTCGGTGTCTCCAGATACGCACCCCGCATCGCTGGTGTCAAATACGGCGTTCGATCTACAATAGAGCTTGTGCGTTTGTCTTTGATGTACCCAGGGTTCAAAGGTCATTTTACTGCTCTCAGTCTTGATTCTCCAAGCGCGTGTTCTACGCGCACTTCGGGTTCCTTCCAAGTGATGTCGATGCACTGCGCTGACTTGTCCCCCTTGCGCATGCGCTCGAAGCGGATGCCGTAGTGCTTGGCCAGCGACGAGAACTTGTTCGGAGTCTTGGCAACGTCCCCCAGCGTATAGTCTGCAAGTGTCCATACCTGGTCGCGAGTGAGGCGGTGCGGCTCCTTGTGGTCGAAGCTTGCCTGGGCTTCGCGCAGCACGTTGATGTACGCGTCGCGTTTCATCGTCGCCATGGGGTCGACGCTCAGCGTGTCGTCTGTAGGCAGATCGTCGATGAAGAACTGCAAATTCCCTGTGGTGATCGCGTTGAAGACGACTTCGAGCGAAGTCTGCGTGAGGAACATGAGGTTCTTGCGCGCCTGGTTTTGGAGAGGCGTCTTGGCCTGGTTCTTGTCCGCCTTCAGATGCAGGAGGATCGAAGCAAAGTCAGGCAGCTCACTGCGGATCTGCTTGATGTCTCCGTCGGTCAAAAAGAGCTTCTCCGGTTGGTAGTCCCCGACGTTGAAACGGCGGTCGCTCTGTTCGAGCGTCAGCGGATCCGGAAAGTTTGACGTCACAATGACGTTCATGTAGTTCTTGGCGAGATAATGATCCGTCCGCATCGCTCTCACCGGCACCACGGGGTCAGTAATGCACTGCTTGAGCCTGGCCATGACTTTTTCCTGGTCACGGATCTGCGTGCGCTTGGACTCATCAACCATCAACAGGATGCACTCCTGCATGTACTCATTGTACTTGTCGTCCAGGTCTGCAAGGGATTTGACTTGCACGTATCGTGGGCCGAGGATTGGCTTGAGTATCTCGTGGATCAGGACGCCCTTACCAGTCCCCTGCACTCCGTTGAAGATCCATGCCGTCTGCGTCCTTTGGCGGTGTTGGATGATGACGGCGAGCCAGTTCATGAAGTGGCGCATTGTGACTTTGTCACCACCTGTAACCGAGCGCAGTACCTTTGCGATCCCCAGAGGGAACGAAGTCGGGGGCTTGGTTTGAGCAGCCGCTTTCATGATGTCGGTCGGAACGTAACGGTTGACAAAGCGCTCAGATGGAACGTAGATGCGCTCATCATCGAAGCGGAACAGATAATCCCACTCTTCGATGTAGTCCCCGACCATCTGACCGTTTTGCTTCAGGAAGTCTTCGACCTTCTTTACTGAGTTGGTCGGATACAAGTCGTGGGCTTGGTCAGAAGGGTCAAACGTTCCGCGAAAGTAAATGTCTGTCGTGCGGTCCAGGAACGCGAAGTGAACTGTCTCCCCCTTCTCGTCCTGGCGTTCCTTGATCAGCGCTTTCTTGTACGCCTTGTAGTAGTCCGGCAACAGCTGGCGAGTGAGGTAGTTCGGCTCCCCCTTGAAGTTGTACAGGATGTCCGGCTTTTCAACCGGGTGGAAGTACCCCCAGGAGTCGCCGCCGTTCAGGTTCAAGTACATGAAGCCGCGGCTTTCCTTGTGTCCGGTGACTGTAGCCTTGCCGGAGTTGACCACGACCTCAACGCCGGCAAGCGTCTTGGTCGACAGCTTCTTCGCCTTGAGCCCACGCGCCTTGCGCAGCTCCGTGATTTTCGCCTCCTCGCGTTGCTGCACTACCTCGACGTCGAGTTCTGTGAGCTGCTCCGCCAGGGCGAACGTTGGAGCTGTACGTTTGACCAGTACTGTACGTTCACTCAGTGGGTCGTCGAAGCCCTCGCAGCGTGGCGGGGCGATGTAAATAATTCGGCTGTTGTCCGCGACGGAGATGTCCATCGGCCAGCGCAGCGCGGTGTTTGGCCGTGTCAGCGAGATCTGGCGTTCGAGCTGAGGGATCTGGAAGTTCTGCCACTTCAGCCAGGTCTTGAGCTGCTGCGGGAGCACAGGTGCGTTGAGCATGAAGAAGTAATGCGCTGAAAAATCTTTCGTGATCAAGTGGCTGGCAGAGAACTGTTTGATGTGCGAGACGGAGTCGAGCCCCAGGTGAGCTAATACGGCGTTTGCTTCTGCTTCGGACTTGACGTAGTCGAGGTCGATACACAGCCAGGACGTCGGGTCGAGGGGGTTGGTTGAGTCGACCCGCCGTTCGAGCGTAAGGTTACGAATGAGCTCGCCTTTGATCAAGCAGTGTGCTTTGCTTGCGTGGGCAACCATCGCTTCGAAGAGCTGCTCGATCGTTTCGCAGTCTCTGCGATGCGAGGTAAACATCGCGGCCATTGGGTAAGGCTCTTTGACGAATCCCTTGCCTTCGCGCACAAACGTCTTGCGCAAAGGCATTTTCGCCTCGAGAAAAAACGGCATGACGTCTCCCTCTGTGGCTACTGCGTGTTGTTCAAGTAGCTGTTTACTGCTTCTTTGCTGCCGCTTCCGTACGTAAGATACGTGTAGACGTACTGCACGATGTCCGGGAGTGCCATGAGCTCGTTTACTGTGGCTTCTTGGAACGAGCCACGGAGATCGTTCTCAAGGATTTTGGTGAGGAAGGAGTGCGGCTTGATTTTTTCGTGTTGATAGCTGTCGAGCTGGTCGATCAGATACTTCGGTATCCTTCCCTTGAGAAGCGCTTTGTTTTGGTCCACGTCACTTCCTCCTGAATGACCGGTTCTTGCTTGGGGGCAAGGACCGAAGGTTGTTCATATCATTGCCGCCGCCGCTACGAATCGGCTTTTTGTGGTCGACATCCTGACCGGGGCTGGTCTTCCCCGCCTTCAACATCTTGCGGCGGGCTCGATGGCGCTTGGCGCTACCGGAGCCGGAGCCGACGCCCTGCTCACCGCGTCGCTTGGCGGTCTTGGCCTCTTGCTTATAGTCTCGCTTGTAGCCTGGGGGGCTGGGCATGGGAACCTCCGTATCACTTGAGTAGCCAGAAGACAACGTACATCTTGTAGAATCAAGTGCGCCCTGTCAAGAGAGACCCCGAAGCGCCGGCGCACGTCCGCAGGTTCGAGGTATACGTCGACCCCAGCGGACTCCGAAGCAAGTGCTTGAACCTGCTCGTGATTGTCGGATCTATGTCTCGGCATGCAGCGCCCTCCACCACGTTTTGAAGCTCTTGGCAGCCTGGGTCACTGCCCGTTTCGCGGAGCTGTGTGAAGTCTCCCTCCGGCCGTATAGTCTATCATCGTCGCTAGGCAGCTCGCAAGTGAGTATATATACAGTACCCTGCTGAGTCAGTACGAAGCACCGTACTCGGCCGATGTACCCGTCTGCGACGGTGGCTGTGACTTTCTTCCAGCGGATCTTCATACTCTTCGGCCGTCTTCGAGGTACAAGCGATCCATGTCTTCCAACTCTTCGTCGATCGCTTTGTCGCTGCTGAGGTAGTTGTATTTTTCTTCGAGCTCGCGGTAATACCAACGTGCTGCGTCCCTGCACGCTTCGCGGAAAGACTGTTCCTGCTCCGCGTCATAATTGCAGTGAAGATAACCGTCGGGATAGAACTCGTGGTACATCGTATTTTCATGGCAGTAATACCCTCGATGTACTGTCTTCACAATGAGCTGGTAACCGTGACGGCGTTGCAGGTCTTGCAGTGGCTGGCCTACCCGGTTGGTGAAGTACTCCAGGTCTTTTTCTCCGAGGTATTCTTTCAGCTTGTTTTTCCATCCCGCGCTGTACCTGTACTGGGCTTCGAAACAAGCACCGTCGCCCTGGCTCCAGAAGCCTGAAAAATAGGTCTTGACGTTGTAGAAGCCCAGGGTTTCAAGGATAGCTACGAAGTCTTCATGTACGAAGTCCCACCAATCGTAGCCAAACCCGTTGGTACGGTATTCATCACGCACCTTCTCTTTGATGTCTGGCGGCAGCTCGTCGTAGCAGTAAACAGTGATTTGTTCAGGCATTAGATATACCTCCAATCCCTCGTAATTGTAGTTGTGCCGTCGTCACACAGCACCACGAACATAGGCGCTGCGCGCCACTCGCTCTGGTAGACAGCACAGCGTTTGCCCTGGATGATCGTTTCCCGATCCGGCTGCGGCCAGGTAGGGCGCAGGTCGTTCAAGAACTGACTGAGCAGAAACAACGCAGCGAACGCGGGGAGGATGATCGCCGCGAGCAGCGGTACGAGCCAACGATGACTGTTCGGAGTAGGGTCACGGTAGATCAAAAGTTTTCCTCACTTTTTTCTTCTCGCCAGGTTGCAAAACGCTCCAAAGGCGCAACATGAAATCTTACGGAGTGTCGGCCAGAGACCGCGCACAAAGTCGGGATGTACACGTCGCCGGCGTTCAAATAATCAACGCCGCTGTACATATCGTGAGCCCAGCCTTCAACCCAGCACATACCCAGGTCGAATTTTTCATTGACGTGCTCGAGAGCTTCCGCCGCGGTATGGCTGGGGTGCGCGCGGCCATCCCAGTGTGCGTTGAAATACTTGCGCGCAGCCCGACGGGCGCGGCGTAAAAGCTTGATGTCATCGTCGTCGTTCATGGCAAAGCTCGCTGTCGGTGAAGTGTTGATAGGTCATGATGTTTGCCTCCGATGCTCGTCGATCCAGTCACGCGCGGCTTGCTTGGCCACGCATACACAATCAGACAGTGACACGCCGGAGTTGCCGTTCGCCTCGGCCAGCTTTCGGCCGCAACAAATTTGCACCGATCCATGCAGCATGTCCCAATGTGCCAGGGGAATGTCGTTCAGATGCTCGTCCGTAGACGCAAGAAGCTGCTGCTCACCGATCAACCGCACCACAGCGGCGCGTAGACCAGGAGTCACGAACTGTCCGTAGTACTCCGCAAACGTCGCACGTTTTGCCATATACCCCGCTCTTGTGATCATGACGCGTCATCCTTCGCAGCCTGGTAGCCGTCGATGAAAGCAGAGATGCGGTTGTACAGGTCACGCTTTGACACATGACCACAGTGGAATATGTCGCAGACGCCGCCTCCGGCCGTAATCTGGTGCAGGCACGCTCCGCCGTAGGCGTAGGAGATATGGTAGTGCCCCTCCTGCCACTCTAGTTCGCCGTTGTCGCCACGCTTGCAAGGCACTTCAGGTGTGCCAGCCAGCTTGTTTAGCCGCAAGGCCAGCTTTTCAATCATTTTATTCGTAATGCAATAAGACATAGCTCAAATCCCCATAATTTTTTGGAGGCTATACACTTGTTCGTTATTAGGACATCGCTCCTTTTCAGCAGCTTCGCGCGTATGAAACTGCCACGCCTGTAGAATATCTGCTATATAAGACTTTTCAGCTCCAGGAAACGTAACGAACTTCTGAGTATCGGTATGCTGAATAACGTACGACATGGTTTAACCCTCCAATAAATGTTTGTGGGAGTCCATCGGGCGAAAGATCAAGCCTTCATCGTCCGATATAATGTAGCCTGGTACGCGTTTGCCTCGGCAACGTGTGACGGCTGGAATGCTGAAGAATGTGTTCGGCTCACCGGTGATATACACTGCGAGCCGACGGCTGCTGCCATAAATGCGGCACTTGTTGATGCGAGCCAGCGTCGGCCCGTCCATCCAGTTTGCAAACCAATGGGTCGAGCCGTCGGCGTGCGGCTCTCCGTAGTCTGATCTGTATTTTTGCATAGCTACTCCCTGTTGGTTATCAAATCGTCCATAAGGATCCATACTGGTGAAAGCTTTATTTCATCGAGCGAAGG
>Ga0100378_1003980_pt1 | contig 13947 bp, 9 predicted proteins | sample CryGeymeta201502_FD_81535 | JGI IMG/M metagenome (GOLD analysis project Ga0100378, IMG submission 81535) | Groundwater microbial communities from Crystal Geyser aquifers in Utah, USA - Crystal Geyser metaG 2015-02 | ecosystem: Environmental > Aquatic > Deep subsurface > Groundwater | place: USA...
TCGCTCCGTAGATCTTCATGCGCGGGACGATACACCAGGCGCGCAGGCGCATGCCCGATGTTGCGTTTGCCGGAGAACGGCGTGTGCAGCGACGTCTGGGGCGCGCACATCACCGGCCTCTCCCATGTGTGAGCGGCGCGCAGGGCATGGGGGGGCTGTGTCCGAGCGCGCTTGCATGTAGGGTCGCCGGCTTCCGGAGACCGCCAATGCCGAAACGCAAGCCCCAACACCACCTGATCTACGGCATCGACGACATCCCCCCTCTGGGTGAGACGTTCGTGCTGGGCTTTCAGCACTACCTGACGATGTTCGGCTCCACGGTGGCCGTGCCTCTCCTGCTCGCGGAGCCGCTCGGCATCGCCCACGACAGGCATCAGCTCGCGCTGCTGATCGGCACGATGTTCTTCGTCAGCGGCATCACCACACTGCTTCAGACGACCTTCGGCAACCGCCTGCCCATCGTTCAGGGCGGCACCTTCAGCTTCCTCGCGCCGACCTTCGCCATCTGCGGCATGGCGAGCCTGGCCCACGCGGGCTTCGAAGTGCGCATGCAGCACGTTCAGGGCGCGATCATCGCGGGCGCCTTCGTCGAGATCGCCGTGGGCTACTCGGGCTTGGCCGGCAAGCTGATCCACGTCGTCGGACCGATCACCATCGCACCCACCATCGCGCTGATCGGTCTCTCGCTCTTCAAGTTCGGTGCGCCCATCGCCGGTCAGGATTGGGCCCTCGGAGGGCTCACCATCGCGCTCATCATCCTCTTCAGCCAGTACCTGCGCGACAAGGCTCGCATCTTCCAGCTGCTGCCGATCCTGCTGGCCATCCTCTGCGCCTGGGGCTTCGCCGCTGCCATGACCTGGACCGGCGTCTACGGGCCCGGTCATCCCGGCAACGTCGACACCGCCATCCTGGCCGAGACGCCCTGGGTGCGCGTGCCCTATCCCTTTCAGTGGGGCATGCCCGTCTTCGCCGTCTCGGCCTTCGTCGGCATGCTCGCCGGCTACGTGGCCTCGGTCATCGAGTCCATCGGCGACTACTACGCCTGCGCGCGCCTCGCCGGTGCGCCGCGTCCCGTCGCCAAGGTCATCAACCGCGGCATCGGCATGGAAGGTGTCGGCTGCTTTATCGCCGGCATCATGGGCACGGGCAACGGCACCACCAGCTACAGCGAGAACATCGGCGCCATCGCCCTCACGCGAGTCGGCAGTCGGCGCGTGGTCCAGGCGGGCGCCCTCTTGATGCTGCTCTTCGGCGCGGTCGGGAAGTTCGGTGCGCTCTTCACCACCATCCCGCAGCCCATCGTGGGCGGCATGTACTGCGCCATGTTCGGCATGATCACCGCGGTCGGTCTGTCGAACCTGCAGCTCGTCGACCTGAACTCGCCGCGCAACCTCTTCATCGTCGGCTTCTCCCTGTTCATGGGTCTGAGCGTGCCCGAGTACTTTGGTGCTCACCCCATCGAGGTCGGGCCCCTGTGGGTGCAGGACCTCGCCAACACGCTGGGCACGACGGGCATGGCCGTCGGCGCCGTCGCGGCGCTCGTGCTCGACAACACCGTCCCGGGAACGCGCCTCGAGCGCGGCCTCGATCACGTCGTGGGCGAGGACGAACCGCATCACACACCCCAGGCGTTGGCGCCCGAGCTCTCCGACGGAGATGACGACGAGGAGTGATTCGGCGCCGTCGCGTCGCGACGAGCCCGGCGGCGACGTGTCCACTTCGGCGGGTGCGCTGCCCGAATCTTCGCGGGATAGCCTCGCTCGCGTCGCCTGGCTCGGAGGCGCGGCCTTCTGTTTCGCGCTGCCCTTCTTCTCCCTCGGAAGACTCGTGCTCACCGTCCACGGGATCTGGTGGGGCGACGGGCTGGCGGCACTCTTCGCGCCGTTCTGGCTCTTGCGCGTCGTCCATCATCGCCGCGCGCTGGCCAAGGAGCCACTGCTCTGGGCCATCACGGGCTGGGCTCTGGTGCAGGGCCTGTCTTCCGCCTTGCACGGGGAAGGGTGGCTCGACGGTCTGAAGTCGCTGCAATGGCTGGTCGTCATCTGGAGCTTCGCGGCTCTGTCTCGTGATGGCCGGACGCCACAGCTGCTGCGCGCGTTGGTGTCCGGCGGCGTCCTCGCGCTCGTGCTCGGGCTGGTCGGATACGGCCTCGACGCCAGCGGCATCCTCCCCGATCTAGGCTTCGCCTTTCGCAGCCTCCATCCCCTCGTGCCCTTCCCGCGACTCGTCGGCACCTTCCGCGAATCTCCCGAGCACATGGGGGAGTTCTTGGTGGTCTACCTCGCGGCCGTGCTGTCGTCGGAGCTTCGCCCTCGCGCGCGCGCCGCGCTCCTCACGCTCGGTGGCGTGACGCTCGCGCTGACCTTCAGCTTCAGCTGGGTGGGCGCCTTCGTGCTGGCGGGTGCCGCCTCGGTCCATCGGCTCCGCCGCGGCTTGCTCGTGGCCTCGGGCGCGGTGCTCTTCCTGGCCTTGAGTTGGGTCATGAACTTCTCCCTGCCGGGGCCGGTCATCGTCGAATCCACGCCGTGCGCACAGATCGATCTGTCGCACCACGTCACCACCGTGTCGCCGGGCCCTCACCCGCAGTGCATCGAACACGAGCAACGCTGGCCCTACGCCGCGCCCAAGACCCTGTACGGCGAGGCCAAGCTCTTCGCGCTCACGCTGATCGCGCAGCACCCGCTCTTCGGGGTCGGCCCGGAGGGCTTCCGCGAGCGCATGCAGCAGCGCTCCGAGCGCCCGGACGGCTCCCGCATCGGCCACTACGTCTCACCCCACTCGACCTACCTCGGCGCCCTCGTGGACGCCGGCCTCTTCGGTGGATTGGCCCTCGCCGCCATGCTCTGGGCGTTGGTCGCGCGACGTCCCGATCGACGGGACGCCGTGGGCTTTCTGCTCTTCTGGGCCGTGGTCGCCATCCTGGTCATTGGCTTCAACATCGACGTGCTGCGCCAGCGACATCTTTGGGTGTTGTTGGGCCTGGTCGCCGCCCGAACCCGAACGTGAGCCGAGACGGAAGTCTCACCACCCCATTGGACGTGGAGTGCCGTTCGTGCCATCCCTGCGTCTTCCCATTTCCGAGAGACCGGGAGCACACATGACAGAGTTGGTAAACCTTCCCGCATCGCCCATCGTGGGTAAGAACCTGATCGGTGGCGAGTGGCAGGATCCCGCGTCCGGTAGGCGCATCGACGTGGTCAGCCCGTACACGGCCGCCGCCATCGGCACCGTGCCCATGTCCAACGCCACCGACGTGGACCGCGCCGTCGCGGCCGCTACCAAGGCCGCCGCTGGCTGGCGCAAGGTGCCGCTTCGTGAGCGCACGCAGGTGCTCTTCCGCTTCCGCGATCTGGTGCTGAAGAACCTCGAGGAGCTCTCCCACCTGGCCGCCGCCGAGTGTGGCAAGACCGTGGCCGAAGCCCGCGCGGGCGTCATGAAGGGCGTCGAGATCATCGAGTTCGCCTCGAGCCTCCAGAACATGGACGACGGCGCCTCGCTCGAGGTCAGCCGCGGCGTGACCTGTGAGCTGCGTCGCGAGCCTCTGGGCGTCGTCGCCGGCATCACGCCCTTCAACTTCCCGGCCATGGTCCCGATGTGGATGTACCCGACGGCCATCACCCTCGGCAACGCCTTCATCCTCAAGCCCAGCGAGAAGGTCCCGCTCACGGCGGACCTCTCGGGCAAGCTGATGCTCGAGGCCGGCTTCCCGCCCGGCGTCTTCTCCATCGTGCACGGCGGGCGCGAGGTCGTGGAGGCCATCTGCGACCACCCGGGCATCGCCGCCGTGGGCTTCGTCGGCTCGAGCCCCATCGCCAAGTCGGTCTACGCGCGCTCCACGGCGACGGGCAAGCGCGCCCTCTGCCTCGGTAGCGCCAAGAACCACTTCATCGTGGTCCCCGACGCCGATCCCGACGTCACCGTCGACGGCGTCGTGCGCTCCTTCACGGGCTGCGCCGGACAGCGCTGCATGGCGGCGAGCCTGATGATCGCCGTGGGCAACTGCGACTCGTTGATCGAGAAGATCGTGGCGCACGCCAAGACCTTCGAGCTCGGCGTCGACATGGGCGCCATCATCAACGGCGAGGCGCACGCGCGCATCGTGAAGGACATCGAGACGGCCGTGGGCGACGGCGCCAAGCTCGTGCTCGACGGCCGGGGCGCCAAGGCCCCTGAAGGCTACGAGACGGGTCATTGGATGAACCCGAGCATCCTCGACAGCGCGAGCCCGACCATGGAGTGCACGACCAAGGAGCTCTTCGGTCCGGTGCTCACCATCGTGCACGTGGACAACATCGACGAGGCCATCGCGCTCCAGAGCGACTCGCCCTACGGCAACGCCTACAGCGTCTTCACCACGCGCGGCGCCACCGCGCACTACGTGATCGAGCACGCCGAGGCGGCCATGGTCGGCGTCAACATCGGTGTGCCCGTCCCGCGCGAGCCCTTCAGCTTCGGCGGCAGCAAGGCCAGCAAGTTCGGCAGCCACGACATGACGGGCTGGGGCGGCGTCGACTTCTGGAGCATGCAGAAGAAGATCACCACCAAGTGGGCGATCTACCCCGACGCCACCTGGATGAGCTGAAGCCGTAGCGGGAGGAGCCGGCGGCGCCCTGGTAGCCGCCGGCGCCCCACACCTACATGCGCACGGTCGCCGGCCACCTGACGCACTTCCACCTCCGCGTGAAGCGCCCCGACGGCACCTGCGATCCACTCAACTGAGCTGCGCTGGCGGCCGCGGGTCCGCGATGAAGAGCGACACCCGGTCGGGCTTGAGCGCTTTACGCCGCTCTGGTAGTCCGTTCGATTCTCGCTCCACGCTGGAGCCATCGGAGGTTCGGATTATGGCACGCAACGTCGTCGGCGGATTGATTCAGTGTATTAACCCTCTCAACGACGAGGGCGCGACGGTTCCGGCCATCGCCCAAGCCGCGCTCACGAAACACATCCCCATGATCGAGGAGGCCGCCAAGAAGGGCGTGCAGATCCTCTGCCTGCAGGAGATCTTCAACGGCCCCTACTTCTGTCCCAGCCAGGACGCGAAGTGGTGTGACATCGCCGAGGAGATCCCCAACGGCCCCACCTGTCAGGTGATGAGCGCGCTCGCGAAGAAGCACTCGATGGTCATCATCGTGCCCATCTACGAGCGCATCGACGTCGCCGGCGTCTACTACAACAGCGCCGCGGTCTTCGACGCCGACGGCAGCTTCCTCGGCACCTACCGCAAGAACCACATCCCCCACACCAACGGCTTCTGGGAGAAGTACTTCTTCAAGCCGGGCAACCTCGGCTACCCCGTGTTCAAGACGGCCTACGGCACGATCGGCGTGTACATCTGCTACGACCGCCACTTCCCCGAGGGCGCGCGTCTTCTCGGCCTGCACGGCGCCGAGATCGTGTTCAACCCCAGCGCGACCGTCGCCGGCTTGAGCGAGTACCTGTGGAAGCTCGAGCAGCCCGCCCACGCCGTCGCCAACGGCTACTTCCTCGGCGCCATCAACCGCGTCGGCACGGAGGCGCCCTGGAACATCGGTGAGTTCTACGGCCAGAGCTACTTCGTCGATCCTCGCGGCAAGTTCCTGGCCGAGGCCTCGCGCGACAAGGACGAGATCATCGTCGCGACCATGGATCTGGAGCTGATCGAAGAGGTGCGACGCACCTGGCAGTTCTACCGCGACCGTCGGCCCGACACCTACGGTGACCTCATCGCGAACCTCCCGTGAGGAACATGTCATGAGCATCCTGATCAAGAACGGACGCATCGTCACCGCCGTCGACGACTACTTCGCCGACGTCTTCATCGACGGCGAGAAGATCGTGCAGATCGGCAAGGACCTGAACGTCCAGGCCGACGAGACCCTCGACGCCAAGGGCAAGCTCGTGCTGCCCGGCGGCATCGATCCGCACACCCACCTCGACATGCCCTTCGGCGGCACGACCAGCGCCGACGACTTCGAGACGGGCACCATCGCGGCGGCCCACGGCGGCACCACGACGCTGATCGACTTCGCGGTCCAGACCAAGGGCAAGTCGACGATGGAGGGCCTCGATACCTGGCACAAGAAAGCCCAGGGCAAGGCCACCATCGACTACGGCTTCCACATGATCATCACGGATATGGCCGTCGAGCGCCTGCCCGAGATGACCCGCCTGCGCGATGAGGGCATCAGCTCCTACAAGCTCTTCATGGCCTACCCCGGCGTGCTCTACGTCGACGACGGCACGCTCTACCGCGCCTTCCGTCAAGCCGGCCTCGACGGCTCGCGCATCTGCATGCACGCCGAGAACGGCATCGTCATCGACGAGATCATCCGCGAGGCGGTCGCGGACGGAAAGGTCGCGCCCAAGTGGCACGGTCTGACGCGACCGACGCGCATGGAAGCGGAGGGCGTGCATCGCTCCATCGCCATCGCCGAGGTCGCCAACGTCCCGCTCTACATCGTGCACCTCAGCAGCCACGACGCGCTCGAAGAGGTGAAGCGTGGCCGCGCGCGCGGCGTGAACGTGATCGCCGAGACCTGCCCGCAGTACCTCCTGCTCGACTCGAGCTTGTACGAGAAGGAGGGCTTTGAGGGTGCCAAGTGGGTGATGACGCCCGCGCTACGCGAGCAGTGGAACCAGGACTCGCTCTGGCAGGGCCTCCAATTCCGCGACCTCGCGACCATCGGCACGGACCACTGCCCCTTCTGCTTCAAGGAGCAGAAGGAGCTCGGCCTCGAGAGCTTCACCAAGATCCCGAACGGCGCGCCCGGGCTCGAGAACCGCATGAGCGTGGTCTACGACGCCGGCGTGGTGCAGGGGCGCATCAGCCTGAACCGTTTCGTCGAGCTCACGAGCACGGCGGCGGCCAAGGCCTTCGGCCTCTTCCCCAAGAAAGGCACCATCGCCGTCGGCTCCGACGCGGACATCGTGATCTTCGATCCGGATCGCAAGGAGACGATCAGCGTGAACAACGAGTGCACGCACCACATGAACGTGGACTACTCGGCCTACGAAGGGCGTGAGGTCCAGGGCTGGACCGACACCGTGCTCTCGCGCGGACGCGTGATCGTGCAGCAGGGCAAGCTCGAGACCAGAGGCGGCGGAAACTTCATCAAGCGCGCAGGCGCCGGAGAGCTATTGCGATGACTGACAGGAACAAGGCGAGCGCGACGCGCCGCACGAGCGCGGAGATTCGCGCGGGCCACAAGAAGCACCTCTTCGGTGCGGTCGCCAACTTCTACCAGGAGCCGACCGTGCTCGTGGAGGGACACGGCACGACGCTGACGGACCTCGACGGCAACGACTACCTCGACTTCTTCGGGGGCATCCTCACCGTCTCCCTCGGGCACAGCAACGAGGAGATCAACCAGGCGGTGATCGCGCAGATCGGGCGCCTGACCCACGTCAGCACGCTCTATCCGACCGTGCCCATCGTGGAGTTGGCGGAGAAGCTCAGCCGAGTCACGCCCGGTGCGCTCGACAAGTGCTTCTTCACCGCCTCGGGCACGGAAGCCGACGAGACCGCCGTGATGATGGCGCAGGTCTACACCGGCAATCAGGAGCTTGTCGCGCTGCGCTACGGCTACTCGGGGCGTTCGCTCCTGGCCCAGAGCCTGACGGCGCACAGCAGCTATCGCGCCGTGCCCACGCAGGTCGCGGCCATCAAGCACGCGCCCGCGCCCTACTGCTATCGCTGCCCCTTCAAGCTCGAGTATCCGAGCTGTGGCGTGGCCTGCGCGAAGGATCTGGACGAGCTCATCCAGACCACGACCACGGGCCGCATCGCCGGCATGCTGGTCGAGCCCATCCAGGGCGTCGGCGGATTCGTCACTCCTCCCAAGGAGTACTTCAAGATCGCGCAAGAGATCGTGAAGAAGTACGGCGGCGTGTTCATCGCCGACGAGGTGCAGACCGGCTTCGGACGCACCGGCAAGATGTGGGGCATCGAGCAGTACGACGTCGAGCCCGACATGATGACCATGGCCAAGGGCATCGCCAACGGCTTCCCCCTGGGCGCGTTGGTCGCGACCACACCCATCGCCGACAGCCTGAAGAAGGGCTCGATCAGCACCTTCGGCGGCAACCCCGTCAGCTGCACGGCGGCCGGCAAGGTGCTCGAGATCATCGAGCGCGACAACCTCACGGCCAACGCCGAGGCCATGGGCGCGATCCTGCGCGCGGGCCTGGAGGCGATTCAGAAGAAGCATCCACGCATCATCGGTGATGTGCGCGGCATGGGTCTGATGCAGGCCATCGAGCTGGTGAAGAACGAAGAGGCGGGCGACCGCACGCCGAATCCCGAGGCCACCGTGGCGCTCTTCGAGGCGACCCGTGAGCGCGGGCTGTTGATCGGCAAGGGCGGACTGCACGGCAACATCGTGCGCATCGCGCCGGCGCTAAACATCGGCGAGGACCAGATCAAGGACGGGCTCCGCATCCTCGAGGAGAGCTTCGCCGCGATGGAGCAGGCATGAGCGGACTCGACGAGCTACCGACCGGTCGCCTCGAAGAGCGGATGAAGGAGAAGGCGCCCCTCTACTCGCGGGGCGAGGCCATCACGGAGGCCAACCGCTGCATCTATTGCGCGGATGCGCCCTGCGTCGAAGCGTGCCCCAGCGACATCGACATCCCGACCTTCATCCACAAGATCTCGACCGAGAACGTGCGCGGTTCGGCGCGCACGATCTTCGCGCAGAACCTGCTCGGCGCCTCCTGCGCGCAGGTCTGTCCGGTCGAAGTGCTGTGCGCGGGCAGCTGCGTCTACAACACCTGGGGCCGCCCGCCGATCGAGATCGGGAGGCTGCAGCGCTACGCCACCACGACGGCGCTGACCCAGGATCCGGCGCTGCTCTCGCGAAAGAAGAGACCCGCCACGGGCAAGAAGATCGCCTGCATCGGTGCGGGACCGGCGTCGCTGGCCGCGGCGGGGCAGCTCGCGTTGGATGGCCACTCCGTGACCCTCTTCGAGAAGCGTCGCGTTCCGGGCGGGCTCAACGTCACGGGCGTCGCGCCCTACAAGCTCTTCGCTCGGGACGCCCTGGCGGAGGTCGAGTTCATCCTGGCCCTCGGCGACATCGAGCTGAAGACCGGCGTCGAGGTCGACGACGCGGCGGCCAAGAGGTTGCTCACCGACTACGACGCCGTGTTCATTGGCATCGGCCTTGGACCGGACAGCTTGCTCGGCCTCTTGGGTGAGGGCGTCGTCGGCGCCACCGCGTTGATCGAGCAGCTCAAGCTCGACCCCACGCTCACCGTCGACGACGTGGGGACGGCCCTCGTGGTCGGCGGCGGCAACACGGCCGTGGACATCGCCCACGAGCTCGTCCTGCTCGGTGTGCCCGACGTGCGCATGATCTACCGCAAGACCGAGTCGGTCATGACGGGCTACGCCCATGAGCTGGTGGCCGCGCGCAAGCATGGCGTGCGTCTGGTCGAGAACCGCGCCCCCCTCGACGTCGTGCGCGATGGAGACAAGCTGGCGGGCCTGCGCACCCAGCGTATGGACGCCGAAGGCGAGCAGATCTTCCCGTGCGACCTGGTGGTGATGGCCGTCGGCCAGAGCCGCCTCACGGGTCTCGCCGCCGCCTTCGAGGGCGTACAGCTCGATGACAAGGGCCGCGTCGTGGTCGATGAGGCCACGTGTCGCACCGGCAACGCCAAGGTCTACGCCGGCGGCGACTGCGTCAACGGAGGCAAGGAGGTCGTGAACGCGGCCCAACACGGCAAGCTCGCGGCTGCTGCAATCTCGGCAAGTTTTGGAGCCCACCATGGCTGATTTGAGCATCGACTTCTGCGGCGTGAAGAGCCCCAATCCCTTCTGGTTGGCTTCTGCGCCACCGACGAACACGGGCGACCAGATCAAGCGCGCCTTCGACGCCGGCTGGGGTGGCGCGGTCTGGAAGACCCTGGGCAACCCCATCGTCAACACCTCCAGCCGCTTCGGCGCCGTCAACTACGGCTCCACGCGCATGATGGGCTTGAACAACATCGAGCTCATCACGGATCGCCCGCTCGAGGTGAACCTGCGCGAGATGGCCGACGTGAAGAAGAACTACCAAGAGCACGTCGTGGTCGCCTCGCTCATGGTCGACACCAAGGCGGAGTGGCACGAGATCGTGCACAAGGTGCAGGACGTCGGCGCGGACCTGCTCGAGCTGAACTTCGGCTGCCCGCACGGCATGTGTGAGCGCGGCATGGGCTCAGCCGTGGGCGCAGAGCCCGAGGTGCTCAAGACCATCGTCGGCTGGGTGATGGAGATCGCCAAGGTGCCGGTGATCGTCAAGCTCACGCCCAACGTCGGCGACATCACCGTGCCCGCCCTGGCGGCGCTCGAAGCGGGCGCGGACGCCGTCAGCCTGATCAACACCGTGAAGTCCATCGTCGGCGTCGATCTCGATCGCATGGTGCCGTACCCCGTGGTCGGCGACGCCTCGAGCAACGGTGGCTACTGCGGTCCGGCGGTGAAGCCCATCGCCCTGCACATGCTCGGACAGGTCGCGCACGTCTTCCCGAAGCCCATCAGCGGCATCGGCGGCATCAGCAACTGGCGCGACGCGGCGGAGTTCATGGCGCTGGGTGCGACGGGCGTGCAGGTCTGCACGGCCGTGATGCACTACGGCTATCGCATCGTCGAAGACATGATCGAGGGTCTCAACGACTTCCTCGACGACAAGGGCATGGCCTCGGCCATGGACCTCGTGGGCAAGGCCGTCCCCCAATACAAGAACTGGGGCGAGCTCGACATGAACTACCATGTCGTCGCCGACATCGACCCCAAGTCGTGCATCGGCTGCCAGCTCTGCGTGGTCGCCTGCATGGATGGTTCGCACCAATGCATCCACATCCCCGGCATGGACGACACCGAGAAGAAGAGGCGCGGCCACGTGGTGTTTCCGAAGAACGTGCCGAACATCGCCGCCACCGCCGCGGGCGCCAAGGCCGGCGCGCGCGTGCCCTGGGTGCACGAAGAACAGTGCGTGGGCTGCAACTTGTGCCAGCTCGTCTGCCCCGTCGAGGGCACCATCACCATGCGCGAGCAGCGCAAGGCACCCGAGTCCATCACCTGGAACGAGCGCGTGATGGCCGGCACCGATCTCGTCCCCGGCGGCCTCGACGCGACACGCAAAGCGCGCGGTCTCGACGCGGAGTAGGTCTCCTGGGGGGCGGTGGTGCTCTACCTGGCCCGCTCTCAGCCTCCTTGGGCTAGCGATCCCGCGACAGGCATTCTGCAGCGCCTTGGAGTGCGGCTGTAGCCTGGCCGGCGACCATGCCCTCGACGTGGCCCACCGTCTCGTCGCATGATCCCGCCATGGAGCGCACGGTAGAGGCGGTGATGCAGACGCTCGGCTCGTTGGCCGAGACGATCCAGCAGGCTCCGTCGAGCACGATCGAGCCTATGGTGGGCGCCGACACGGCGGGGCGACACGCGCTCGAGACGTTGCGCAAGTTGCAGGGCGCGGAGGCCGAGCGGTTGAAGCCGGGCGTCACGCTCGGTCAGGGTGGCATGGGCATCGTGCGCCTGGCCGAGCAGGTCGCCCTGGGCCGTGACGTGGCGGTGAAGACGCTGAAGCTCGAGCACATGAGCGACGCAGCGACGCTCAGCTTGCTGCGCGAGGCGTGGGTCACGGGCAGCCTCGAGCATCCGAACGTGGTGCCCGTCTACGACGTGGGCCTGGACGAGCTGGGGCGCCCCGAGATCGTGCTCAAGCGCATCGAGGGCGAGCATTGGGGCGACCTGATGCACGACGCCGAGCTGGTAAAGGAGCGTCACGGCGCTCACGACTTGCTCGAGTGGAACCTGCTCGTGTTCCGTCAGGTCACGCGCGCCATCCACTTCGCCCACAGCCGCGGCATCGTGCATCGCGATCTGAAGCCCGAGAACGTGATGATCGGCAGCTTCGGCGAGGTCTACGTCGTCGATTGGGGCATCGCCGTCAGCCTCGCGGACGATGGCTCCGGGCGCTTCCGCCTGGCCAAGGACGCTACGGAGATGGCGGGCACGCCCTGCTACATGGCGCCTGAGATGCTCGGAGGGGGCGAGTCGCGCATCTCCGAGCGCACGGACGTCTACCTGCTGGGCGCGATGCTCTACGAGCTGGCCGAGGGCAGGCCGCCGCATGCAGGCGCGACGTTGCCGGAGATCATCGGCAGCATCCTGGCGACACCACCCGAAACGAAGGAGGCGGCGCCGGAGCTCGCGCGCATCCTGAGCCGCGCGATGGACGCCGATCCGGACGCGAGGTTCGAGACCTCGGAGCAGCTCGGTCTGGCGGTGGAGGGCTTCTTGCGCCACCGCGGCTCGCGTCGCCTGGCCGCGCGCGCACAGGCGAGCTTGGAGAGGCTCGAGCAGGCGATCGCCGCGCAGGGCGAGGAGTGCCGGGACGAAGACGGTCTCTACGCGCTCTACTCCGAGTGCCGCTTCGGCTTTCGCGAGGCCTTGGTGGCGTGGCCCGAGAACGACATCGCTCGTGAGGGAAGTCGCCGTGCCACCGAGTGCATGGTCGAGCTCGAGCTGAAGCATGGAGACGGCGAGGCCGCGGAGCGCCTGCTGGTGGACCTCGAGCACCCCGCGCCCGAGCTCGTGGCTCGCGTGGAGGAGGCGCGGCAGGCGGGTGCGGCCGAACGCGCGCGACTCCAGGCCCTCGACGCCCAGCTCGACATGAAGACGGGCCAGCGCACGCGGGCGTTCCTCTCCCTCTTGCTCGGGCTGGTGTGGACGCTCGCGCCGCTCGGGGAGCACTACTTCCCGGCCGATGCCATCTATGGCCCCGCCGGCGTGGGTTTCTCCTTCGGGCTGCTCGCGCTGATCGTGGGCATCGGCTACTGGGCGCGCGACAGCATGAGCCGGACCTTGCCCAATCGACGCATCTTCGCGGCGCTGGTGATGGTCTTCGTGACGGATATATTCCTCGCCGTCGGCTGCGCGGTGGCCGGGATCACGCCGCTGCTCTTCGAGACGTTGATGCTCTTCAGCTGGGCGATCGTCGCCGCCATGTTGGCCATCACCGTCGACAAACGTCTCTGGCCGTCGTCCGTGGTGTTCATGGTGGGCTTCTTCGTCGCCAGCGCGCGACCCGAGTGGGTCCACTACGTCATGAGCGTCACCAACCTCGCGCTCACCTTGAACGCGGTCTACGTCTGGAAGCCCGCCGAGGGCTGGATGGTCAAGCGCCCCGCAGGCTGATCCGGACGGAGAGCCAAAGCGGACGCCGCGCGTCAGGGGTCGTCCTGCACGAAGCGCCCAGGGGCAAGACTCTCATGCACCGACCAGACAGCGCGGCCACTTCAGTAGCGGCGCGGCGGCAGGTTCAGCTCGACTCTGCCGCGCTTCGAGACCGTGACGTCGAGCGCTTCGTTCTTGCTCCAGAGCCATTTGCGCGCTTCGATGTGGCCCGTGAAGCGGTAGCGACGCATGGTCATGCTCACGCCGGGCGCGCCGGCGCTGGCGGCTCGCTGGTTCAAGATCTTGCCCGCGGCGTCGAGGCCCGCTTCCTCCCGGATGTCGACGGCGACGTCGTCGACATCCACCCGGGCCGCCTGCGCGACCTCCTGCACATGGGCCAGGGCCGCGGCTTCGTCCGGGAAGTTCCCACCGCGCGCGTAGGGCAGATCCGTCATGGAGCGCCGGAAGTTCGCGACCCGGCTGTGCAGGTCGTAGGAGGCGTAGCCCCAGGTGCCGGCGAACACGACGCCGGCGACCACGAGAGCGAGGAAGAGCTTGGGCAGGTGGTCGCGCACGAGGAGAGGATACCCCGATCCGCCGCGACCGGCGCCGGCGTTTGCACGTGGGGGGTCGGCGCTTGCGCGACCGGCGACGGCGTTGCGGACGTCGCCGTGGTCATCGAGGTCGGTGCAGGACAAGTCCTGCACCCCACGTACGTCTCGTCGGTGCAGGACAAGTCCTGCACCCCACGTACGTCTCGTCGGTGCAGGACAAGTCCTGCACCCCACGTACGTCTCGTCGGTGCA
>Ga0100378_1003983_pt1 | contig 13940 bp, 11 predicted proteins | sample CryGeymeta201502_FD_81535 | JGI IMG/M metagenome (GOLD analysis project Ga0100378, IMG submission 81535) | Groundwater microbial communities from Crystal Geyser aquifers in Utah, USA - Crystal Geyser metaG 2015-02 | ecosystem: Environmental > Aquatic > Deep subsurface > Groundwater | place: USA...
ATCCATTTACTATACATTTTTTAATCCCTCTCATATTACATAATTCCTTGATGTCTTCTGCCCAGTGACCGTATCTTGTGCAGGGATTTTTATAGCTGGACCTTCCGAAACCTCTAAGGTCGATTGCAATAATATTCCTCTCGGCCTTTTGAATGTGTTCAATGGTGTCTCTCCAAGACTCAGAACTGGATGTGTTTCCGTGGACAAAGACCAAAGAAGGTTCTTTGCCCAAACACTCAGTATTACACTCGTAGAAAAAGAGTTCTTCCTCGTTGCTAAGCTTTATGTTCCCCTCCTTCATTCTACAAGATATTATATATATTATAGCAGTTATGACCTATTTAGGTAAATGCAAAAATAGTTACTTGTTGATCAATCTTAAAGCAGCTCATAAATGTTTCCTTCTTTTTGCTTTAGCCTTTTTTCGTATTCCTCTTCTTTTCTCTTCTTGCGAGGTTTGTATTTTTATTCGACTGGCTCGGCATCCTCCACAGTGTATATGACGTTCGGATTGATTCTTTTAAACTCGATCACTCCCTCAGGATTAGAGTCTTCTTCCTTCATCTCGTTACTGACCTCGACCTCCATCCCATCAGATTCGGACTCCTATTCAGCTTCCTCAGCTTTGTCTTAATCCTTGGAAGCCACCCCGAATCTACTGGCTACAAAGCTGGCGATAGGTTCAAACGACAACATGCTGAAAGGGTCAGTTTTCATGTTTTCATAGGTTTTTCCTTGGAACTATTCGAAACTGACTTGATACTTATTATTTTTCTTGATTGGCTCATGAGTTGTTTCCTCCTCCAGATGAATAATTCTTGCCTTTTGAGTCACTTTCTTGTCCTTTTTGGAGACTTCTTTTCTGTTGTTGAAGTACTCAGTCAGGTACTATTTGATTTTGGGTAGGTGATCTTTGATGTGGAGATGGTGCTCGATGGACTTGAGGTCTGATATGACTCTGTCAATCTTGATGTTGATGTTTTCAGGTTTGACAAGCAGTAGCTCCTTCAGCTTGCCAATCAGCTGCCTCTCAACACGGTGAGTCACCAACTCATCAAATGATATATCATTTTCCCTTGCAACATTATTCAAAAGACCAAACATCTCCTCAAACAAAAGATACTCTGGCTCCTTGTATTATTTCTGCAAATTGATAAGACACTCCTTGTTCTTAAACTCAAAAAGTTCAGCCTCGTTTCTGGTGACTTCATGACTTGTACTGTAAACATCGGTAAATACTGCCATTGGGTTAAGCCCCATCGAGAGAGCCTTTTGATGCAAGTCCGATCGCAACCTATCGAAAATTTATAGAAGGTAGTGTGTATCCAATCGAGCATAATGCAACATTTATTGGGGCAAAGGTCTCTGCCTCCAATCAGCAGTTTGGTAGGTCTTGTCTGTTGAGACATTACAGTAATGAGTCAACAAGAAAGCGTATGACAGTTTCTGCATTCCTAGCACTCGAGCAGCTCTGTATGTATCAAACAGATTGTGAATGTGTATATTAAAATCTCTCTGCAGCCATTTTGTGTCCATGTCGGCACCATGCATTACTTTGATAGTCTTCGGATCCTCCATCACTCTCTTCAGCAAAGGAACACTCTGCCACAGAGGAAATACGTCAACAATGTAATCTTTTGACCTTGAAGAAATCTGTATCAGGCAAGTAAGCCCTTCATAGCTTTTGTTCGAGTGCTCGACGTCCACTGCTATCTCTGCCTGATTACTTAGCTCCTCTACCATCTCCTACAGTTGCCTTTCTGAGCTTACGTAGACATATTTCTCACTCAGGGGACGAGAGGGTGTAAAACTAAGATCAGTTCGAATGCTTTAGAGATCTTTCTCATGACTATGGAATTAGAATTTCACGGGCTTAATGAATGAATATTGATCCTGAGGTCTTGTAACTTGTTTCTTTTCGCTGCTCTTCTTTTCTCCCTGATTGTTCTTGGAGGCCTATCTGTACTTCTTGACTGAAGTCTCGATGTTATCGCTAATATTTTCAAAGATGTCAATAGTGTAGTCCAGAGGAGTTGCCAAGGGAGCTTTGTGGATATCGGTGAACTTTCCAAAAGCACTGATGGCATTTTTGAGAGCGACTTATAGTTTTTTATTTTTATCAAGGAGCGAAAGTTGCTGTTCTGGTGAGAGAGCATCAGCTTTATTCATGAGTTTCTGGAAGGACTGGGCAATTTGTAGGGAATGAGTGAATAGTTATTGGTTATAGTTGGGCCGGTGCAGGTACTGTTCAATACTCTTTTTATTCATTGTTGAAGCAAATATTATAAAGGCAATTGATTATTGGCCCTGTTCTCAGGCTTCCGTGCTCTTTTGGCATAGACTACCAATTAAGTAGGAGATTTATTATATTATCGCTCCTCACTTGAAAAATGAACTTCTTGGAGTTGGAATACCAAACCTGGCAAAGATAATAAACCTACGGAATGTTTGATTACTCCGAATAAAAAGCTGTCCTCACCTACCCCAAAATATTCATCAAAACCTCAGGCGTACTCTTCAGAAACATCACCACCTACTAACTAGCATTCAACGAAGGGCCTGAAGTCACGCCTCCCTAGGGATACCTGGCCTTTCTCAAGGTTGAGTTCAAACAAGGGCATTTCTTTGTGGCCAACCTGCTCAACTAGTGTTAAAATTAGCCTTTGGCAGCTATCGCCCCGACCTTAAAGGGATTAAAATTAAAATAAGGAGATCACATTAGATTAGGAAAAGCAAAGCTGGAGTTACTGAGACTTTCATGGGCTCAGAAGAACAGAGGAAATCATTACTAGACCTGCAGAGAGCCAAATATGGCTGAAAGTCCCAGCATTTTTGCCGCATCTTTTTACTCCCAGAAAGAAAAAGCTTCCTTAGTCGAAAGCAATCCATCCTGCAGATACTGCTACAGCAAAACAATCGACGATGAAAATCCATTTATGGCTCTATGCAACTGCTCAGGACATACAAAATACATACATCTTGGATGTCTAGTGGAATGGGTCAGAAAGAGAAGTGGGATTTCTGAAGATTACTTAAAATAAGGCATCTACTGCGTTCAAGCTAAAGCCTTCACATGTTAAGTCTGTAAGTCACTCTACAGGGTAGATCGGCTTTTGAGGCAAGTATTCAAAGTCGACAAGGAAAAGCTACAATAATTTGCTGCCTTCATGGTAGATACCGATAGCCCAATGATCTATATTGTGGACCTCAAGAAGGAAGAAGGAATCACAATGGGCCGAAGCCTTGAGAGTCTGATGGTCATCAACTAGTTATCGGTTTCTCGAAAGCATAGTAAGCTCCTGATAGATCGGACGACAAAATAGCTGAGCATAATTGATCTTAAATCAAAATTTGGGACGGTTATAGAGATCATAAGGTAATAGATCTACAAGAAACATGATTTCCAGAAAGGCAGGACAAAGATGAGGTTCACCAAGAAGACAAAGATAAGTGTGCTTGAGAAACTCGGGTTTTGCTCAGCTCATGAGAATCTGCATAATGAGCACAAGTAGTGATTTAAATTATATTTATTTGTAACCTTATAAAAAATCGAATCATCACTAATCAAACTATGATCTGTCCTGTAGACCCTCTCTTCTGCGCTCCAACAGCCCCTTGATTTGCTACCCTGTGTAAACGTCAATATCCGATATTCCCAATTGCTCACAAACTTGTTCTCTTGTCACGAACTTTCCTTTTATCCTGAGCCTACTGTCGGCAACTTTTTTGCGGCAGTCATAGCTGACCTTCTTCCGCCATTTTCTCAGTTTCCTTAATAGAGTTATTGGCTTACTTTTTTTAAAGATACTTGAGTAGCTTGATTCTTCTACTTTCAAACGTCAACTCTCCGATCTTTTTCCCGAAGTTTTATTCGATTCCTTTGCAGATCAGGTTAATCTTCTCCTGGAAAGACCCATTTTGTTCCTCCCAGGCCTCCTCAAAGCATGGGACCTCGAAGTCGACGATGTATCCCATGATAATATTTTTGATTTATTGGAGCTTGGCCAGTTAGTTAGAGTCTTTTGAATTGGAGATTCTCCTGATTTATTTGGTGAGGGTGGCTTTGGGCTCCTTGACATACTTATCCATTTTTTCTTTGTATTCCGTCTGAGTTTTGATGCGGGCCAAGTCGAATTAAGCTATCTTTTCAGAGCCACGTTCGCTTTCAAAGAACACGGATGACTCTTCCTCGATTTCGAGAGGATAGCTATTCGACTCTTCATAAGAATATAACTCAGAATCATACTACTCGACGATATCCTCTAGGTCGTTGTCGAGGTGAAGTAGCACCCATGAATTTGATCTTGGCCGGCTATGGTGCCGCTCACGTCTGAACTTGTCCCCTCTCCTTCCATCAGGTAAGGCTCCATCCCCTCCGTCCAGCGAAAAATCATCCAGCTGGCTGTCAGCTAGTTCGATGAGCCCGTTGAGGAAGGGAGTGATCTTGAGGGTCGAGGCGTCGTGGTCGATGGGTTCTATTTCGGGAGTGCCCCTTTAGTGGTGGTGATTCTAAATTATAAGCAACACCGAAGAAGCTTATGAAGTGAGGACGCATCATGATGCTATGGCCGTCAGCTTCATAATCGATCCAGTATTACCCTGTCCGGCTGCCGATTTTCTGCTCCCATGGCTCGCTGCTGTGGGGAAAATTCTTTCAGCATGTATTATGAGACATCCAAAAAACTTGCTCTTTACTTCCTTCCCTCCATCTTAACTTCCACTTAAATGATAATTTATTATGAGGGACCATTGTTGAGAAAACTAAATTTCCGGGCCCATAAGCTACCACTCACCGAGGCCTCAGAAACACCCTTCAACCCGAGCCTTTAAAATATAAGTTCTTTCTCTCAAGAGAAGTTTCAGTCTGACCCATAATATCAACAACTAGATCCAGGTGCTGAGATTGAGCTAGGAGCTGGGGACAGCGGGTAGGCGGGGAGTGAAAGCTGGCCTTGGAGCAAGAAGGGGAGATCAGTTGATGGGGCTGCGAAGAAGAATAACAAATCAAGGGGCTAACTTAGTATATTATAATTATATCACTTTCAAATGCAATTTGAACGCTTTATCTACCTTCTCACTTCTCGCCTCAAAGATGCCAAGCTATCAAAAGCATTGCCGTAAGAACTGTTCAAATACTGTGGCTCTTCCCGATGGTATACATGTGCTACTTTTATTCGATTCCTGATAAGAGCTGACTACTGACGTTTGTGAACATCTCCAAGCATCGACAGGTCTGAGAAGCAGGTCTTATACGATCTACTTTCATAAGCCAAGGAACCCTGACTTACATCTTGACAGATCTAGGTGTCAAACCGTCTTCTTTCTCGGGAGGAAGTATCACAAGGCTGGTTGTACTCAATATCTTTCATAGAACTTCCGATAATTTCATATTTTTTCTTGTTTCTTCTGATCTTGGATGATGGTAGTTTAAGACTACTGTTCATATCTTCAAGGTTACTTCTGATATCCTATGCACTTTTTCTTGACCTTTCCTCCAGCAAGCTCTCATACTGCTTGCTTACCCCTTCTAGCCTAAACTCAACATTTTTCTTCTATTCAAGCAGTTTTTATATTCTGTACTCAGCTGCTTTTTAAATTTACTCTATCTGCATTTTGAGACCAGATAGACTCTATTTGTAACTGCTTTGAGATTCCTCCAGTTTAATTTATGCCTAGTCCAGTGATGCCCTCAAACTGATGTTCTACTCGCCCAGCAACTCCAACTATACCTTGATATTTTTGATCATTTCAGCCCTTTCCTCATACAGTCCTTGCTCGATCTCCTTGAGAGGATTGTCTTGAACCTGAGCCAGTTGCTAACTTAACCTTGTTATTGATAAGTCCTTGATATTAACTTGTGTTTCAAGTTACCAACACTGTTTTGTCAAGACTTAGGCAATTTTCTTGTTGTTCTCACATTTGTGGCAAACTAACTACTTTTGCCTACTATTTTCAATAAATACTTCAGCTTACTGACAATATTTCAAGAGCAGCCACTTGAAATATTCTACTTTGTCTTGAACCTCCTTCTTGATCAATTTGTTCTCCTCTTTGAGCACTCTACAACTATTTTATAACTATCTAAGGGGGCCTTTGATATTTTTCAAGGTCGAAGGAATGCAAGAGTTGCGAGCAGGTTCAGGGATGGCATCATCTTCTCTGCTCTCACAGCTCTCAACATCCAGTTAAGAGGGCAGCTACTCTTATTTTGCGTAAGTTACCAAGTTCTCTGTCAATCTGTTTTTGAATTTGTGGTCAAAAGGCTGACTAGAGAATAACCTGACTTAATCGATGCTGTTTGAGTGTGAGTCTGGGATGTATCGGTCTGGCAATTTGACGGTTGAACACTCGGAATCATTACTATTTCAGCTATCAGGTACATGAATTAACTCGGAAGCTGCTGCTCAAGGCCTATGAGTTTCCACAATTTTTTATCAGAGCTATTGCATGGGTCAAGCATTGTATTTATATATCGTAATGATTCTGAATCCATTCGAGAAGGAGGAGAACAACAACAATAAATAGGGATCCAAGCCCCGCGTATTTGTCAACACCATTCTGCCTCTTTCAGTGCTCCTCCTCAACAAGCTCATCAAATAAAAGCACGACTTTTCTCTGATCGGCAGAATTTCAATAATTGGGCGGGTGATCGAGTTAAAAGAAATGGTGGGGAGGACGCAAGTGAAAGTGAGTGATGATACTGGAGTGATTACCGTCATCGAGGGAGAAAGAAGTCACTTGCTGGAGGAGAATGAATACTACAAATTCATTGTGGCTGTCAAGAAGGATAAATAGTAATCCGTTCTATTCAGTCAGAATTTTCAGAAAGTTACAGATTACAACCAGTTGCAGTACCATTGGAGCTCTGTTATGCTGGCTGCCCACAGCCACGATTTTCTGATCAGATGATTCCATGTTTTTATGATTTTCTATATACTCTTTGAAGGAGATCTCAACTTATGGTATTGCAGAGGATGGTGCTCATATATATTTTTATATTAAGTGATGAGTGAGGAATCGATGCAGTATAAAATCATGAGGTTTTTCAACGAAATGGTACCCTGTCAACTACTTAGGACTTTGAGTCACAAAAGAAAGCAGAACGCTTCTACATGTTCGTCATCATTGTCACCGCAATTGTAAGTATTTGTTGACAAAAGGCATCTTATGCCGTGGCCGATGTCAAGAGAGACTTCAGCGTCTGCGTCTATTCAGTGCTTGTAGCTATGGTTCTGTGCTACATCGTAAGGATGATGTTAGAAAGGTCTGTGTCCCCGGACAAGCCCCCTGGTGGAAGAAGCCCTTCCCGAAATTCAGGCCGGAATAGGAGAAAAGGCATAACAAAAAAGCATGATATGGATAGGATAGCTAGCAATTAACTTCTTCAATTTGACTTTTTATTGATGGTATTAACATGTGACCGTGACGTGTTAAGATAGTATAAATCAATGATTTTTTACTCAAGACTCCAATGGGCTATTGCTTGGCTCATGTTCGATCGTTTTTGAGTAATTTTTCACCAATTAGTGTTTGTTCCTCAGAAAGTTCAGGAAATCTTAATGTTTGACTTCTTTGATTCCATGTTTTTGACTGATTGTTCTCTTTTGCCCCACACCCATTTTAACCTGAAGAGAATTATTGCTCCTCTGTCTATTGATGTCGGCATCTATTCTTCTCCTGTGGATGCTCCCCTTTTGATGGCTGTGTGACACACTTGTAATTTTATTAGTTCTAGTAACAGCTGCTTGGGAATTTATATGCTACAAGTGTTGAGTATTGCTTTTGTCAGCAAACTTGACTTTATTTAGGCTGAGTTAAGAAGACCTCTCATGATTTTTGTGAGAAACGATTTTTTTTCGGACAGAATGTGACTGAGGTGCTTCCTCAAAGAAGGTCTGTAATCTCTGGAGTTTACAGAGAGAAGCAGGCTTGAGGGTCGACTCGTAAGGTTGGATCTTGTACTTAGCCGCCTCTGTCTTTTCGTCGATCTCGCTCAGCTTTTGGGCCAGCATCGAGGTGTATTCCTTGTAGCTCCTGCTAGGTGGTTCCATTTCGATTGCCTAATTTATTTGCTCGATACTCTTTTGAGCTTTCTGAGGTGTTTTTTAACTCCATAGCCATTGAAGTAGAAGGAGGCGTGCTTATCCTGAAGAGCATCGTAGTTTCGAAGCGGGTCCTTGACTGGAGAGAGCTTTTTTTTCTCCATTCTGATTCGATAGTTACAAAATATAATTCTTCCGATAATTGACTAACAAAAGTAAGCTGATGGCAGTAATTAACTGTCGTATCAAGGTGTGGTCTGTCGATAGATTTTTGACAGTTCTACTACTATTGGGGATATATTAAAATATTGGTGAGATGTCGTCGGAATACACCGATGATCTGAGAAACGTCTACACGGCACTGGAGCAGAACATAAAAATCAACGAGGAGAAGATCCAGTCTCAACATAGGATATACAACGAACTTTACCGCATTTTCCTCAAGCATGCCAATAAGGTGGCCACTGTCGCCAACTCAATCAACGAGTAAATCCTCGATTCAGGTACATCAGTTCGCATTCAGCCAATCAGGAAGATATGACAGTGCAGTACTATCAAGTCTTGAGTAACTCGCTTCTCAGATTGGCTGATAGCTCTCGCCGTGTATCTCTCAGACTCAAGAGCTAAATCCTGGACCCTTTAAAGACTTTCAGTGAAAACTACGACAACGTGTATGAAGATTTCAGGAAGCAGTTCGAGACCAAGATGTTTCAGCTTAGCCAGCAGGAAGCGGAGACACAAAAGCATCGGGAGCATTACAACAGTGCCTGCGAGAAGTTTGAAAAGCACCGATAGACCCAGAAGAGGGTGATGGAGAAGATCGAGAGCGGAAGTAAGAGCTAGCTTGAGAAGTAAGTATTCATCAATGTAGATTCAATCAAAACACGAAGAAGTTGACATAAAACATCACTTCTAATGAGAAATTCTACCTTTCGTCCGTCTAAAAGATGAACTATGACTTGTAATAAATGAATAATCCAGAGAAAATTCGAAGAAGGAATTTGCCATTCTCAACCAGTCAATCTCCTACAATGAGGACACCCGTCGCTCCTTTTTCCGAAAAACCATCCTCAACTCCATTAAAACATTCTAATAATTCACTGCAGCATACGATCCATAGATCATCAAGAAGCTGGAAGAATCAGCCAAGCTCGAGGCGCCCAAATTTGAAGACCCTCATCAGAAAAGGATCAGGCTGCAGCTAGAAAGGGTGATCAACAACGACCACCGATAATAATTCGTCTGCTACGAGGATCTGATGAAGAACAGGAGAAAGAGAACGACAGAGGAAGATAACAGCCACCTGACTTAGTATTTCTCAAAGCTCAAGGATCGAGAGAAGAAAGACATTCGACAGCTTTTGGATCAGTGGTTTGGCACAACGACAGCCAGAAAGACCAGCGAAATGCTGGAGGATATTTCCCTGAACAAATCCAAATCATCAAGCAAACTCAGCTCGTCAAGTGCATCGGAGGTTAGCGAGACCAAAAGCTAACGAAACTCTGAGAAGAAGATGGAGTAGACGGATATGATAAAGGAAAAAATAATTTCGGTATTGCCTCATTCTCTCTTCTTCCTTGAGCTTCTCTATGGAAGGATCCTAGAGATGACCTCTTTCTACTGTAAGGTCAGCGAGGACAACTTCCTCTTCCTTCTGAATGCATTTTCCATCATCACCAAAAATATTGACACCAACTCTGACATCGGTATCGAGTTCACCTACAAAATGATGATCATTTCTCAAAGAATCATGCTCAAGAAAAACTTTGTCAACAAACAGGCCAACCAGCCAATCGAACTCCTCTGCATCAAGTACTGCAAAAACGTCAGCAAATTCAGAGACCCTAAATTTTTGAACAAGTTACTTAACTATATCGAGAGGAGAAAAACCTTAAAGAAAAAGATAAATGCTGAAAGCAAAGGAGCTCTCAATATTGCTAAAGGATTTCTGGCTGCCTTTTCAAGAGGAAAGGGACCCAGTCTCAATGAGGACGAACAGTACAATTGTCTTCAAGAAATGATCATGATCATGTCGAACTTTTCAGTCCCCAACGAAGTCATTTTGCCATTTATCAAGTAGGCCTTAGGAAACACTCACCAAAGTTCCTACGAGTATCTGAAAAACATAATTTTGGCAAAGAAGGATGTTGAAGAAAGACGCAGCTTGTTCTATCGGAAGGAAATAAAGGAGAAAAAAGAAGAGCTTATGAAGAAAGCCGTCGAAAACAAGAAGAAAGGGGAGTATGTTCTGAAGATTGTCGCTGAGCATGGGTACTTCGGAATGGAGGGACTAGAGTACAGGACTATCTGCAAGGAACTGAAGAACATTCATCTGGATATCCTTCCAAGAATCAAGAACTTGCCATCTGAGAAGAAGTGGATCAGGCTGATACCGGTTGACAAGAAGATGGATTACATCCAAATGAAGCAAGAAGTCGCTGAGAACAGTGTTCCCTCAGCTATCGAATAGATCATCACTCTTGACGTCAACAGGTCTCTGCATCTTCACGGGGAGTCCTTGAACCCTACGATTTTACACTCCCTCCTAAGAACGTATGCTTACTTCCATGTTGAAATTTCCTACTGTCAAGGTATGAACTATCTCGCAGGGTATCTCTACATCAAGACTAAAAACTAAGAGTATACCTACCGTATTTTTGAGAACTTGATGGAGTACAGATTCAAATAAATCTTCATCAATGAGTTCGAAGTGCTCAAGGTTAAAATGTATCAGTTCGAAAGACTGCTGGCAATATTCCACCCATAGATCAGCTAGCACTTCAAGAGACAGTCCATCACTCCCGAGTGTTACATCGTCTCCTGGATCATCACCCTTTTTGCCTCCTCCTACCAGTATACCATGTCTAGCTACCTTATCGACGTACTCTGGTAAAGGTTCATCATTTGGGGCTGGCCTGAGTTCTTCAGGTTCGTCCTCTGGATATTCTCCCAATACAAGGTATCAATCCGTCTATTCAGGAAGATCTAGTGGAGTTAACATACGACAAGGCTTTGCATTTCTTAGGATAGCTTGGACGATCATAACTATTTTTGTCTGATTATTAGAAGTACCATGAAAAGTTTGCTGAAAAACTGGGAAACCCGATAGAAGGGATGGATCGCTACCCTGTGTCCGAGGAGCTGCTGCTCAAGTTCACCAACGAGTACAAACTAGACCAGTGATTAGTCAGTAAAATAACTATTAATCATCATTTTTTCTGAGCGTCTCTCAGCAACTGCTTATAATCGGAAAATTTGTGCATCTGCACCCTCCCACTGAAAAATTTTCTATTCTTCAGCTCAGCCTTTATCGCCAGGTTCAATATACCAGCCTTATTTTACTTGCATTCACTGCTCAAAGGCTTACTATCCGTTGATATTTTTTCAAGGTGTTTGTTGAACTTCTGAATTATGCCACTTGTTCCTCTTACCTTTCGAAAACTATGAGAGGTCCGACTTGTACTTGACTCTGAGCTCGCTGATTTTTCGCTACACAAGTAATTGATAGGAGATTTGATCAGGCTTCTGTTCAAGGCCTTGATATCGATGATGTTAGTCTCCTCTTCAAAGCATGTCTCGTCCTCGAGGTTATCTTGGATAACCGAGCTGTAATTACTGATATGATCGAGGGATGAAATAAGAGAGATGCTTTAATCCTGTCCTGTTGATGGGGTTTATGGCTGTGTTGGAAGGTGGTGACAGGGCTCTGGGTGCTTTAGTTTGAGTCCATCAAGCATGCTTTAGAGTTAGGTGAAGGTAGGCTGGAACTATTAGTATTTTCTGGCGGTCTTCTTCATAACCGACATTATTACAGATCATAACACGAACAAGCAGCAGCATCTCAATCTTACACATATATAATAAATAGATGTAAATCATTCGGACTCAAGTTGACGAGCTCAAGCGTCTTAAAGTCACCAAAGTAAACCCCTCAACACTTAGATCCTCGAGCAAGCCTTCGCTCTGGTCATCATAGTCGGTTCAGCTCTAGCTCTCTGGAAATGCCTGTGCATCGGCTTCAATACTTAGTGCCCAGTTGTCGTCGTCCTGACAGGCAGCATGGAGCCAGGTTACTACCGAGGAGACATTCTTTTTGTGTACTGCTGTATTTAGGAAGGTATCATCAAGAGAAAGATATTATTCCGGGGGACGTGGTGGTGTACAATCTGAAAGGACAGGCCATTCCAATTGTCCACAGAGTGATGACGGTTCAATAGAGGTACAGGATGAATGAGGTAGAAAGGACGGTAACCTTTACATTTTGACGAAGGGAGACAACAACTCAATTGACGATAGGGGACTCTACCCTCGTGGCACTCTCTGGCTGCACCGAGAAGAGATAATGGGGAAAATGAAGTTTTATCTGCCAAAAATGGGAATGTTTACCATTTGGCTCAATGACTATGCCTGGTTCAAGTACACAGTTCTGGGTCTGATGGGCTTTTTCGTCCTGATAGCCAAGGATCCACAGTGATACTCTTGTATTGTATTCCTATCATAACTATCCCGATCACACTTGTAAGATTATTTATCAAAAGGTAGACTTCCTTCAAAAGCTTTCGATCTAGAGCAATTGGCTGTGCTTGGTATTTGAAAGTACATTAGGGAAGAGATTTATTGAATGTATGGAGGAAGTGGTTGGCTGGGCGTCAGGCTGTTAGTCAATACATTATTATTGATGACATTCTAAAAAATCACTAAGGAGCACTAAGTTTTCTATACTGAAAGGGACTATGACTATCTTTTAGCTCAATACAGACGGAACGAGGAACACATCTGGTCCCAGGAAGACCTCCTCATAATCGCCAAAGGCCATTTTCAAAACGAATAGTACGATAGCTGCCTGAGAGTCATCAACAGAATCAACCCTCTACACTCCACAAAAATCCTCTTCTAAAGGCAAACTCTTAAGTTCAAGGCCTTCTATCTCAACTGCCGCAAATAAATACCTGATCAATCAACCTTTCAAACTCTCCGGCAAATTTTGCAGGAGGTCAACAAGCAGCGCAGCGGTATCAAAGGGGAGCCCTTCAAGGAACAGCATTTCACTACAATCCAAAAGTATATGGATTTTGTGGACTACCTGAAAAAGCACTTGGAGGCGAAGATCACCTATAACTAAAAATTGCACGATGAGCAGTTAGATGAGGATAAGCATTGTCACAAGCGAAGTGGGTTTCCATGTTACTTCATTTCGACTCTGTGGCTCAATGATTTCAACAGAACAATTAGAGAGATGAGTACAACCTCCTACATTCATCCCGTTACAAACTTCGCAATAGTCAATGATATCTTCGAAACCTACACTTTCCCCGACCCTCTCGACAAGCATAGGGACACTTACATCTTCCCAGCAGTCAGCAACCGCAAACTTATCTCAAAAAAACTGTGGTTCTATTTTTGTGGCTTGTTTGCTGGAGATCATCAATTCGGACCTGTCAAAAGGTTATATAATGAAAAGCAGTTCTACTACCAAAGCGGTGAGACAGTTGAACTTATTCCTGCTGTCGTTAGTTGTAAAGGTGAGACAACCGTTTATCAGCTTATCAGCAACGAACTTGCTAGCAATTAAATCCTCCCGATCCTAGAACAAAAGTATGGAACGGGAGAGCTCAGACTTCCTGAGAATGAGGAAGCCTCATTCTAGATATTTTACTCAAGTCAGAAGACTCAGAAACAAATGGGATAATTCCGTAAGATCTTGATCTACGAGCAGTTGTAGGTGCCTGCCCGACTCAAAAAATATGATTTCTTCCAACACCTCGATTACCGTCCTCTTCATCCTAACGTTCTCTCAAGAAAATAAAACGGTCTCAGAGGACTGTAAAACCTGGGAAATAGCTGCTACATGAACTCCTGTCTCCAATGTATCAGCTTTACAGAAGAGCTGACATAGAA
>Ga0100378_1003989_pt1 | contig 13925 bp, 15 predicted proteins | sample CryGeymeta201502_FD_81535 | JGI IMG/M metagenome (GOLD analysis project Ga0100378, IMG submission 81535) | Groundwater microbial communities from Crystal Geyser aquifers in Utah, USA - Crystal Geyser metaG 2015-02 | ecosystem: Environmental > Aquatic > Deep subsurface > Groundwater | place: USA...
GATGCCAATACGCCTTCATTATGCTCAGTCTGTTCTGGTGGGTACTACTTCTTCAATAATACTTGCTTGTCCTCATGTCCATCTGGTTACTACGCCAATATAAGCACTCTCGAATGTATTCTATGCTCTCCTCTTTGCCAGACCTGTGTCAACTCAACTAACTGCACCTCATGCGTTACCAACTACTTCCTTTACATCAACTACTGCTACAATAACTGCCAAGCAATCGATGCCAATTACTATTCATATAGTGGTCAGTGCTTGTACTGTCAGCCTGAGTGTAGCACTTGCTACAACACGTCTCCTTATCACTGCGTATCTTGCTCCCATTCTAGCTACTACTACAATCCCACCACCTTCGCTTGCACAAGCAACTGCACGGCACCATATTACCATAACTCTTCATATTGTGTGCCATGTCAATTGCCTTGCATCACCTGCGATACCACCTTTAATTCCTGCCTGACTTGTAATGACAGCCTGCTGGCCCATAAGGGAGCATGTGTTTCCACATGTCCAGATGGTTATAGTGATCAGTCTGGAAAATGTGAACCATGTAGCACATACTGCTTAATATGTTCCTCCTCTCGTTGCCTAGTATGTCAACCTTACGCCTATCTGTACTTTTAAGAATGTGTTTTGGACTGTTCAATCACCAATCTCCCCATCACAATAGATAACTACTGTACTAGCTGCTCAGATGTGCCATATTGTACCGACTGCCTCACATCAGTGGGAGTAGGCTTTGTTTGCTTCCTCTGCGTCTACCCATACGTTGTGTTTTAGGGTAACTGCCTAAATGAATGTCCCCTCTATTATGCCCCCGATGCTAGCTACAACTGCCAGCCAACCTAGGCCTACGCTGAGGCACAAAGTGCTCTTTATGAGGAGAATAAGCCTAAGTTGCCTCCTTTTAGTTTTCTGGTGTTCGGGGTTATATTGGGGATTGTTGGATGGTTGTTGGCAAAAAGAACCTATCGATACACTTATCACTGTGGATATCTGATAGCTTTAGCTTCTGTTATCGACCTATTCTGCATACTCTATGGACTGTACTATATCTTCTCCTTCTATCCGGGAGATTATACCTACAACCACTCTCAACTACCTCTTATGATTCTAGCAGTTGCCTTTGTGATCAAGATCACCTTATCTGTGGTTTTCCTGATAGCAGTAATAGGCAGCTGCTACCTGGAAGATATACGATATGATTAGTGGCATTTATAGCACCTTAAGACATTCAGGACCGCCGTTGTTTTGGTCCTAATATTCGGGCCTCGGATTCACAAATTATTTTATAGTAAGTTGTTGGCTCTTCCCTATTTTTGCTATCGTATTCTTTCAGTCGAAAAATTCTACAGGGAAGATGTGGTCAACTGGTTTCTCGTAATCCCAGACCTCATCGACATCGCTTCTTTCGTGTTGGTCACCTACAATATATCTATTGCCTATGCGGTCCTCTATCTTCTCCCTTTCTAAGTGATAACCATCAAGTGCATTCTCTGGGTCCTCTTCCTCTACGACCTTAAAAAACCAGATCGAGGTTTTTTCATGGGAGACTAAGAACATGCCGAAAAATAAATCAAGGCTGAGTAGGAGGAACAGAAAAAACAGCAAAGATAGTTTTAAATTGAAGGACTGGCAAAGCTGATCAAATGTCAATCTGCAGGTCACCTGCATTATGACAAACTGTATGAGCACCTATTCTGGGAGGAAGATAGTCGCTCAGTTTTTGATCCCAAAGACTATGAGGATGTACCTAAGGTTTCTAAAAAAAAGATCGCAAAATACATTGAGAGGGGTAAGTTTAGGAAGGGAAAAAAGATATCAATAGAGGAAAAATTGCGTAGATTTGCCTCAAGCATCAAACCAAATCGAGAAATCGTCCAGGATTCTGGCTTTATGAATCAATGGCTCTACTGGAAACCCCCTAAAAATTTGAGAGTAAAACCCAACAACCAGCCAAAATAGACATAATAAAGTATGCTGAACCTTCTTAGGGACAAAGAAGTTCTCTATGAAAGTGAACTTAGAGATTTAGAGGTCGAAGATCTAGACTTGGATAGCAATATTGGGAGAGACTCTCATTACAGACATAAAAAGAGAAATTCCCTCATATTTGAAATGGATTAAGAAACTATAGGACACCAGACATTTTATTAGCCCACCAGCATTGAATATTTGGAGGAAGAGAGCTATCACAACGAGCTTCTCAACCGTAATTACGCAAAGAAGCAGCATCTCCCTGACAACCATTTTCCTAATCCCTACGATGAGCACGAACTACGAATCCTTCATCATCAACCTCAAAAGAAAAGAGCTCACAGAGTCCGCCTCAATGATATGGGTATTCGTCGAGGTTGAGGTCGTAGGACAAGCACGAATGATATGCTTTAGTAATATTAGTAGATTTGATGAATTCCATGTGTAATTCTAATCTGAGATATCAATGCGTGGCAAAGTGGAAAGTAAGGTCAACCCTCTCCTAAAAATCCACGTTGAGTCAACCGCACCCATCGTACTCCTCTATCGATCTAGACCGACTTCCAGTACAATCACAATGGCACCCAGCTGGCAGTTTGCGACTCAGATGGTTATGTCTTCATCTATCAACGCAACAACGAACATTTCAATAGAACTGCATCCTTCAGAGCGTATCCCTTTTAATACTCAGAGATGAAGCAGCCGTTTGGAAGATTACTTGGGCAGATCCAGCCTTTGGAGATGCCATCGCTATCGGCACCTTCAAAAGAAAAGTCGCCATCTTCCAGTTGAGAACTGGCACTTGGACCTAAATCGCTTACCATGAACTTCATTAAGGTTCTGTTAATCATGTTGAGTGGGCACCTGCAGATTACGGCTGCAAGTTATTCTCAGCAGGCAGTGATGGTTCAGTCGCCATCCTGGAACTGAAGAAAAATAATTGGGTCAGCTCCAGTTTCTTTGCACATGAATGTTCAGTAACTTCAATATCAGTGAGGCCAGTACCTTTGAATTAAGTTGGTGAGGAACGCTCAGGGTATCCTCTGATAGCTACTGCAGCCAAGGATAATGTGATCAAGGTCTGGAGGCATACATCCTAAATTCCTGAAGAGCAACTCTAAGAGAATGCTCGGATTTATCAGCAAGTGACGGCCTTTAAGACTCACAAATAGTCCATAAGGGCCATTTTGTGGAAGTAGAGATGGTCTGAAAACAGTTCTATTGAAGCTTAGCTCTTCAGTTGTTCAGAGGTATTTCCATTTTTAGTTAGGATGGGACAGTCAAACTGACCAAATTCATTAACTACGAAATCAAATAAACCATACTAGTATGCGAGTTCGACAGCCCAGTTTTCAGATTGGCCCAGTCGATGATTGGCAACTTGATCACCGTGGCTGTTGGTGGGTAGTAAGAGCATAGCTACGTGTATCAGGAAGGAGAGGACTGGCATAGGTGGAACTGCCTGGAACAGCTGCAGTGATATTGTTTGTAGTCTTATGATGCACAAAAAATAATCAAAAGGCGCCAAAGGCTGGGGTCACCGGATGAAGTTCCTCATTCATTTACTTCTCCTGTTTCTCCTTTCCTTCCAGCTCTCTGCTGCTCTTTATAACCTTAATCATTTGGACGTTGATTTTTGCGAGGGAAGGCTTGATTATTTTGGGTGTTCTGGTGTTGTTCAGGTACAACTTGGCCTACTAGATGACCCTGTTCTTCTGGGCAGAGGAGGGCTCCTGATAGATGCTTTTGCACCGAAAAGCTCGAGGTAGTTTCCTTTGATCGGATGGATAATGAATGAGGGGTGTATCTTTGAGAGAATAGCACCTTTTTCGATCAATTGATTTTTTATTTTAGTTTAATTACTATTCATTGTCTATCTAAGAGGAGATCCGATGTGGTCCTCGATAGATTGTTTAGCTTTTCAAGGGCTATCTCAGACAGTCCGAAAGTTTTATCTACCTCACTGCTGTTTTTCTGGTGTTTTCTTGAATGGTCTTTATAGAACGCGGAGGTATAACTGCCGAATTTTAGCTCAGCCTCACCAAGGTTTAGCTTGTAATGTTTTCCAGACCTATAAACTAGTTCTCAGGCTCAGTCAGATGCTTTCTGATACCCTTGGGCTCAAGCCATTTTTCATACCGTTTTAATTTTTTCGTTCTGATGTGTTTGATATTAGTCTAATTTCTTCGAGGAGAAACAGCACGGGAGTCGTTCTCCTTGGAAGGCTCGAACTCCTGGCTGAACTGCTTAGAGCTGAAGGTATAGAGGAATTAGCTCATAATATTTTTAATAAATGACTTTTGTGATATCAATTACTACTATCAAACATTCACCCGACTACGCGTACGTCCTGCTATGATCCTATGCTACCGGGCCTCTTCCACCATGGAGCTGTTTTCTGCATCTGATTCCTTGGCCATCTTTACACGTCTGCCGTTGTTTGCGGATCGTTTATTTCCTCTCTTTTTTACATTCTTTTTCGGAGCTGATTCTTCCATCTCAGCTTCTGGCTACATTTAATATTCACCGCTCTCAGAGATTCGATTAACTTTCCTTGATTCAGGACCCTTTTCCATTCGAGACTATTGCTGAGAGTTTATAAAATTTTCATCGTACTATCCAAGATCGCTTTAAATCTATGCCTCCTCTGCCTACATTTATGGCTAATCTTCACTAGCACCTGCATCATGATTTTAAATCAAAATTAATTCATTTCTTAGCTCCTCCTCAAGAGCAATACTGGCAGCTTCGATGATCTTTTCATACTAATGGAGTTATTATTTGAGACCGTTGAGAAGTTCTTCGTTGAATGTTTCTTTGTTTTTAATCTGTATCCTTTCCTAGAGATCAGCTTCTAACTTCTTAAGCACAGTTTCAGCCTTCTTTATATTGTTCTAGTTGCAATTTTAAAGAAACATTTCCACTTGCTTCTTGACCAAAATTAGAGTTTCAAGGGGTGCATCCTCACTAAAATCACATATAAAAAGAGCTTTGTCAAGGCAGAAGTGAAGTTCTTTGTTTTTGAAGAGAAACATCATGAAGAGTTATTGAGGGCCAAGCTAATCTCCTCCTTAGTTGTAGCTCCAAATGATTTGTCTTGACTCTTTCTGATACTTAAGGATAGTCATCGAAACTACAACTGCTCTCTTTATAAACTCATCAACCTTCAAGTTGTACATTATCTTCTTTTTATTTATTGTTCTCCTTGATCTTTGAGCTATCAGGAGGGTTTTAAAAAAGACGCAGAACCATTATGAGAGTTTCCTAACCTATCTTTGTCCTTTTTAGATGAACTGCTTCATAAAAATGGAAATTGTATGAACTGATCGAGCACTGGCCTCTTATGAGCTGGTTTCCCACCAAAGCAATAAGATCCTCATGAAGCAGCTCCCCAAGTTTTCCTCTGGAACTTTATTGTGGTAAATAAATCTGCACAGACCTTCAATAGCTATGATGCGAATATCAGGATCACTTGAGATAACGAAATGCTGAAGCTTTTTGAGATAATTGCTGAAAGTGAATTCCTCTTCTGATTCTTTTCCTTCACAGGTGTATTAGCTGAAATCATATTTTACAAAGAAGTCGATTGTGGTCTTCAATGATATCAGCAAAGGCAACTTCTCAACTTATTAGTTTGTTAAGTGAGTCCAATAAAGAGGTAAAAAATTTTCGATGCGTTCAGGTTCCTCAAGGCAGTAGTAGCCGAGCAGTAAAAGGCCTTGGCATTGGTCTTTCTTGCCTAGTTCTCCTCTGATGACTGACATATAGTCATCCATGCTAGCAGTTGGCCTCATTCTCATAACTGCCTCAATTACTATTATTGTTTTGGCGTTTTGTCTCTCGATTTCCTCCTCAATCATATCGACTTTGTTTCTCAGAGCACTCAAGAGATGGCTATCGGCTTGACCTTCAGCTTTTCGGATATTGACCTCAGCAAGTTCTTTGTCTTTGAAGAGAGTATTTTATTCAGGGTTATTCCAATCAGCCATAAGCTGTTTGAGTTCGATTTAGTAATGTTCTGGCCAAAGCGATTTCATAGCTTCTCCTACTTCAAACAGCAAGTCGAAAGAACAGCTGATTGGAGGCATGTCAAAATAGCTGAGCATCATTTTCTTCTGTTTCAGATCTGCATCTGTCAAAGGGGGGTAAATATCATTCTTAGCACCTCCATTTTACCTGGGAATTGACCAATAATCGAGATTTACCACCATTCTTTTGAGAGAATCAAACATTTTATTCTTTCCCATTTCATCAGCTGTTTTTTGGTGCCTGATTAACTGAAGACATTCATACATTGAAAAGGCATCCTTCTTCTGAACTAATTCTGATAAAATTTTGGACAGTTCCAACCCTGAAGGAACATTTTCATCGAACAAAGCCCTTAGTTCACTATTATATGATTTGCCTATATTTTTAAGCCAGATCAGTTCCCAAATAGGTACATTCATGACTCCTCCTTTAGCAACTGATCTCAGATGACTGCAGAATTTTCCCACGAACTAAGTAAGTTGACTAATCGGGATTTCATCAATGAGGGCCACAGTTAGCATATCGAACAGAGAGTAAATGTGAGGGTATGCCAAGAGAGTTTCAGGTTGAAAGAGTTATACAAATTAAGCATAGGAGTGGACTGAATCAGGCCTGTCAAAGAACATGAGGAAGAACTTGATCGTATCCTGTTGAATTGATGACTCTTTTGAGCCATAGCCATCATATAACAGTTTATATCTCTGAGAGAGAGTAGTTTATACTAGTTTGTATTTTTCTCCAACTAACTTCTTTAAAATTGTGTTTCTGATTTCAATGTTTTTATCTCGCAGTCGAAAGAGTACTTGATCAAGATTTTATCTAGTTATCCAAATGTTAGTCATTGTCATTCTTCTGATTTGATCGTTCTAATCAATGGCCATAATTCTGAAGAGCTCATTTTCGATTTTGTTTCTTATTTCCCCTTCCCAGCCAAGAATTATAGAAGCGAGCTTTATTCCAATTTGCTTGTAGGTTGAAATTTTGAGTCTGATTAAGAAGTACACTCCTTTTAGCACCTTTTCCTCTGTCTGTGAACCTACTTTTGCATGGTTCTTAAGCAAATGAAACAACATCCTGGCAGCTGTGACTCTGATGCCAATGATGGCTGAAAAAACAGCCTCAGCAAGAAATTACACGAAGTAATCATAGAATGCTAACGCGCTTGTATCATTGGCGGGTAAGATTTATGCGAAAAAATCCGTGGCAAGTTTCTAGAACTTGGGTGGCATTTTTCGATTGGCCTTTTCGTGGAAAATTTTAAATATTTTCAGATAGGCAACCTCCCACCCCTATTGAAACTGATGGGGACTCTTTTTGAACAGTTTGATCAAGTCGAACAGCTGTACTTTACTCACACTTTGCACCTTATTCATTTCTTGGAAGACGTTCAGAACCTGCTGGATGTTGCTTGATAGTTATTCCTTGATTAGCTGATTGTGCTTCATTCAGTGACTTGAAATTAAAAAATAATAAATTGCGCATTCCCCGCCATGACTAATTTATCAAACAGGTTCAACCTACAATACAATTGAGGCATCTCTAGCAGTATACAACAAATAATCACTCTCCGAAGGCCCCACTTACTTCCTACAACTGCTGGTTGATAACATATTATTCAGTTTCATCTTAGGTAATCCAGCTCTCTTCTTCGTCATAGTCTTCCTCTTCTTATTATCTGTTCTTTATGACTGTAGAGTGAGAAAAAGGTATCTACTGTGACCTCTTCTTTTAGATGGCCTGAGGAGATATGATGTTACTCAACTCATAGGGAAGTAGATCAGCTCTTACTTGTATACCTCTGAGTTGGTGTCCCAAAGGGTGAACTAGGCTGTCTTTGTTAAAGACGGATTCATAATTTTATTACTCTTCCTCTTCGTAGTAATCGTCTTCAGAATTTTCCTAAAATTGATTTTAGTAGATTTGTTGCATTCCCGCCCGGACATACTCCTGTTCACTTCCTTCAATATCCTCATAGTCCTCGTCATTTTCATAACTTTCGTATTATTATTGTTAGTGTCTTCTGATTGATGCCTATTCCTCGAGAATGGCCCTGACCATCTACATTCCCATAGCCCTTTTGACGGACTGATGCACGATTATTTATCCTTATTTGAATATATGTGGTTGCTGACATTTGATACTTGGGTTGGCGAACTATCCAAAGAGAACTACGTCGGGCATAAGGTATTCTTTGTACATAACCTGTTGAAATTTCTTATAGATTATACTATGTATATGAGTCTTTAGAAAGGAGCTTCATATTATTTGTATTTACAAGTGCGCTTTGAAGAATGAGTAAGGAGCATCTATAATTTCCCGACTTAAGTACTCCCTTCATGAACCCAGATATATAGTACAAGGAATTGTTAAGAAGTTATCAAATCAAAGGCCGCGTTACGCGTAGTAGTCGTGCCCCTAATCACCCTCATGTTCATAATCAACCAAAATATATGGAATCACGCAGTCGTTAAAAAAATCGCACTTTACAGCGATACGAAGGAGAGCCATCTTTCATGGCCTATCTGAGCAACTCCAACATCAATTACACTCACCTCATATGCGAAGACTATCTGGTCAATAAAAACATGCGTCGACTCAATCGCACTCATTTGCCAGAAAGCTGCATCCTCTATGAAAAAGATTTCGGAGGGCACCATTTGAAACATGTGAAACTAATTGGGAAAAAATGCAAGCAAAACTAATTCATAATATAGTATGATTGCTATCAACGTAGATAAAGAGAGCAGTTTTCTAAGCCTCCGCAGGTTCGGAGCATAAATAATGTAGATTAAGGAATATTGGCAGTCTCCCAGTCTTTAGTCTTTGTTGTAATGGATTTTTAGTACTTTATCAAGATGTTTAAAGGAAGTTTGCAATAACTCAAAGAGAGCTATGGGAATGTTAAAATAGATAAAGGAGAAGAAGGTTCAATTGGTTCCATGAGTCAAATACCATAAAAATAAAAAGATAAAATTTCGATGAAAGGATAACCTATGGTCGAGGAGCCACACTCTTAGCTTCTGGCAAGCTAAGATAAAGCAAATCCACCCCTTAATCAGCCCTAATCCTAGTTTAGATCCTAAATTAAATCAGAACATAGGTCACCATAGTCTCTTATTCGGGCCCCAGTAGAACAATAATATTAAATTGCTGAAAGACTAACCAAATAAATAGCTGAACTTGATCATAAAATATTTTCCAAAATGAAGCAATCAGAATATAATGTTCTCTGGCCTGCCGTCGTGATTCAGCCTCTATTGGGATAAGGAAAAGATATTGAGGATATGATTTCTACAGAAGAAGTCCATCATGTGAGCTAGGAGTCAGGAAAACCAAGCAATGGTGATAGCAGACCTTAGCTTAAAATTTTCCAAGTAGCAAAGGAAGAGTTAGTATTTGAAAGAAGCGAAATGTAGTTGGAGAAATCAATGGAATATTCATAATTTTTGTCAAATAAAGTATCACAGCTTATTTAAAGCCATTCAGATACATATTTTCAACAGACGGCTGTTCATTTATTGGGTACTCACCGCACCTGTCTTCATACATCTTCTCTTCTGAAATGGTAATAGTTTACTGCTGAGGAAATCAATGAACTCATCATGAAAAATCCTTTCCAGGTCATTGTTGAATAGCTGAACCTTTACATTCAAGCCCTCAATAAATTCAAAACTCTCGAACACAACTCATTCGAAGATCGTCACTCTTACTACCGCATCAGCAAATATGAAAATCATAATGGGGAACACCAACTTTGCATCCCAATTAGATGTGATCAGTCAAGATAAAACAAGAAGGTCCTCGTCAGATTTATCACTGAGGATAGACAGTAAGATGAACCAAATATCCTGAGATGGGTAGAGCAGAGTCGGCTAAAGGTAAATTTTACTGTTCCAAGGCAAAATTAGGAGGAGAAGAAATTTTACTATATTTTAGGTCGGCATATTACTGTGGAAGAAGCCATCAATTATATCTATGCTGACTTCTACTATAAGAACGCATCTTTCATTGAAGCCTTACGCCTCTCCTATCGCCTTGAGGATATTCATTCAGTCAATATATCTCGACAACGATGCATCTACTGCCATTACATCATCGACACTCTTCCTGCCTTCAGATGCAAGTTCTGCCTTGCCTTCTGCCACCGTGAGTGTGTGACAAACTTGAAGATCAAGCGTCAGGATCAACATGAAATGGCGATGGATATATATGAGACTGATCACGATGAGATGGTGTGGGAGTGTGAGGAGTGCTCGCCTTGCAGTGAATGTCACATGGCTGTTGGTGGAAACTACCTGAAGTGTGGATCTTGTTTTAGTCTGTTGCATCTGATATGTGGAAGACTCAAAGGCATTCCTGATAAAATTCCTGAGGAAGGAGGCAAATATACATGCTAGTCATGCCTCAAGTGTAAGATGTGCTCCAACCGCCTCAAGAACCAGGAGTACATTATCGAAGACAAGAACATATTCTGCCTCAAATGCCACAAAGATTTCAAAAACAATGAGTATTGCGCCATGTGCATGAAAGAGATGGGAGGTAAATGGGTTCAGTGTGACAACGGTGATTGCAAAAAATGGATTCACATCATATGTGACAAGTACTTCAAAGACAAGGAGAACAAATAAACCTTAGACAAATCCAAGTATACTTGTCCGTATTGTCGTCTCAAAGACAGGCGGAAAATCATTAAGTGGGTCATTGAGTAACTGAAAATATTCGATTAATTCCAGTACTTCTACGATGCCGAATACGAGGATATTTTTGGCTATACTGAGGTAATATATGAACCTATGTGTATTTTCAAAATGCGATAAAAGGCGGTTGGGGGAGCATATGACACCAATACTTTTAATCTCATCAAATAAGATCTTGAGCTTATCGTTGCTAACGCGCTGACATTCAACATGCCCAAAGATGAGCCCCACTACCGAGCCAAAATTCTCCTCATTGTCGGATCAAAATTTCTAGAACAAATGAAACATTTACTTGAATGTTCTGAGTAATTTTTGGTCAATGAAAAACCCCAGTAACTCTTCCGAGCTCAACGCAAGAAGTTTTACTAAGACCTTTACGAAAATTATCTTTCGTACTTGCTGAATTTCAGATTGTGTGAACGGACAGTTATTCAGGTGAAAAATGATCGTCGAGGAGGAGGATTGATGGTGGCTGGCGTCGAACAAGAGTACTTCAGCTCTAAACTTTTCCTCACCAATAACTTTGCCAATAGCGAATTCAAATTTATCATCAAATGCAAACCTCACAAAATATAAAACCTTTTCAGCATTCCCAGAATCGCCTCCTCAGCCTGGTGGCCCATTCGTACTCAGGTCTGTTACTACCACCCCGAGCACAAAACTCCTATTATTTACGAATGTCCTACTTGTAAAGAATCCTACTGCTGTACAACAATTTGCCTTCTACACAGATAGTGCACAGCCTGTGGTATGAAAGGTTGTGCTTGTGATTCCTATCAATGCGGTTGTCCAGTTTTGAGAGAGAAGGAAAAGAAGCAATTCGAAGGGAAAATATCTTCGATTTTTGCTGGGACCAAAATAGAAAGAAGAGAATACTCTGAGTACTATAAGTATTGTTTGAAATGCGTGGATAGAAATACTCGAACTCATTGGTGCAAAATATGTGGATAATACTGCTACTACAATTACGAAAAATGCTCTTAGTGCAATGTCTTCTATCATCTGCACTGTGAACAAAAACAGAGGATTAAAGAGATGAGTATCCTGTTCGGTAGCAGAACGGATGGAAGCCAAGAAGTGTGGCCCAAGCTGGATGGCTTCTGCTACTCATGTTGTTTGCTTCCCAAAAACATCGAACTTCTGAAAGAGACTCTCACCAGATAAACCAAGGGTAAGGCCATCAGGTTGAGAAATATTCACAAGTACCTGGCAGTTTTTATATTTTTGTATGAGCAAAATGGAATCAGAGTTACTCCTCAGTAAATAACATAAATGGTCTATCAGAATTACGCAGCTTTTCTTGAGAAGTAGAAATACTTCGATGATTTTTTGAGAAATTTCTCAGTCATCATTGAGACCGTTGGCAATAGCAAAATAATAAGAAGTTAGTTCAAGGAATATTATATGGCATAAATAGGAAGAAAATTAGCTAACCAAAATTCTCATCCTCATTAACGCTGCGTCTCATTTGTAGAGACTCGTGAGATGAAAGAACTGAAACAAAGCAAGAAATTTTTCAAAATGTGTTCAAAATGGTTCAAAAATATTTACTATCCCTCTAACTTTGCCAACAGCTACGAGATAAAGTACCATCTGGAACACTTGACTTCAAAGATGAACCACACAACAAACCACAATCACATATTGCGAGACAACATCCATCTCGATCAACACATGATCACTACCAACTTTAAGGAATAGTTCTATCTCAATTACAAATCACTAGATCGCATCAAAATAGAGATCATCACCAGTATCATATCTCCTAAAAGCAAAAAAAATATTTACTATACCAACAAGATCGAAAGATTTAAAAGCTATCTGCATTTCTGGACTAGTTACTATCACTTCAAAGAGATGGAGAATAACAGGTAAAGAAGTAAGACCGGAGACGCCGAACAGAGGAATTCTGACAAGAAGATGATTCAGAATTAGTACGAAAAGTATCTTCGGATGCACTCTGACCATTAAACATTGCCTGACTGCATATACAAAGAAGAGAGTTCAAAATCTCTCCTGTATGACAAGCACCACCACGATACTTTCAATGCATTTAACGAAAACAACGAAATAGTATCATACAAAACTCTGGCTTACTTCAAGGAGGAAGATCAGGCCTATATAAATTCCAAAAGCTAAATGCTCTGCAAATACTTGTCTGATTATTGTCTTAAAATATTTGAATAAAGCAAGGTGGTGCTCAAGAAAGGAAGTACCTGTATTTTGAGCGAAAGTGAAAACAAAAAATCTTGGAGAGTGCTCAAGAGACATAAAAATGGTAATAATGAGATCAAGCTTGAGAAGAAAAACGACAGGTGGCAACTATACATTAATGAGTGGGCAGGCTACGTGTCAGAGATAGAACACATCATTGTCAAAATCAGAGGTATTGCTCCTCACGTTCATACCTTCGAAGATCTGGCCAACTACATGGGTTTCAGCATGACATTCTGTATGTTCTATGAGCCGAACCATTTCACCCACATGCTTCAGACAGTGCAGTTGGACAACTTCAACAGGAAGGGTAGAAAGGAAGCGGTAAAAAAAACATATGACGAGTACAACTGGCAAAGACAAGGTATTTTTAGCCTCCAAAGAGAAGAGGAAGGGCAGGTCAATACATACCGATACAATGTTACCAAAAAGTAAATTTTTTACCTGAAGAAACGGACTCAGATAGAACAATAATAAGTGGTGGAACAAGTGAAACCCTATATTACATTATAGGATATCAAAAAAGATCTTGACGACAATCCTACTGTCCTTAGAAAAGAATAAAGCTTTGTGGTTCGAGAGTCCACCAATGATGTTTACGTTGCTCCTTCGAAAATTGACAGACTGGGCCTTTTTCTTAGTAAAACAACCAGAAAAGGTACCATTGTGACTGAGTACATCGGGGAAGTGATCAGCTAAGCGATGGCAGACGTGCGTGAGAAGAAGTTCCACTTTGGTTGCTACATGTTTGGGCTGACAAAGAACAACACTCGTTCGGAGATCATAGATGCTACATTCGTCGGAAACATGGCCAGATACCTCAATCATAGTTGCGACGTAACTATTCGCTTATTCAGCCTAATTGCAAAGCAAAAATATAGATGGTTGACGGGAAGCCTCGCATTTTGATATACACAATAAGAGATGTTTACGGCAACTAAGAGCTCACTTATGACTATCAGTTCAAGGTTGATGTCAACGACAGGCTGATTTGCAAATGTA
>Ga0100378_1003996_pt1 | contig 13904 bp, 21 predicted proteins | sample CryGeymeta201502_FD_81535 | JGI IMG/M metagenome (GOLD analysis project Ga0100378, IMG submission 81535) | Groundwater microbial communities from Crystal Geyser aquifers in Utah, USA - Crystal Geyser metaG 2015-02 | ecosystem: Environmental > Aquatic > Deep subsurface > Groundwater | place: USA...
ATGGTATCCTCTTTGGGGGTGGTCAGCTTGAGCTGATAGGTGTCTTCCGCACCTTGTTAGGCTTTAATCTTGATCTTGATCAAATCTTGAATAAAGATCATTCCTAAGCACGCACCCTTCAGGATGAGTTATCGGCTACAATTCCATTTTTATTCCTTTTTTTCATATACTTTGAACCTCATTGGCATACTCAACTCTTTTTGTGGAGCGTATCGAAGACCTTCAAACATAGAGAGAATTTTGATTAACTTGAAAAGATAATTTATGGTTAACTAGCATATCAACTTTCTTAAAAAACAGGATTGTGACGTTAACATTTCTTTTATAGGCCAATCATAAAAAAATCATTTTCTACTTTCTTCCTCTTCCTATTATTCCTCGTTCTCGTCAGCCTCTAACTTTATCTCATCATTCGGATTGTTTAGCTCATTTTCAAGTTTGCTTCTCTACTATTTGGATAAAAAACCTTTGTTTGTCGCATCAAAGTAGCTGTGAGGGTCCATTTCATAATCACAGAAGATAGTTTTTTAGGAGGAACAAAAAGGGCATTTGAGTTTTTATTTGTTCGATCTCATTTTTTTGTCGTACCCATCGAGACAACTCCAACAGATGAAGTTCACGCATTCACTGCAAGCAAACATTTCTAGCTTAAATCAAGTGCATACTTGTGTAGTACAGAGTGCATATTGGACAGCAATATGCTTTGATTCTCTTTTAGTACCTATCTTCATCGCTGACGATCACGAAATCTTATTTTCGGTACTTGGTTTTCAGTCTTATTTATTTTGGTGTCTTGGCTTTCTTCTTTTTTTTGCTAGGTTATATTGGTCGTCTGGGTGGTGGGGTTACTTCTTTGGTGTAGCAACAGCAGCATAAGCAGGCTAAGAAGTCTTCCATTTCAAATTATAAATTATGATTCAAACATCAATCAAGATAATTGATCAAAATTAGTTTAAAACGATTCCTTTTTTTGATCAATGTTAATTTCTGGAACCAAGCTCAGTTTTTATAATTAATTTCAAAAACTAAGTCACCAATGGCTGATTTCCCCGAAGATCTCGACTATGGAATTAAGCTCGATTAGCCAGTGCCCAATGTCGGAACTGGATACAATCCACCTCAGCATTCCATTGAAAAAAACCAGTCCTCCGTGACCGATTAACAATAACAAGCAGCTCAAAACAACGGGAAATACGATCTTAAGAGAGCTGCTCATCCTGCAGCCTGTGTCGCTACCTTTGCCTTTAAAGCTGCTGCCATTTTCAGTTATCTTATCATCGGGTCCATCATCGATTCTAGCATTATCACTTTCATCCTTGTCATCATGTTCAGCTCGCTTGACTTTTGGGTCGTGAAGAATATCACTGGAAGGCTGTTGGTGGGTCTGAGATGGTGGAGCGAGGTGGATAAAAATGGCAAAGAAAGCTGGAGATTTTAGAATCCTGACGATTCAATTAACACTAATATGGTCGATAGTGCTTTCTTCTGGACAAGTCAGGTTATTGGAACAGCTGTCTGGGGACTGTTCTTCATCCTTAAAGTATTGACTCTTAGCGTCTTCTGGGTAAAACCATATTTATTTAGAGCCTATTACTGTTTGTTTGCTGTTCGTTGTGCGGGACCAACCTCTACGCTTACTATCAATGCAGAGGAGATCACCAGAAAAAATTGGGAGACATCAAGAAAATGGGAGTAAGAAAAATCATGGAGAATGCTTTCTGATTGATTCACTCAGCTTATATATGAAATATCCAAACAAACAGCATGTTAATCCTATCAGAAGACTATCGTCTTTTTTAGTTTACTCTTTCTGGCCTTTCTGCCTTTGTAGCCTTTCCTTTCGTTTGAAGGCTCAGACTACATTCTTTCGTGTCTGGGGACTGCTACCTATTTCTGTCCCTTCTTTTCCTCTTGCTCAGATTCCTCTTCAATGTCATTGGTCATCTTGTATTCTTTGGTGATCATTTTTTCTTTGTTACTTCTTGTCTTTCTATTGGCTCCTGACCACTCGCGGCCTGATCCGGGAATGGCAGTTGATCTGAGATCAATGATGGGAGCAGGCTTAAACTTAGGGAATTTAGACTCTGGATCTGTTGGATGAAGGAAAGCATTTTTAGGTTATTTTTCTCTGTACTATTGTCCAAGGACAGTAGCATTGAGGTTTTCAACGATTTTATTATCTCTGTCCTTGTTGATCACATTTTCAATATGTCCTCTTTTGAGAGATCTCCATCTTCTCATGATTTTGGACCTCATGCTTTTTGCCATTTCTTGACTGTTGAAATATAATATAGGAACATAATAAAGATGGGATTAAATCAATTGCAAAGTTCTGATGCCTGTATTTACTTGCTGATGATATTTATTAAACAATAAGGTCCTTATAGATAAGGAGAAGATCATGGGTGTTGATATAATTTTATCGAAATATCCCAAATATGTTCTCCCTCCATCTCATGAAAAAGTGGTACAATTTCGCCACTATTTACAAAACTGCTGCCGAAGCTGTCAAAGATATCCCCAATGGAGCATTCATTCTCTCTGGTGGTTTTGGTATTTGCGGAGTACCGATGAACCTCATCAATGCCATCAAAGAATCTCAGATAAAGGACCTGACAATCGCCTCCAATAACCCTGGACTTGGAGATAGTGAAGGAATGACTGACTGGGGGCTGGGTGTACTTTTCAAAACTCGTCAGATCAAGAGAATGATATCTTCTTATATTGGAGAGAATGTTGAATTCGAAAAACAGTATTGGTGTGGCTAAGTTTAACTATAGATATGTCCTCAAGGAACCTTGGCATAAAAGATCAGATCGGGAGGAGCAGGAATACCCGCTTTCTATACGGCCACAGGAGTGGACACAATTATTGAAAAAGGGGGTTTCCCAATCAAATTTTCAAAAAGTTAAAGCTTAGATGAAGTTAAAAAGGGAAAAATTAAACCGAGAGTACTTGTGGCGTCTGAACCTCGTCAGACAGCTGTCTTCAATGGCAAAAAATACATCCTCGAACCTTCGCTCTTTGCTGATTATGCCATCGTGAAGGCCAAAAGGGCTGACAAGCTTGGAAATCTTCAGTTTTAGAAGACCGAAAGAAACTTCAATGCTGACATGGCAACAGCAGCCAAATGTGTAATAGTCGAGGTTGAATAAATTGTAGAGAATGGATAAATTGACCCATAAAATATCCATGTCCCTGCTGTCTATGTCGATAGAATCTTTCAGCTCGACCCTAGTAGTCCTTGGTCAGATGTTAAGTCTGAAAAGCTGACTATCAAAGGCGAAACTGAGGTTAAAAAGTTCATAAGTGAAAAAGATTTAAGGGAAAAGAAAATAGCTTTTGACAGAAACAACGCAGGAAAAAATAAGAATAGCGATCCCATAAGATTAAAAATAGCAAGAAGAGCAGCAAAGGAAGTAAGCAATGGTATGAATGTTAATCTTGGTATCGGAATCCCTACTCTTCTACCTACTGTTCTCTCTTAAGATGTCCACATCAACCTAGAAAGTGAAAATGGCATCATGGGCGTCGGCTCCTACCCTACTCTTGACCAAGTGACTGGAAAAAACATCAACGCTGGCAAAGTACCTTCATTTATATTTAGTAAACCATCACTCTCAACCCTGGAGCTTCTTACTTCTCTTCTTCACAGTCATTTGCCATCATCAGAGGAGGTCATCTTGATATGACCATGCTTGGAGCCATGGAGGTCAGCTAGGACTGCGATATTGCCAACTGGATTATCCCTGGTAAGATGATGAAAGGTATGGGAGGAGCCATGGATCTTGTATCCTGCGGTAGTAAGGTCATTGTCCTCATGGAGCACTCAGCAAAAGCCAAAGATGGAAGCCTTTCTCTAAAGCTACTTCCCAAATGTAAACTTCCCTTGACTGCAAAGGGTGTAGTTTCAAAGGTCATTACTGAACTTGCAGTTTTTGAGAACCTTAATGGCAAGCTGGTGCTTACTGAAATAGCTGAAGATACTACTTTGGAGGAGGTTCAGAAGCAGACAGGATTTCCATTGACGGTGGTTGACAACCTTCTTAGATTCTGATCCAATCTCAGTATTTATTCGATGTTATACTACTATTATTGATAATTATAATAAGATATGTAAAAAGAAGACGATAACTGGCTTCCTCTCGAGTCCAATCCTGAAGTCATGAATAAATTCATCGCTGAATTGGGTATGCTTGCTCTTATCAAGGACTTAACACCTCCATCTACACTGTTCAAGATTTACTGTCCACTTAAGAGTGGGCCCAGGAGATGCTTGGTAAGCCAGTCCTTGGAATCATTTTCCTTTTCTAAGTCAACGAAAAACAAAAACTGCATGAAAAGGCAGAAGCCGAAAAACTTGAAAATAATAAAGTATCTCCCAACATTTTCTACATGAAGCAGTATGCCAAAAATGCCTGTGGCACAATCGCCCTTTTCCACATCATCATGAACAAAATTTATGACTACGACAACCTCGTCAAGCCAGATTCATACCTCAGCAAATTTAGAGAGGATACCTTTGGTAAGAAACCCGATTAAATCGGAGAAATGTTCAAGAAGAACAAAGAGATTTGCACCAAGCACAAAGCATCTGTCAAGTAGGGTCAGACCAAAGTGTAGGCCAAAGTCGAAACTCACTTCATTGCTTTTATTTAAAAGGACGGGCATATTTATGAACTTGATGGCAGGAAGAAAGAGCCGATCAACCATGGAGAATGTGTCCCCGAAGGCTTGCCCATGCTTGCATGCCTAGTGATCCGACAATTCATGGACAGAGACCCTGAAAATAATAAATTCACCATCTTGGCCCTTGCCAGAAACCCTGACCTCTGATAGCCATCTAAACAAGATCTATGTCATTAATAAGGACCAGACATATTTCATTCATTAATAAAGGGTAAATATATCAAAAGCTGAACTTAATGGGTCCAAATTTACCTTCGCTGCGATCGCTTGAACAGTTGAAGAGTGAAAAGCTAAAGTTGTATTTTTTGTCTTTGGAGGCAAACCCAATTCCATACTATCCCAATACCTTGGTGTTGAATCCTTTCTTTTGGGTACTATCAAATATTGCCCAGGCTTGTCCATAGAGGTAAGGGTTCCAGCCAAGCAAATTCAAGTAGGGGAATTTAGTAAATGTCAGCTCAGCTTTAATAGTGGTGAAATTGGTTGTCCGAAATCCGATCCATCTTCTTTCACTTGGCAAAATTCCTTCTTTTTTATGGATGTTCTTTCCCCAAAATTTGGCAGCCTGCCCCACCAAAGTAAAATTGAGTGAACCATTGATTATAAAGTTATTTTATCCCTTTAAACTGACTGATTGAAAATATGATCGATTCCCAATGTCCGCCCCTGTGATTCCAATCAGATCAAGGTATGACTTTCTGATACGTACCACAAAACCAAGTACATTCGATTGTTTGGGAAGTTCTGTTTCTGGCTGGTTGCTGCCAAACCTGTATGACTTTTATGCCTCCTTATCATAGAAAGATAAATAGTTGGTTCGGGATTATCTTCCAACTGCTAATCTGATAATATCCGCCCACCAGAAATCTCTTTTGGTGATGCCAAAATCCACATGATGCTAGTTACATACGAATGCGTTGTCTATTCTACTCTTCAGTAAAGTTCCGCAATTAAAACTAAATTCCTGATTGAACAACTTTGTGTGTGCGGTTATCTTGAATCCCAGTCCTTTACCAGCCCCATTGTAGCTAACGTCAGACATATAGATGAACCTATGCCTAGTGTTCTGGTAGGCATTCATATAGGACAGACCGTAGCTGGTGGCTTGAAGGCGACTGCCATATTTGGGAATATTGAACAGCCTCATTTACTTTTTTTCGTCATCCAGGTGCAAAAGAGTTACTCTGCTATCCTTCATCATATAGTGAAATAATTTGGCAATATTTTACTCGTCACTCTCATCTGTCAGCCTAATTGCTGTCTGATCACCGTACTATTGAATGTTTTTGAGTGGGAAATCATCTCTATTCACCCACTTGTAGGTTGTTGGCTCTGGTTGAGGTTAAGATTGGCTTTTACTCATATCAAACATATAATTAGGGCTCGAATGAGGCTTTAATTAATATTTATCATCCCATAATTAATCCTCATGAGATTGTTAACTAGCCGTGCTCTATACTTCGCCTCCGATCTGGGTGCCAGAAACACTGAATTCTTCAATCGAGTCAAATCGCACCAAAAGAAATTCAAACTCCATGAGAAGACCAAGGATATCAAACAACAAGATATCGATAAGTGGGCCCTCTAACAGTCGAAGAAATAGCTGACCGACAAGATCGTCAAATAATCACGGTAGTTGCCATTCAATTCAGAGTCGATTTCGATGTCAAGAATTACATAAAAAAGTTCAACTAAAAGCACAAAGGAAGAATCAATTTGCTGGACTTTAGCAACTACGCCACAAAATTCAACGACTTCAAAGATAGCCCCATCAGCAAGAAAGACATGGAGGTCATTAGAGAGTTCCAGAAGAGGAAAATTGACCAGAGACTACATAAACTCAAGTCTTAGCGCTATGGAAGTAAAAATATTATCACCAAGAACCTGTTGAAGATATCGGAGCTGTCTATAGCCCTCTGGAATATCAAAAGGATGTCGAAGATGACCTGGAAGCAGATGAAGACGAAATTGAAGCAGTCTGGGATCATGAGCCAGAACCTAAATCATACTAGGTTCCTGATTTCAAAAGATTTTTCGACATCGATGACGAATTTGTCATCATTCTACTCTAAAGGAATACCTCGACGAAGGTCACTACTTTGAACAGAGTCAACTATTTCCGTACTCTCTTGTTCATGGGCAATGGAAATGGACTGATCTCTTATGGAAAATCCCGTGCCTTGACTCCTTAATTATCGATGACCAGAGCAATCTTGGAGTGTCAGAAGAATATAATCGCTATTCCTCTTGATAACGTATGCACATTACCTCGCCCAATAAATTCTCGCTTCCAAGATTACCACATTTATCTGAGGCCTCTTCCTAACTATAACAGTTATGGGCACCCGACCTTCTCGGTGATGCTCGCCTTGACTGGAATCGAACATTGTGGATTTAAGACCATCCACACTGGCAAGAACATGTATACTATGCTTCACTCTTTGTTCAAAGCTGTAACCAAGAATACCACCCCTCAGGACATGGCATAGATGGACGGGTTCAAAGTGTATAGGCATAGATTCGTGAGACCTTTGACTCCTTTCCCAACACACGGAACGATGAGCTACTGATAATTATGTCAATACCAATGCTAATATATATATTATCTGTTAATAAAATATTCTACAGTATTTGACATGAGAAAAGTATACCACTGCAGAAGCACAGCGAAGTACATCAAACGTATGGAGTCTGTCTTGTGTCCAGATAGTTCTTCTTCCATAAAATGATTTCCATTGAAAAAATAGGGAACAAAGATTTCCCTTTTTGCAAGCTGGAATCCGACGCTTAGTTTGAGCATCGATAAAAAGAGGAAATGAAGAAAGAGGTATAGCTTGGTATCGTTTCGGTGACTGGGAATCAAATTTTAAGCTTTAATGAAAGTTTGTCTTAGAAGGAAACTGATGATTATACGGAGGAACTGCAACTCGAGTCAAAAATATCACCAGAAAAGACAGGAAAGGAAGTTCCTCATATAAATGTCAAGTGCAAATAAAGATAAGTTATCTAGATGAAAAAATGTGAAAAAATGTTTGTCAAGCCAGGGAAAAATATTTCGAAAGGTTCCAATAAATAAAAAACAGAGTGTTTATTTGAAGAATAATACAACAATAAAGATCTTGATATCCAAATATCAGAATCAAAAGCTGAAACTCCTGCTCTAAATCATACTCTTTTACATCAACCTGATATAGAGAATTCCAACAGAAGTTAGGTCCCTGCAGTCAATTATGATATCAACCTTCCAGCTACCCAAAGCATGGTCTTTATCAGCCAAGACGAAAGCGAAAACTGCATCTCAAACACCGAAAAACTAGAACAAAAGAAACGAAAAACCAAACTAAAGAAGCAGACATTCAATGAAGGGGGGCCTCGATGTCATACATTGAACCAAAATGAGCCTGAGTACATTCAGGGCAGGAGAAAATCTCTCAAGAAGGTGACATTTATAGGGGATTCTGATATTCTTGATGACGACGAAAAATAAACATAAAAAAAGCTCCAAACGTTCACTTCTGAAAAGGAATAGAACTCGATGACATCGATTCTTGGCTACAAGTAGATGCAGAAGAAGCAGAAAAACATGCAAGGTTCAAGGAAAATCATCAGCCAGGACCAAAGCTACAGTCTGTATCGGTTCATAGGTTACAAGAAATCTGAAGAATTGTTGATGTGTCGATCAGTGGAAGTCAAAGATGACTACACGGAGCAGAGATAGTTGAAAGTCTACATGCTTTGCCGAGAGAATGAGCATCAGAATATAGTAAAGATGCACTCTTTCTAGAAGTCCATCCGCTAGAATAATAGATACCACATTGAAATAAAGATGGACTACTATCCTAAAAATCTCGAGGAGTATCTCCTCTAGACTAAAAAATCAGAAAGCACGCTTCAAATCGAGCGAAAACTGATCCTCTTCCAAATTCTCAAAGCTCTCAGTTACATCCACTCCCGAGATATCAGCCACCGAGACCTGAATCCTCACAATATCATGCTTGGTGACTAACTTGAGACTTCCATCACTAACTTCGCTTATGTCAAGAATACAAGCCGATAATTCTCTTCGGATAACTTTTACGAGTGTAATTGCTATATCCGGCCACCTGAAGTCATTCTTCAACCTATGCGATACTTCCAGAAAGGAGGGGACATATGGAGTTTTGGCTGTTTGGTTGTTTATATGCTCAAAGGAGAGCTCCCATTCCTTAAGAGCTCGGATGCTGATATTGTGCTCGAGATGATCAAGATTATGGGAGTGCCGACCAAGGACTATCTCGATAGCATAAACTTCAAGGATTGGCGGAAGTTCATTTTTCCCAAAATGTATAAAAAATCAATGCGATAAGTAGGTCATTTATAATGATAGAGATTCAAATGCTACTAACCTGATTTGCTGGACATGCTCAAAAAAATCTTTATCTATGAGCCATCCAGAAGAGCGACCGCTTCCTTACTGTTGTGCAGTCCCTACTTCGATGAAATTCGACAAGAAACCGCCTACAAAAGACTGGCAAATATCTATAACATCAATAACCTCTTTACTTTCGGCCCGAGTACACCTGATATTATCATAGATGAGCTTACTAGGGAGGAAAGATAAATAGTTGTCCCAGAGTGGTATTGATTTTACTGTAGCTTCTATTTGAATTGTGTAGTAGCAAGCCTTGAAGCTCATTGTGAAGTGGTGTTTGGGTGATAATATGGGGGTCGGATGATATATAGGATTTTGAATAACAGATGTATAGTGACAAAAGAGGCATCTCTAATAAAAACAACCATCGCAGAGTCATCACCTAAGTGGATGAACCTCTCACCAACCACCTGTACAAAGAACCCAAAAAGGCAGAAAGAGTCAGCACTAAGCCTCGATTCATCGACGTCTACTCCAAATACGTAAACAAAAACGGTCTTGAGCCCAAAAAAATATACAAAATTGCAGACCCTACCAAAGCTGTCTCAGACAAACAGATCAAAACTGAAGCCAACTAGCCTCCAGTAAAAAAGTCCTTTCCTGTTTCCAGCACCCAGCGATAGAAAGCGCCGACAGCCAAATATGAGATGGAAGGTGTAGCTGGTAAGGGTACTTTCGGGGTAGTGTACTTTGGCGTAAACAAGCATACCGGCTAGAAGATAGCAGTAAAGAAGGTCTTTCAAGACAAAAAATACAAAAACCGAGAGCATACTATTCTCAAAATGCTGAACCATCCCAACAACTTGATAATGAAAGACAGTTTCCTCACGCACTAAGGCTCAGATGAATACCTCAACATAGTAATGGACTATTACTCTGACAACCTCTACCAGCTCGTCAAGAAAAAAGAAGTAACTTCGATCCTAACAAAAATATATGCCTACCAGCTCTTCCGAGGACTCAATTACCTAGCCATGCTTTCCATCGCTCATCGGGATATCAAACCGCAAAATATTTTGGTCGAAAAGACCAAGCACATTGTCGTCATCTCTGACTTCGGCTCTGCCAAGCAACTTGTAAAAAGTATTTTCCACCCTATCTAGACTAGGCTAACCTTGCCTATATTTGTTCGAGATGTTACCGTGCACCCGAGCTAATATTCGGAGCAACCGACTACACTCCTCAGATAGATATGTGGTCGACTGGGTGCGTATTAGTCGAGATGATCAACGGTACTCCTCCCTTTATGGGTGACTCTCAGATCGATCAGCTAATAGAAATCATCAAGGCTTTAGGAACCCCCTCCAAGATTGAGGTGGAAGAAATGAACAAAGCGTATGATATGAGAGAGTACAGCAAATTCCCCAAAATTAAGACCAATCCATGGAAAAATGTAAGTGACGATAAATATAGTTGCTGAAAACAAGAGATCCCCTGCTGGTAGATCTGGTGACTAAGGTACTTCAGTACTCACCCAAAAGAAGATTGACACCTGCTGCAGCTCTTTATCACGAGTATTTCGACGACCTCCGAGATGAGACTAAATACCAAGAGATGCTGTTCAGGGTGAAGTCTATCCCTGACCTCTTTGACTTTAGCCAAGGTACCAATTAGATTACTCAGAGTAGATGAAATACATATCCGAAGTTACCGATCGGAAATTCGAGCTTCTACCCTCCTGGACATCCAAAAAGAAGCTGCACCCTCTAACTCTGCATCTTCAAAGCAAGCCAGGCATCACCACTGGGAACAACCGCAAGCCAGCCCTCAGCAGCAAGGCCCTATGATGTTATATTATCTATTGAGACTTCCTCTTTTACAGTATAATTTATGAGACTATCAATTAAACAATCTAGCAACAACATTTAGTAAGAGTAACAGCATGTTAAATAGTGATAATTGTTTTTGAAAATAATCCTATTAGGATCATGTGACCTTTTCATGATAATATAGCAATGCATTCAATGCTAGATCATTTGGGTTTAGGGTTGCCACCGTTGTTCTGACCTCCGTAGTAACCCCCATAGTTCATGTAGTAGCTTTGCTGGTAGCTGGGAGGAGGAGGGTTGCCACCAGAATAAGGAGGAGGAGGGTTGCTACTTCCGAAGCTGCTTGGAGGTGGAGGAGGACTACCAGAAAATCCACCTTTTTCTAGACCTGAAAAGCCTCCTTTCTCAGTAGAGCCATAACCTCCTCTTTAGCTAGAGCTATAGGTTCGCTCATTGTTGCCATAGTTGTTGTTTCCACCTCCATAGTTGCCACCAGGTGTATTAGAGTTATAATTCTGGCGGTTTCCTGAGTAATTGGACGTATTTCCTCCTGAATAACTAAGTCCACTGCCACCGTAGCTCGGATTGCTACCCGAATAATTGCCACTTGCACTACCACCAGCGTAGGGTACTCCTGCTGAAAAGTGAGAGGGTCCACTTGAAGAGTAGTTTGTAGAGCTAGGGCCATTGTTGGAGTAATAGCCAGGATTACTGTAAGCTGGAGGCATTGAATAATCTGCATGTTAATGAGTGTACTGGACGGATTCATAGGGGCTGGAGGCCTATTGATGTAGGGCTGGGAATTGTTATACACTCCTTGTTGGTAACCTCCTATTGGGTTAGAAGAAGGTGGAGGGGCAGTTTGGTGAGGTGGCACATAGTTAGGAGGCACTGGTACACCCGCGTATCTTTCATCATGAATGTAGGTGCAATTGTCGATTTTGTTGCAACCAAGATGACTGAGTAAAAAAGTATATACCTGTGATAATACTTGCAAGGGACTGTCCTGTACTTATCGGCCTTGGGAACAAAAGTGTGTCCATAGTGCATCTGAGGCGGATAGCCGTGAGGTTGAGAGCTGCGATCATGGCTTTCCCGGCCTGCTGACATCGATATGCTGGCTCTGGGAGCAGGGTTACCTCTGATGTTCCTCAACATCATTTCCAGAACCTCCTTGTTTTTTGTGAGATACTAGAGCTATCCTGAATCTTTGTAAGGCTTGAGAAGCTGCTCTGTTTTTTATTTGGAGTATTGGGAAGGATTGGTTTTAAGGTCCTTGAGGAGGAGGATGAGTTGGGGGTCGATAGGTCGCTGCTCGGGAGCTGGGGCGAGTGGCATTTTGAGGATTCCCTTGAGAGGTTTTTCGGGTGATTCTGAGTAGTCGGTGGGTTACTTTTGGCTGCATAACTAAGATTATTGGTAAAATTGTCATTATCAAATTTAATGGTTTTGCTTTAAGAGGGAGAGTTGTTGTTGAGCAGCTATTAGTTTGGATCATCTGGAATTTAGCCCAGAGAAGTATAATAACAACCTAAAATGTCATTTATACGGTGAGTGTGCCCCAAGCGCTCCTCGGAGTCACAGCCCAATTCAATTATAGGACTCAATCCCAAAATACTCACAGGACAACTATAACTCAGACTCTCCTTCACCGCTCCCAGCCGCTCCATCAGCAGCTTTTCTTTGTCCTTTTGCTAACTTAAACAAAAAATACCTCCTTCCGACTGTGACGCTCGTTTAACAGCTCCCGGTGACGGGCCTGCTACCATCCAAAATCATTAATTCGAGCTACTTCCTTTTCAAGCTCAGACTTCAACCTATTCACATCCTACTCACTCAGTCCCTTAGCAGCTGGTTCGTCCTCCTTCCTGAAGACCCTGATATCTATGTTCTAATCGAATCTGCATAACAAGAGGGGGGAAAATAACCAATGGTTATGGGAATGTGCTTACTTGACTCTTTTCGGGCGACGGTAGTGGCTAGGCTGCATGTCCCTGTGACGATGCTTATGGTATTAGTCTTATTGGGAGGGCGATCTGTTATATCGTTTTTATCGGTCACGAGAGCGATCTCTTGATTTTTAGCGCTATCCGTACATCAACTCTTATTAATTATATACAATCTGCATTAAACTATAAGCCATAGTACAAAAAGTAACTCCCACTAAAGTCCAAACTTACAAGTCACAATCAGGTATTTGTGGTTTCTGGTCAATATAATTATTCTGGTGTATATTTACCCTGTATTTTATTGATTACAGAGATGTTTCTTTTAAGTACAACTTAAGGGAACTGGAATGAAAAGGTGAAGCGCTTCAAAGGAGCTATCTTGCTCTTCCTTTCTTCTTTGCTGGTGTTGTCTGTTCTGCTGAATATAGTTTTCATCTTCAAATAGCCAATAAAACTTCCAAGCATTTCAAGTGGGCAAGATCCATTAGTCAGAACTCTTCAGAGCAAAGGACAAATCGAGCTTAAGGGTGGAGGATACAATGCCGATCTTCAGTAGGCTCAAATCACCACCATCGCACAAAACAACGATAACATAGAAGGCCCTTCTTCTCTGACGACTAATCAGGCAGTATTCAAGAATATATATGACAAACATCAATGGGGAACTACCTATCCTTCTGGACTCGGCTCAGTTCCCAAGTAGAACCTCGAATATTTGCTCATTCTCCAACATCTTGTGGACTATCCATAAATTAACTCGATTGTGGAGGTAGGATTCGGAGACTTTAATATCACTGGTAAAATTCTGTTCAATGACAACCAAACCTACACAGGCTACGATGTAGTCGAATCTCTCAAGAGGCCAGATACAGAGAACAAATTTTTTAAGATAATCGGCTAAATCACCGACCTGAAATAAATTGAGGGAGGTGATTTGTTGATCTCCAAAGATGTGCAGCAACACTGGCCTAATGCCTAAGTCCAGTTCTTCTTCCAAAGCATCCTGCCCAAGTTCAAGTACGCCATCATTACCAACGATTACAATAGTGCCAACATGAGGCCCAATATAAAATTCGGGCAAATGTA
>Ga0100378_1003997_pt1 | contig 13903 bp, 21 predicted proteins | sample CryGeymeta201502_FD_81535 | JGI IMG/M metagenome (GOLD analysis project Ga0100378, IMG submission 81535) | Groundwater microbial communities from Crystal Geyser aquifers in Utah, USA - Crystal Geyser metaG 2015-02 | ecosystem: Environmental > Aquatic > Deep subsurface > Groundwater | place: USA...
CCCCAACCCCAACCCCAACCCCAACCCCAACCCCATATAACTGTGTTCACCTGAGAACATATGGACTTCATATATTATGGGATGATATGAATGGTTGTTCTGATAAACAATGATTTTAAGATTTAGATGGATGAGGATCAGATCAGCAGCCGCATGCTGTGTGGGTGCTCCAGAGTTTCCAGGTGTTTCCTCCCCAGTTATAGACCTTGATGGCACAGTTGAGATTGGCCTGAGGATCGCAAGGAGCATGTCCACTGTTGCATTGTCCCCAGTTGACCTGTATAAACATAAACTTACGGTGTTGATTTGCCAGACTCCGACATCACTGGAGCCGTTGGAGTTGTAGTTGATGGCGTGGGCGTTACCGCTGGACTCATGGGAAACGATGCACTTGCAGCAGGCCTGATTCCAGGAGTATTTAGCGCACCAGGTGGCGATGTCAACCATACTCTTAGTGTTGCCACAATAGCAGGTGGGGCATTTTCCTGATGGACAGTTTCCACCACAAGAATCTGCGAAGACGAGTGCGACTAGAAGGACCAATACGATGAGCTTCATATCTTAGTTTTATAGATTATTAATCAATCTGATCCAACGTAATAATATAAAAAAGATGATGTGATAAAGCTAGTCATGAGTGATAGATAAATATTTAATAGATAAAGGATATTGTTAAGGTGTATCAGTTCTCGAGCATATCGCTGTTTTCATTGAGTTGATGGACCTGGAGGACATCCTGCTTGCTTCGTTTGTTCTTTATCTTCACTTCCGAGTCGTTTGGAACATCTTTTTCGCTGTCGTTGAAGAAATAGCCGCTTTTCTATTACTTGGGGTCAGATTCTCCCTAGGCCAGCTCTTCGTTTGTATGAACACCCTCTACTATCTTGGCTCGGCGGCGCATGCAGCAGACAACGGTAATTATGGATCCCACAACAAGAATCACTGCAGCCATGACAACACCGATGATGAGGCCGATGTTGGATCCGGAATCTTAGGTAGAATCAGTCAAGGGTTGATAGACAGAAGAGAATCCGATTACAGTACCGAGTCCAACGTTGCCAAGACCAGTCTGGACTGAAGGGAGTTGAGCATTAGCTGCAACCTGGGCTACAGAAAGAGTATCATTGCTGTTGGCAGGAGAGGGCGTGACTGCAGTCACAATGACAGTTGATCCTGAGTGAACCCCCACTACTTTGATTCTTGATGTATCACTTATCTGCAAAAGGGCAGCCAGATTATTGATGAAGTTTGTGATAGGGTTGGCTGAGTTGAAAAAGTCGTTGATGTTGATGCTGAAATGAGTAGTTAGCTGGACAGATTATGACAGTTCGACGGTGAGAAGACAGTCGACATCTTCAGTCACGATAAACTCAGTGGTGTAGTTGGTGTAGAAGTAGTAGTAGCTACCACATTAACTGGTATTGAGATCCTTCAGGACACCTGAGGCAGTGTTGTTGACGTCAGTCAGCAAAATGGGATCTATAATAGCCCCGTTTTTATCAAGTAGACGGATAGTGTTAGGTTTGGGGTAATGGAGCTTCACTCTGATGAAATTGTGGCTGTTACCAGTAGGTGTCCTCTTCTGGATCTGGATCTGTAGCTTTTCAGGTGGCATGGAAGCAAATGTCATGTTGTAGGTTTAATTGAGTTTAACTAATGACACGAATCTGCCAAATCGTTTGTTCAATGGCTCGTTGCCAAGCCATTCCCATTCTCTCCAACCATTAGTCTCTGTGGTGTAGCTCGCACCATCATATTTCAAGTATACAGGCCACATGATTCTTGTCTGGAAATCAGCAGCCACGTTCTGGTACTCCAAAGCAGCAAAGTCAGATCGTTGACATGTGTGGGAGTTCATGGCAGAAGAGTAAGTACAACCCTCTCCTTCTGAAAAGACTGAATTGTTACCAATTATGCTGCCTTGGTATCCTAAGAAGTCACCAGTGTGATCCTGAATAAGATAGTTGTTGAATCCAGTGCAAAGAATGTCACCACATCCTCCGAACCATCCGAGCTGGCTCGATGAAGGGGCCTGGGCTTTCAGGTAACTGTTTGCATCACAATTGGTGCACTTGCTGTTGAACAAATTAGTTCCACCCACAATATCGAAGGCTCCACTGTGAGGTTTGAAGGCGAAGTTGCCAGAGCACTGAGCGATTGTGGATTCGGTGTAGGTCTGTCTGAAGTTTTCAAAAGTGCAGTCGTAAAGGAAGGCTTTGCTGTCATAGACTGGCTGTTTGCAGATGACATCAAAACCATGACCGAATTTAGCGGGCATGACTTCTCCGTTGGCTGAGGCTGTGAACAAACGCATGCCATGGGTTCCACTGCATTGGATGGCTCCTGATCCGTAGCAGTAGTCGCAAGTAGGTCTGGAAATAGCATTCACATAGCTGTTGTAGAGGTAGGCAGTGTGGTCATTTCCTCCCTCGCTAGCTCCATGTTTGAGTGTGATTCCTCTGACATTGTCAGCCATCAGGAAGTGGTCAAATTGAATTTATTTGATGCCAGGTGAACCGCAGATCTGACCGATGTTGCAAGCAAAAGCTTTAGCATATGAGAAGGATTGGCATTGTGCGCCGTTGGTATTCAATATGTGCCCAATATCGCATGATCCTGCAGTGTTATTGGCGACAGGATTGGCCTCGAAGTCACCGCAAGCTTGAAGAGGCACTGCGAATCCATGTCTGGGGGACCCAATACAGTAGTTCTCTTTGATGCTGACTTTCTGAGAAGAAAGTACACTGGTTTCAACAAAGATACAGGCAACAAGTTCGTATCCAGGGAGAAGAGTGTATTTTTCCATGACTCCAATCATGAGATTGCTGTCAAAGGTGACATATTGAATGGTGTTGGTCTGAACGAGGTATTGGTAGCCTTTGTAGAATATGTTATTAGTGAGACTGATGTTATGGGAGTTCTTGATATAGAGGCAGCCAGCTTGGCAGTTGTGGAAGGAATTGTCTGAAAGGACGGAAGTGTAGTTGCCGCTGTTGCTGTTCAAGAAAACAAGGCCGTACTTCATGCTGTCGTACTGACCACCTTTGTAGAATTCCACTCCTGATACCTTGGCAGCACCCACACGAAGAATTTCACCATCTAGGAAACCGTAAACATGTATAGAGTAGCCCCATCCTGAGTCAGATCCAGGGATGATCTTGATATTTCTGGTGAGATGGCCCACTCTGGTCCTGGTATCGAGTTTACCATAGTTGTTGTTAATGGTGACTCCATTAGCTCCGTAATGAGTGTAGGAAAGGGCAGAATCGAGGGTGAGTGTGCCGTCAGAGTTGATAGCTGAAATTGTCTTGGACTCGTATTCAGTTCCTGTGCTGAAAGAGGGTGAGAGAACGATCTCATCTCCGACAGCCCAATCAGTGCTGCTGGTGACACTGATGGTGGTGGCTCCTGCTGCTGCAGTTGCTGAGAGAGTTGTAGTTGTTGTGCCAGGTGCCTTTCCATGAAGGTTGAGGATACCAGTAACCACCAACATTTTGTTACCAGCAACAAGAGGATCAATAGTGTAACCAGTGTCGGTTTTTTGGCCGTTGATCTGGATAGTCAACTTGTGGAGGAATGGTGAACTGGTGCTACCAGCTGTCAGGTTTCCGGCTCTGATAAAGATGAAGTCTGCTTAGATCTTGACGTCTCTAGTGTCGTCAGCAATAAGAGTACCATCTATAGTGAAATTGTTAAGGGCTGCTGGGTCCTCGTCAAGGATGACGGTCCAGTTACCATTGAGAGTTACATTGTCACCAGCCTGAGGAACTACTCCATTAGGCCACTGGGTGGCATTGCTCCACTTACGAACGAAATCTTCCTTAATGAAAGTGCCTACAGGAGCAGGACATAGATATCTGCAAATGATTCCGTTAACGTCAGTGAATTCATATTTTTCTTTTCCTTTACCACTCTGGCATAGAGTCATTCTTCTAACACTCGTGTCGTTGGCGTTGTCAGCAAAATACTCTCCATTTTGGCATGAAGCAGGAACAGGGTCAGCTACTGATGCATTTAGGTAATCTAAGCTAGTCAATTTTTTGCCGCCTCTCATAGGTCCTATTTAGAACATTTATCTGTTTTCAGTGTAGTTGAATTTGAAGACGATACCGTCATCAACTGCAGTGAATCTGTCAGTGGAAACAGCAGCCAAATGACTGAAATCAATACCAGTTCCCCACCAGATGTTGTAAATTTTGCCAGTGATGAATGGTAGACCCCAGGCCCCCTTGAGTTCCTTCTTTGGTTTGTGAACAGGGTCTATCACGTTCATGATTGAAGTGTAAGATGTGCTGGAGATTGTAGGACTGACAACTTCAGTGGCAGTTTGGATTTCGGTGACTTTCATCCATTGGGCGTTGAAGGTTTGAACATCTTGAAGGTTGGTAAACCAGACTCTTCTGATGGTGACTGATGGTGCACAGTAAACAGAATTATCCCAATCTGTATTTGTGGTGGCAGGAGGACATTTGTCCTGATGGAAGGATGCAATGTGAGGCCATGCATGGACGATGGTCCCTGAAGCTCTAGGTAATCCATCGAATTTAAGGGAAAGAGAGCCATCCAGATCATATATGACGTCTCTTCTGTCAAAGCCGATCATGTAAAGCATTTTTCCATTGACATTATCGAAGGTGATTCCTGAGACCTCAACTTCAGTTCCCAAGTTGGTATACTTGAGAGGATCATCACAGAATCTGCAGACTTGGAAGATGAGACTGCCAGCTGGGAAGCCACTGATGTGAATGTTCTTGATAACATAAGTGCCAGTCTTTCCGGTGATGACTGCTGACATGTTATTGGTATAATTGGTGTTGTCAGAATGGAAGTTGGTGTTTGACTTACCCACAATGAGACTGTTCTGGAAAATAGGAGGAGTCTGTGTGAAGTTGGCCTCATAGAATTATATACCGCTTCGATAGTTCTCTGCGATCAGGAAGTCTTCGATCACTACATGACCAGTTTCTTCAGCTAGCACACCATCTTCTAAATTCTTGAAGACTGTGAAATTGTAGAATCTTGATTCTTCTGAAGGGTTGAATTCCCAAGGATTCTGGTAGTTGGTGTCATTTCTGATCTCATCGCAAGGATAGAGTCGAGAGTAGAGGGTGAAGATACGGAGACCAAATCTTTTGTTGGAGTGAGCAGTGTTGTTGTAGACATTTCCAAGAGGGTTACCGATAGGACAGACATCCATTGTGGCTGATGGACCATCAGGGTGTTCTTTGATTTCATACCAGACACCATAGAAATCACCTCCTGCAGCTCGGTTGCCATAAAAATCATTGGTAGGATTAGTGATCCAGAAAGAAGCAGTTGAGGTATCAGTCTGGAGCATTCTTGTGGTTTGGATAGACGAAATGGCCAAGTTGTATCTGATTGTGTTGTGGGTTTCAATACCATCCTCCACAAAAAAGTTGTGGCCCTTGACTCTGAAGCCGACATTGTGTTCAACTGTCAGGAAATGGACACCATGAATAGTTGTGACTCTGGCGAAAGAGTCATGGACTGCGTTACCTCGGACATAGGAAGTGGGAACATCACCAGCCATGTGGAAATGGATACAGTAACGACCAAGAATTTGAGGCTGACCGCAGTGCATAAATTCGGTGAATGCGACATGACCTTCAAATCCATTGTGAGATTGTCCGTGGAGGAGTAAATGAGAGCCATACTGCTTCATTTCTGAGTCCTTTTATCCCATCATCTTGATATTTCTGGTCAGAAGGCCAACTTCAGCTGTCATATATATAGTCTTTCCACCATGAGTTTCAGAGGTAGAGACGTGATCGTACACAAAAGCTTTGTCGACAGTGATGGTAGTGCCTGAGATGGCAGTTATGGTTCTATTTTCAGCTTCTTCATGGACGAAACTGGTTGAAGCAATTGCGATTTATTCTCCAACTTGCCAGTCAACAGTGTCTGTAAGGGTGAGGGTTGAATCTCCAGCAGTAATGCTTGATGCCAAGGTAGTCCAAGTTTTATCACGAGGTTGGCCATACATGGAGAACTTGCAGTTTAGGCAGCCAATACCCTTGTTACCGAACATAGGTTGTTGTTTCCCATAGTAGCCTCCGTACATGATGAATGTCAGCTTGTGTTGGTGAGGAGTTTTCTCCGTACCTGCGATGAATCGACCACCATTCAAAGTGATGAAACCAGCTTGAACTGTCAGGTCAAGATCGTCAGAGAAAACCAAAGTTCCACCTTCAACAGCAATACCTTCAAGGATAGGAGTATCTTGGTCTACAAGCAGAGTGGTTCCTTTAGGCACGTAGATAAGATCGTTGTCGACGGGAGGAATGTCAACACCCCAAGTCGAGGCACTGCTCCATCTTAAGGCGTAGAGGAATGTGTCTTGGATTATGGCGCTACTGGCTCCAATCTGGACAGTGAATGTATTATCTTGAGTGTATTGGCTGCTTCTGGCTCCGGTTGTACAGGTGATGGTGGTAGCAGAAGAAGCAGTTGGTCCAGCACATTCAATACCATCAATCTTAATGGAAATTGATCCGGTGTTAAGGTAAGTACCAGTGATGGTCAGAGTCTCGCCACCTGCGATGCTTCCATATCTGGGACTGACAGCAGTAACGACAGGGGTGTGGTCTTCTCTGAATTCCAAGGCGTTGGTGAAGGTCTGAGTATTTTGCCCATCATAATAGATAACATCAGCGTTAGTCGAGGCAAGAGTGGCAGAGGTTGTTGAGTAGAGGATACCGAAGACTTAGATTTAAGCAATGTTGCAACCGGAAGTTGAGTTATGATGGAATCGAATGTATCTGTATCCTGTGGTGTCGTTGGTCTTGAGGACATTCCAGCCGGTGTGGATGGTCTGATCGACACGGGCGATAGTCACCCAGTTATTGTTGTCATTTGAGCCTTCAAAAGTGGAGTGAAGAATCTTTCTGCCAACATTTTCCCAGTGGATATTGGGGAAAATTCTGATTCTGTGAGCTGAGGTTTACACTCCAGCTCCTGAGTCAAGACCAATCCAGCATTCAGCGTTGCTTGATCCATATATAGTATCGATCAAGTTGTCGAATGTTGCACTCACGTTTGTGGGGTTCATGTCGCTGAAATAGCTGTACTGACTGTTAGGAATTCTGGCAACTTCTTTGAGAGAGAATGCTGTTTGAGTGGCGGCAGTAACAAAAGCAGGCACATCATAGGTTACAGCTGAAGCAGTGTAGCTGCTGATAGCTCCCTTGAGCCCATTAACAGTAATATAACTTGCAGGGGAAAGATTAGTTGCTGAGATTGTGAAACTACCTCCGTTGTATGATATTTGCTGGGTAGTAGGAGTTAAGATAACATTTGAGGGGAAAGGAATGTTGAGACCGTTGCTCATCTTGATGTTGCCGTTGGGAGAAGTTCTAATGACGATATCATAACCTCCAGAGTTTAGACTGGTGTTAAATTTAATAGTTGAGCCTGAATTATAGCCAGTGACAACCCATGTTCCAGATGTGATGTCAGTCTTGACGCTAGAGTCTATGGTTGAAACAAGAGAAATTGCGTCAACTGATGAAATAGGGACATCACTGTCAAGAGTGACTGTAATTTCGTTGATGATTGTGATGTCAGTGGGATTAGCTGAGGTACGGGTGGCCGTGGGAGTCAGGGAATCCTGAGTTATGTAGGACTTGGCGACTGAGTTGCCTGGTCCCTTGAAGGTGAGAAGCAGTTAGGTTCCTGAAGCAGCTGCAGGAATCTCTAGCTTCATGCTGTTTCCTGTGCAACAAGAGATGATATTAACAGGATAGGTGTTTGTGTTTGAGGTGATGCTGACTGAAAAAAGGATACCATCAATACTAGTGGGATATCCTCCTCCATTGCTGATGGTAACTACATTACCAGCTGTTGATCCTCCTTGAGCCCAGCTAACTGTTCCTGGGTTCCATTTAACCTCCAGAATCTTTATATTGGTGCCTCCGATAGCATTTCTTACTGCCACTGTATAATTTCCTGATGTCAAATCTGGAGTGAGGTCGATCGTAACGCTTGTAGCTGTTGCTGAAGTAGGAGTAAAGACAGTAACCTTTCCGGATGTGGTATGAGTAAGTGCAACATCAGCGAAATTGCTGCCATCGATGAGGTTGGTTCCATTCAAGGTGAGGGTTTTCCCACTAGAAGTCAAGGAAACGGAGGAATCGCTGATACTTGTCAGAGTAGGTGAGCTGGATACGTCAAGATAAGTGAACTCGCAGGTTCCTGAGCAACTGTTGAGGATAATAAGTCTTGTTGATGCTACAACTTTGACAGCTGTTCCGACTGAGTATTCTTTACTGATGGCGGGAGTTCGACATTTTATTTCAGTGTCAGTGATGCTCTAGATGGTACAGAACCAGTTAAGAGTATGGCCAACGTAGACAAGAGTATTCTGGGTGTTGCTGTTGAAGTTGGAGCCAGTGATGGTCAGAAGAGTTCCTCCATTGATGCTACCAGAAGTGGGGCTGATGGATGATATATCAAATTTATAGCTGAATGCATTTGTGTTGGCTCCTCCAGCGATTGAATCTCCATTGGTGGCCTCATTGACCTCAACAATGTAGTCTCCTTCGTTACCTCCAGGAAGGCCGACTTTGATGTAGGTGTTGTTCATAGAAAGAACGCTTAATGTATAGACTTTTCCGGTGGCATTGGAAAGGAAAACTTTGATGTTAGATGAAGTAGTCCCGAATTTGTCACCATGAATCTCAAGAGTTCCCTTGATACCAGGATTTGATGATGCAGGAACGAGCTGAGTGATGATAGGAGCAGTCCCTGATCCATCAACATAATTGAAACTTTGTGAAGAATCAGTCAGGCTGCCAACCTTGACAGTTACGGCTTGAGGTCCTGTTGGTCCGCAAGCAGGAATGTAGAAATCAACCTTTATGTTGTTGACAGATTGAACAGTGGCCTTTTTGGAGCACATTTCAACTACTATTTTATTTTTTTCAAGTGGGAAACCTGTTCCACTGAGGCTGATCAGATATCCTCCATTGTTGCCTCCTGTAGTAACAGATAAGGAGGAGGTTGTTAATGGAATGCTGAGAGCACTGACTCCTGATGCCAAACCAGCAAGGCCGTAGGTACCAACCTGGACAACTGGGGTCACATCACCAGCAACCAAAATGGGGGTAGTATCTGTGTTAGTGGTCATGGCGCAAGTAAGTGCATTGAGGGTGCTTCCTCCATTGACTGTACAAGCTTGGTTTCCTACTGTCACTGTAATGGTATTGACATCAAAGTTAAGAGGTGTAGGGTCACTGAGGCTCAAAGAAAGAGTGCTTCCTAAGTAGCTGAGAGAGGTGATCTCAGTATATGAGCTAAATGTATATTCGCAAGTTCCTTTGCAGACTGAAGGAACACCATTGGTGGTCACAAGAACATTAGAAATGGTGCCGACAGTGTTTAAGAATCTGTAGTCTATGGGATCAAATTCAATATTAGTAGAAAAGGCTCTGCTTAGGGTTGCTTGAATAACAAGATTTCCAGCTCCTCCGGAAAGTTTTGCTCCTGAAACAGTGATAGAATTAACGGCTGAGTTGAACCCTCTATACTTGATTATCCATTAGCAGCCATATCCGCAACCATAGGCAGAGTAGGAGGTGACTTCAACTTGTTCTAAGCCAACAAGGGCTCTGATCGCAGTTTGCAAATTGTAGGCTGATACATCATAGCGAATGTCTGTACTGGAGCTGACTGAGATGGCAGTTCCACCAATGGAAAGAGTAAATGTTCCAGATATAAGGTCAGAATGGGGAGTAATTTGAGCTTGACTAACTGTTCCAGTGAAACCATCGAGTTTATTTATAATGATTTGCCTGGTTTGATCAGCAATAGGTCTTTGCAGGTAGGCAGAAACGTCATACTGAATGGTTTCAGCACCAGTCAAATCAGGAAGGACATTGCCGTTTCCATCCAAAATAGTTCTAGTGACTGATATACGATAATATTTCCAAGCGCTGAGTTTGTTAAGAGCAGATTGGAATTCCGAATCCGTGCATCCATAGGCTACTTGGGCTTTTTCGTCATATTTCAGCACAATTCCATTGACTTCATATTGATGAAGTTAAATGACGCCTGTTTGACTGGCTCCTGAAACGGTATATCTGTACAACTCAGGTTGAACATCAGCACTGAGGGAAATTTTGTCTACTTGGTAAGTCTGGAATAAAGCATCAGTATTAGAGTTGGGAACCTCAACAGCTAAGTTGAAGAAACCACTTCCCCCATAGTTGATATGATACGCTTCCATGTAGTAGCTCTTTCCAGCCTCAAGGGTGACAGAGGCAGTGTGCCCTGAAGGATTTGTTTTGAAAGGTAAGAACATTTATTGATGTATGTTGGTTTCTAAAAGAGGAGTGGCTGGGGGTTCTTAAGATCCGTAGTTTGAGGCCAAGTAAAAAGAAAATCTGTCGTCAGCGCTACCTCTGAAAGTATATTCCCCGGCAACAGGAGCAGTAAAGTATCCTCGCCAAACCTGAGCCTCATTTTCAGGGTAAACATTTGCTTATCTGAAATCAGCTCTGAAACCTTCTTCGACAGGAGTTCCAAGAGTGGCAGTATCTCCAGCTCGAACTGCAGTTGTGAACTTGGTCAAAGTGTTGATGCTTGACGAGTAAGTGTATCGGGCATATTTGAGACCAGCTCCTGAGAAATATCCATTTGCTTGACTTGAAGAGTTTGTTGAGAGAAGAGAAGTGAGCGAGGAGCTCTTGGAACCCAAAGTACATTTGATCTCATTATTATTGGCTGAGGTCACTGAGCAATCATTACCATCAACAGTGACGGTATTATTATTTGGATTAGGCGAAAATCCAGTCCCACTGATGGTGAGGTATTGACCCCCAACGTTTCCAGATGTAGGACTGACTCCTGAGACAGTTGGGAGAGAAGTGAACTCGAAATATTCAGTCGGATCAAAGGATGATCTTCTCATGTATCTGCTGTGGTTAGCATATCCAGGAAGAACTTGTTCAGTTACATTGTATTTCCCAGCTTCTTGTACGCTTGATTTTTTGCATTTTAGGTATTCAAAGGCGCTTGGAGAAATCTCCTCTTGCTCGATATCGAATCGATCGCAGATATCATCTCCTAATTTTATCGTTTAGACGTCTCCAAGATCTCTAAGACCGTCTCCTAAGTTAGAAATTCTATGTTGGCCATAGAAGTTGATGTATGCTCCACCGATGGCGGCTGAGGGAAAGATATCTCTGAGCTCTGGAGTATAGCTTGTTGTGAAATAAACGATAGGAGTGGTAGTAGTCTGAATTCCATAGCTGATTAGAGTAATAGTCATAGCCGGGGTATCTTGGTACAATCCAGTGTCAGTAGTGATGCAGGTAATGTAAGTATCAGTGACACCATCGGAGGGAATTGTACAAGGGTAACCTCCCACTTACACATAGTTATCGGTGGGATCAGGGCTATGTCCGAGGGCCTTGATATAGATGAATGTTCCACCTCTCAAGCTGGAGTAGATCGGATTAACCACAGTTGAAGGGCTACTCGAGACTGAGAGGATGCTAGGGGGTGTTTGCGCTGAATGTGCTAACACAAGAAGAACTAGCAAAAGGGGGATTTTAATCTCCATTTGAAGTTTAATGATTATACCAAAAAGAATTGAAAAGCACATAAGGGTTTTATAGTTCCATCTCAATCAATACATAGTCCCTTGATCTTGAACCCTGTATATTTTTCTATGACAATCAGGCCTTTTCTTTTCGTGAAACAGCACTATCCTTCCACCTGATGCATGTTGATTTTTCAGGAAGAATGTTCCTTTCCGGCATATTAATTTATGAGCCCATCTCACGCATGAATAATATAAAGCTCTATCTCTCTATGCATGTAGGGTACTTAAAACAAGAAAAACAAAGCGAACAGACAAAATTTTCTTTATTTATATATGGAAGAAGGATCTGACACGAGTAGAGTTGTTTTTTTCAAACAGAACTCGAAAACAGTTTTTTGGAGAAGGAATCAGCAATTATCAACAATTTATTTTTTATCTTTGCCTGGTAATAAAAGTAAACTCCGAATAGAATAAATCAAATAGCACCTTATGCTTCACAATATAAATCTTATCCCCATAAATAAATCATCATTGAAAAATCATATAAGCCTGTTTTCAATCCTACTACCATTCACTTCCATCATTTTCAAATATCTAATCTTATTCATAAAGCATTTTGTTCTCCAACAGCTCAGAATCACCACTTGACCCATCCTCGATACGCTAATCAAACATCAGTTATAGTCTACTCGATGCTTCCATGTTTGTAAGGTACCTTGGAAATTTTGGACAGTATCGAATGGGCGGTGGGTACATCACATCAAGGCTAATTCTAAATGAAAAAATAGTTACTGTAGGACATTTTCGACTAGGTTCGGGATTATCTGAGTCAATAATGGGCATGAAAGCTCAAGACAAGGGTTTGAATTCGCCTAAATTAGCCAAAGTTTTAGCTAACTGTCCAGCATGAAGTCAAGGCCAAATATCTCGAAGTTATTTTCTAGTCGATCGTCATCAAGATAATTGATGTTGGCCTTGATGATATCGAGGGCCATTCGCTAAATAACGCTTAAGCTACCTTCATTTTAGGGTAAACATCTCCGTAGAAACTTTTACCAGGGCGACATCGCTTGATATACTTATCTATATGATCGTATGACAGCTTATTCCCTTTCTCATACTTACCGTAATCTGGAAGAAACTTCTGGATAGCGTCATTCGTCAAATGGATACTATGAGAGCCACTGTCAAGAGAATATTCTGATGAGGTTGTACGAATGTACCCGTCACGATACCAGTAGCCTTTTCTGATGCCATTGATGCAGGTGATCACAATGAAGTGCCTGATGTCTATCTTTCTGCGCCGGTATAGAAAGGGTCTTTAGATATAGGATTGAATAATGAAAGTTTTGTAAGATCCGTCAGCCCATCTGTCTTTGTTTCGAACTATCTCTTTGATTTGAGTCAAATCATGACAAACCTTGATCCCGTTTCCTCTGTTAGTGTTTTCCCCAGGCTTAACGATCCACATATTTAACTTTTTCTCACCAGATTTTCTTATTTATCTATTTTTTCTGTGATAAAATTTCTGAAAGCTCAAGAAGACAGGATCCTCAAGGCCACCTGAGCAATGAAAGGTTAAAGGCACAAAGTCAAAGGGATTCATATCAAGCTTTTGATAATAATTGGACATAGATTTGAAGAGGGCTTTTTTGTTTCCAATAACATAATTGTTCTTGAGATGATTGTGCATTCGGCCATTTCTAATTTCATCTGCTTTGATGATTGTTGAATATTTGAAATGTTTTAACCTTTGGAGCAACCTTTCATCCCCGTTCTGTTAAAATTTTATGTACCTTTCCCAATATTTTTTGTATTTTTCAACATCGCTGGCAGTTAGCAGACTATTTTCAATATACGAACCCTCACTTTCCAACTTTTTTAGTTGATTTTTACTTATTCTTTGAATTTTGAAATACTATAGATCTTTGAGTTGTGTCCATAAAAAGTTAGCTTATTCTATTCGATCGGTGATAGCAAACCAGTACCTTCGATTGATGAGACCTCTGATCATGCAAGAGTTATTTCCTTTCCCGATGTAGACCTTCAGCCGGTGTTAGTATTAGAGAGGTGGTTCTACATACATTTCATTACTGAAGTTTATCTTCCATAAAAAATCCCGGTAGTAGAAACTTTCATAGGGAATGATGAAGGGTTTTGTTGACTTTATTATTTTTTTGACATGCCGAATGGGAGATAAATCTTTTAGCTTAACTTTTGAGTGTCTTGGTTTGATGGGTGATTCCTCGTCTGGTGTATCGTTGGTATCAATTCTCTCACAAGTTTTTACTTCCAAGTAGTACATCAATGATTTCTGTTCGATTGCTGGTATTTTTTATA
>Ga0100378_1003998_pt1 | contig 13903 bp, 18 predicted proteins | sample CryGeymeta201502_FD_81535 | JGI IMG/M metagenome (GOLD analysis project Ga0100378, IMG submission 81535) | Groundwater microbial communities from Crystal Geyser aquifers in Utah, USA - Crystal Geyser metaG 2015-02 | ecosystem: Environmental > Aquatic > Deep subsurface > Groundwater | place: USA...
AAAATAACTTCTTCAATATTACAGTTTAGTAAATCTGAAACAGCCAATCTTGCTTCTTTAAGTATTTTAACAGCGTCTTCTCCGGCTTTATAGCCTTTAAAATAATTTGCTACTGGGCTAGTTAAATATTCAGCTATAGATTTAGCAACTGAAGAATGAACTTGTGATCCTGAAGGTCCATCACCGTATATATTTTCAGGATGATTAATGATAGAGGGAAATTCTTTTCGTATAGTGCTGATTGGAAATGAATTCATTTTTATAATTAATATATAATTCATACAATACATATAGAAAAATAAAGTTAAATAATGTTAAGTAAACTTAATAAAATTTCCAAGTAAATAATTGTAATATTTAATTTAAGTTACTATTGTTACTATTGTGCATTAATTTAATAATATTAAATGTAAATAAAGTTAATAAATTAAATGATTGATGAAAAGTCTAATAGTTTTTTCCCGAAAATACGTTCGTATAGTAGTCACCCAGTTGAAGAAGAATGGCAAGGATTAAAATCTAATCATTGGGGAAATGGTGGATTAAGAGTGTTTGAAATTGAAGGCAATAAATTTGCCCAAGGTAAATTTAACATTTAATCCATATAAGACATGTCTCTGAATTTAAAAGGAAGAAAACATATACGCTATCCACTTTCCAAAGAATATGAACATAAACCAGAAAAGAAACCTATTAAAAGACCAAATGAGTTTCCAGATCCGTAAATAACTCTAATAAAATAACAATAATAATTATAATTAATTAAAAACAAATATAGTCCTCATGGTTTAAAGAATATACACTTTGTCCCAATAGAAATAAAAGAATATGCAGGAAAAAAATATTTTCCTCCTAGATTTGCTGTTGAATCCCCTTATACTAGTTTAATAAAAACGTTCGAAAAGAAATATAAAAAAAACTTTGATGAATATGGGTTAGACCAGCAAATAGGAAGAAAAGTAAGAATAAATACAATAAGTCAAATGAGAAATGGTCTTCCGTATGAAGTCCCAGGAGATAAAATATATAAAAACCCTGAATATGTTCCAGGATTCTTTGCTGAAAGAGGTTTAATTGTAGGATCAACAAATAAAATTAATTACTCTAAATCAAACGGAAAGAAAGCTTATAATTTCTATGATACAATTGATTTAAAAGTAAAAACATTAGACCCTAAAAAAATATGGACAAATAGAGAAAAGCAAGAGGATCTTGATTATCAAACTAATTTTGTTGTAGGTTTAAAAGCATGGGAGAAAAATGTATTAATAGACTATCTCCCTCCTAAGGTAGAAGAGAAGATTGACCCAAAGAAGCAAGGAGCAAAGAAGAAATAGAAAAGAAAGAAATAAAAGAAAGAAAAAATATATTATAAATTAAGTATTTAACTAAATGGAAAGTATATAAAAGTATATATAATTTAAATTAAATATTGATATTTAATTGTTTTAATAATACATTTTAAATTAATGTTTTCAATCATTTCATTTCTGATTTTTATGAGTTATAAGTTAAAATTAATTATATTGATACTTTTTTTAAGTAATAATTTGGATAAGTATAAATCAAAATAAATTAATTATACTTATTATAGTTATATAATTAAATTAAATTCTTAAAATAAAATGATGAAAGGAAAACGGGACAGGTTTTATCAAAACAACGAAAAGTTAAAAAATACTAATAATATCAATAACAACAATACTAACAAATCATCTTCATCATCATTATCAAAAGACTTTGTATTACGCCCTATTCCAATTGATCTAACAAGTTACAAACTAAAATCTAGATGTAGTGTAGATTCCCATTGCAGTCAAAAAAACGGAGTAGTAGATATGAACGATTCTCTAATACACAGTTCATCAAACTCAAAAAGTAATTCCAAAAACAACTCAAGTAATAATAAACTACCACAAGTTAATGCTTCAAGCTCAAGTGTTATATTCTCAACACAACTAAACAGTGAGATAAACGGACAAAAATATTTTACTTCAATGGGAGGAAGCATAGAATCAAAGAATACAGAAGACTCAAGTAATAAATGTTCATCAAACAGTAAAACAGAAAAATTAGTAACAGAAAAGAATATACTAGGCAGCATAGTCAGTAGCAATAACGAGATCGATAATTTTAACATGCTAGATTTAGAAGATACAGATATGAAGGAAATCCCATGTGGAGAAAGTCTTGATTTGAATAATGTGAATTATTTAAAAGAAGATGACTATATTTATGATAACTCTATTAGAATCTTAAAATTTATTGGTGAAGGAGCTCAAGCAAAAATATATTTAGGCTTAATTGAAGAAATTGATAAGTATGTAGCGATAAAAAGGTATTCGTTACCAAGATATGATAAAGAAGTTATTGATAAGATATCAAAAGAAAATGAAATAATAAAGTGTTTAGAAAATGAATTTATACTAAAGTATTTTGATGTTGACTATACAACCGAAGGAGAAAATGATGTACTATAATATTTATATTTTTCATATTATTTTATTTCTAGATCTATAACATAGATTTGATTATGGAATATATTGAAGGACAAAATGTTAAAGAATATATGACAAGTTATAATAATAAGATTCCTATGGATAAAATAAAAGAGGTTACAAGAAATGTGTTGAAGGGTTTAATTTATTTACATGAGAATGGTATTATTCACAGAGATTTAAAACCTGAAAATATTTTAATAAATGAAGAGCAAGAAATCTTAAAGTTGGTAGATTTTGGAATAAGCACAAAAGTAAAATTTTTATTTGACTGTAAAATAATAGGTTAAAGAATCAGAAACTTACAAAAAAAGAACATTATTAGGAACTCCTTGGTATATGGCTCCTGAAATTATAATGGAAAAACCATATGCATATGATTCAGACATTTGGTCTTTAGGTTGTATATTATTTGAAATGGTCTCCGGAGTAAAGCCATACTGTGACATGAATGCTTTTAATGTATAATTTATTATAATAAAACAGGCAATGGTAAAAATGGCAGAATATTCCTCACCTTTAGAATATGCAGATAATAATACGCAAGATATATTTTATGATAAAACTAATAGAAGTCTACTTGACTTCTTACAAAAATGCTGGAGACCTAATAATGTATTTAGAGCTACAGCAAAAGAGTTACTCGAGCACAGATTTTTAAATTAATTATGTGTTTGATTATGTATGTCTAACTGATTGTAATAATTACTTAGTTTTAGTAATATTATATTATTATATAATATATGTATATTTCAATTTATTCAAGTCATAATAAATTAATTAATTTATAAATTACAGTTTTAAAAAATTAATTAATATTAACAACAACTTATAAATTTTTTATGCAAAATAATTTATTAAATCTAAATGAGTGGACTATTTAACGTATCGAAGAAGTTCTTTTCATCATGGAAACCCAACTTACCAAAACACAAGATTGTTTTTAACACAACTCAATATCATCAAGCACATGCAATTTGGAATCTCAAAGATGCTGAAAATGTACAACAGACTCACTTAAAACCAAAAGGATTTTCTGACAGGGCTGCAAATTTATATTGTGTTCTTTTTAGATACTTTTTTGATTTTGTTTCTGGGTATAAGCATGGGAAAATGACCGAATCTCTATACTTAAGGAGATTTATTTTCTTAGAAACTATTGCTGGAGTTCCTGGAATGGTAGGAGGAATGGTAAGACATCTTAATTCTTTAAGAAATTTAAGACATGATGGAGGATGGATTCATCACTTAGTTGAAGAAGCTGAAAACGAAAGAATGCATCTTTTAACCTTTTTAAGAATTAGAGAACCTGGAATCTTTATGAGACTCAGCATAGTTGGAACTCAATTCATTTTCGTATTATGGTATTCTATTTTTTACTCTTTCTTCCCAAAAACCTCCCATAGATTTGTTGGGTATTTAGAGGAACAGGCTGTATTAACTTATACTATGGCCATTAAAGATTTAGATGAAGGAAGGTTAGAAAAATGGGCTAATTTACAAGCTCCAAGTGATGCCATCAAATACTGGGGATTAGGAAAAGAAGCTAAATTTAGAGATATGTTATTAAGTATCCGAGCTGATGAAGCTAATCACCGTGAGTATAATCATCATTTTGCTGATATTCCTGGAGATGAACCTTTAGATGGGCATAAAATCTTTATTAGTACTGATTTTGTAGGAGAAGCTAACAATAAATGGGAAGATGAAGAGGTAAAAGTTCAGGTTAAAGTTGAGGCTAAAGAAGAGGAAAATAAGACCAAGACAAATTAAATTATTTGATATTTAATTTACATAACGATTACTTATATATAACTTTATTTTATAATTACTTTTATTTTAAATTTCTTTACTTTTATTTTAAATTTCTTTTACTATTTCATAATTTTCATAATTATAATATGATATATTTAATACTTAATAATAAATATACAAATATGCTAAATAATAATTTTACGAAAAATAAAATATATATTTACAAAAGCAATTTATATTCATAAATTACTTAATCAATTTTTGTTTTCCTAATATTTTGAAGTTCCTAAAAATTAAATAATAAGTTAATAATAAGATATTAATAAGTAAATTACCTTTACTGAATATCTGTAATATATTGTAAAATCTGTAGGTAAACATTTACACTGTATTAAATGTTTAATACATCCTTTCTTTTTACAATTATTACATTTAAGACTTGATAAATAACCATATGAAACACAAAAATCACAGCCACTATTTTCATAACTTTCTAATTTTGCTACCGTCTCTACTTTGAAGTTAATACTATTTTCTTTGAATAATAGGTCAAGTGTTGTTCTATCTTCAATCTCTTCTTTTATAATAGTATTAATCGAATTTAAAATCTAATTTTAAGGAAAGATAAATACCTCTTGTTTATTGAATGAACTATCGAACTTTAAACTATTAATATGCTCTAAATTTTCAAAAATTAACCAATCCATTGGGAAAACACCTGATTTTTTATTTGCTTTTCTGTAGTCCTTTTCTGCGCTAAGACCATACTCTAACCATTTTGTGCTCTAAAATTATTAAAATAATAATATACTGAAAAGTTAATAGCCTCAGAACAGTTAGTTCCAGTTGAAAACCCGGAATGATAGCCTTTAGGTAAAGTTAAAATGATTTCTCCAGGATTTTGGACAGCTTTATAAACGTTAATACCATTCGAGATAAGTTCTAGAGGGTTTATAAAAACAGTTAATCTGTGTACCAAATCTGGGAACTTTAGTAAGGTTGCATAGTATTTAGTTTTGATATAAGCATCCATTTTTTCTTTTTGCTCGTGAGGAATTCCATACCTATAATAATTAATAAATCGATTAGATATAGAATAATATACCATATTTTTGAATTTCCTTCATGCATATAGTTTAAACTATATAGGTATAAATCTTCTGTATGCCAGCAAAAACAAGCAAATATCATTCCGAAGTAAATCCAAGGAATAGTTACACCGCTTATTAAAAAGTTTCTGTTCATTTTTTGAAGTAAAGAGTTATTCTGCATGTTTACATTGAATAGTGACCAAAAATGTTCATTTTCTGCTTTATCTTCTAAATCTTTAAGTTCATTCTTTAAGAAGTATCTATTAAGAGGGATGTCAGCAGCATATTGGATGTCGAAGTTTTCTTTATTTAAAAATTAAAAATTACTTGAATAATCGTTTGTGATATTCCAAAAGTCTTCTTCTATTTTTGATTTACTTGTTTTGTTATACTCGTTATTATAGATCTTTTCCTGAGTTTCAATAGCTCTTTCTTTAAATTCAATATAATTGAATTCCTTTACAAAGTCAAATTTCTATTATAAAATAAATAAGACAATATTAAGAGCAAGAACAATTATTAATTATAATAAAATTTAAACTAAAATACTAAAATAAAAACTAAAGGTTACAGTTAGATTAAGAACTAAATGTAACTATTATAAGTTATTACAAGGCGGGAGTTAAATAACATTAATATTAAAATAATGAAGGAAAAGATATTAAATATAGTGAATTTAAACCATACCTTTGCTTTGTACAACTCGTTAAGAATAATCTTTCTCGTATCGAGCTTTTTATCAGACCCAGCAAATTTCTTACAGTAATTCTCCTTAAATAGCTCAAAGTTCTTGCTTTTCCAGTCTTTTGGAGGAATAATTTTAATAATCCCCGTTGAATGCTCTTTATTCCAAATACTGTCAAAAAACGCAATAGGGTTCTTAAAATCTTCCTCAGTAGCGATAATCGTAGCACAAGGCTCGATGTCATGGATTGTGAGTTTTGGTTTGTCTTCACTCTGGCCTTCGCTCTGATTTTTTTCCTTATATTCCATTTCTGACAGTTTCATTGCGTACCTCAAGATCTTTTCTTCTTCCTTTTGAGAAATTTTTTCAATTGTTTTGCGCTGATTCCTTTTTTGAGTTGGAACTTTTACTGGTCTTTCCTTCTTTTTATGCAAAAGATTAGCCTGACCATCTTCTATTGTTTTGTCATTTTGAGAATATCCTGTCGATTTGTCCATATGTTATATTTTATAATAAATTTCAATTAAAAGTAATTAATGATAAGATATATCAAATAAACAAAGAAAATATTTATTTTATATAAACTTCATATTTTAAGTGATTACTTTCATAAAATTAAATTGAATAAAATAATAATTATTAATAATATGTTATTTTTATTAATGGTTTGATCTTCCAGTATTTTGGAGCATAGTTCGGATGCCCTGACTTAACTTCATTTTTTAGAATCATTCCAATAATTTAAAATTAATAAATAATAATTAACTAACTTTTTTAATTATATAATTTATAATTAATATAGTTGCATATTTATAAATTAATTATGATAATAATTAATCAAAATGGATAGTTTAATTAATGCAGATGTAATGAAGTTTTTATTAGTCGGTAACAAGTCTATCTTAAATTACATATTATAAAAGGTATGTGTGCAATTTCCTGCATTGTAGGAGTTATATTAGTTATTTTGGGTTTTTCTTCATTAGAGGCAACCGAATTTGGTTTAGATTACTCTTGGATAAGCAAAACAGTATATATCATCATATTATTTTAAACACATACATAATAACATCATAATAATTAAAATAAAGGTAAATCCTGATATTAAAACGAACGGTTTATATTTCCTTGGTATTGGACATTCTTTTATTAAATTCCCTAAAAATGTACAAACAGTTGAGTTTTCTCATGATAGAAGTGCTAACAGACCTACTATTAGCTCAAGAACAAGTGATGGATTAGAAGTTAATTTAGAAATCTCATTTCAATATGTGTAATATAAGTAATTATGTAAAATAAGCTTACAACCAGAAAATTTATTCAAGTTATATAATGAATATGGTTATGATTATGATTTAGTAATTCAGAATGTAGCAATAAATGTTTTAACTTATGAAGTAAACTATATTTTAAGTGTAATAATAGGCAACTAAATATACTGCTTATCAATTCTTCATGGATAGAGGTCCAGTTAAAGATGACTTTCTTAATGTAAATAATAGATTATTATAGTATATAAACTAGACTCTAAATAAAGAAGTTTCAAAAATATGTTTTACAAATATTCAATTTCTTCAATTAAGAACTGTAGGACTACCAACTTTATTTGAAGATGCAATTCAAGAATCTGAAGTAAAAAAGCAAGACATTTCAAAGGCTCATGCGGAATTAATGAAAGTAGAGGTAGAAGTAGATACAAGAATTAAGTCAGCAAATTATCAAAAAACAGTTGCAATTGTAAGATTATAGAACACAATTTCACTATTAAAATTTAATAACGTTAAATAACAATTAATAACCTTTTAATAACAATTAATAGAATAGAGCAGAAGGTATGGCCGAAGCTATGATTCAAGAAAATAACGCCGATGTAAAATCTCTTATTCAAGTACAAACTGCTAAATCCAAGTCATACACTAATTTAAAAAAGGAATTAGGAATGACTAACACTGCTTTAGTTAATTTCATAAAGGTAAAACATAATAAATAATTACATAAATATCTGTTTAGGCTAAATTAATAAAACAATATGACGGACATAATATGGCATTAAATCTAAATTCTCCAGAGAATATTCTAAACAAATAATGAAAAATTAAAAGAAGTAATAGAAATCACTATATAATTAATAAATACATACATATTATTTTAACAAATAAAAACCATTGGAAGTAAAACATAATTTTGTTTAATAATTTATAATAAGTCTTTTAAGTTAAAGTTATCTGAGTTATTTTATTTACCAATATATTTTATTTATAATACATTTTTAAATAATTAAGCAATATTGCATTTACATTTACATTTTCGTGAAATGATTATCAAGTTTATTTAATTATTTTGTTAATATCTTTATCTTTTATTACTCCATTTTTAATAGCAGCTTTATAATTAAATACTATTTCGCCTTTTTCATCTGTATCAAATAGCATTGCTTCATTTTTAATTGGATCAATTTCTATATCATTTACTTCATTTGTATTGCTGCTTATTTTTTTATTATTGCTAATAATTAACTCTGAATACTTTTGTCTTAGGTCATTTTTAATTTTTAATTTTTTTTCATTCATTTCGTCGGTTTTATTTTTATCTATATTTTTGTCTACGTTTATATTATTTTCTATAGACCTTTTAAGATTCTTATTAATTTGTATATTTTTTGTGTTTGAATTATTGTCATTCATATTATTGTTATTGTTGTTGTTATTATTATTATTTGACGATGGACCATCCTTTACTACTTTAATCTTATCGTAAAAGTTTAAACTTGCTTCAAACCATAAATTTCTAATAATTTTATATAATTTAATATAATCAAAATATTATATTTACTTTATTTTACTTATAACGCTAACATTGCTATTTAATTGTTTTTGTGTCTTTGCTTTTATTTCACAGTTTATTTTTTCAAACTTTTGTTGAATGTAAACCTGCCATTCGTAAAAAGGTAAATCATAACTTAAAACTTCTTGATATAATATATTTGATTCGATCGCCCAGATTTGTTCTATATTTAAATATTTCATTTTCTCACATATAACTAACAAATAAAAAAATTCCTTTAAAGAATCTTCTGAAGTTGCGTAGTTTGGATAATCAGATTCGTCTAAGTCTTTTTTAAAATTCTTAAGAATGTTAATGTCGTTTATTAATAAATTTATTTTAGTTGTTAGATTTTTATTTGTTTTTCGTAAATCAGAATTTTCACTTTGGGATTTATCTAATTTAGTTTCAAGAGTTGTGATTCTCTTCTTTAATGCGATGAAATGTTGGTCATTTTTAAGGTTTTGACTATCTAATGAGATTGAGATCATCGATGTGTCATTTTCTTTATCTTTAATGATAAAATCCATTTATTTAATAAATTAGGAATAATAATTATTAAATATTAAATAAGTAATTAAAAAAAGAAAGTTTATTAGTAATTAAATATATAAAGTGTTTTTATATTACAACAATACAAGTAATTATAAATACATTTTATGTGGATAAAAAAATATTATTATATTGTTCATTTTTATTATTATCTTTATTGCTGAGAATATCTTTATTGTCTTTAATGATGGTATCAGCTTTCTCTTCTTTCTCTTCTTTCTCATCTGTTTCTTCTTTATCATCTTTTAATATAAGTAGTCGCTCTCTTTCTTCTATGTTTCCTTTCAAATTGTTCTTATTCCTTAATTCATTTTCAGTTTCTACTTCAGTCTCATGATCAGAATTAGAATTAGAAATTGCTATTTTATCATTTTTATATATTGGTAAAATACCTTTACTATTCCAGTACAAAAAATAATGCTGATAAAGGAATATTAAATCAAAAAAGATTGATAATAAACTCAAGAACAGTTTTGTAATGTTTATTTTTTTGACTTTGCTATAACCTGTTACAGAAATAATACTATGTCCCATATAAGTGTCTAAACAATTTTGAGCTAATGACAAGATACCTCCAATTAAATCACAATAAATATTAAATATACTCCAACCAACTGTACATTTCCTTTTAAAATTGAAAATAACTTGAGGAATGTATTTTATTACATTAATAAACACTTTTGTAATTCCAAGATATATAATATGATTAAACTTAACACCGAATACCTTAAACATAGAATGATGAAAATATAGTTCAAATATAATTGTTATTAGACATCCAAGCCATATAAAAATTGTCAATAATTTACTTAATAAGGTAATCCTTTGATTATTATCATTTTTATCGTAATAAGCAATTGCTTGAGAAATTGTAAAAATTGTAAGAACTAATGCATGACATGAAAATAATACATCAGTAAGAGGTACATGCCCTGTTCCTAAGTTTTCGTAAAAGAACCCATTAATAGTATAAATAGTATACGCTACGAATCCTGTGATATTATAAAGCAAATAATCGAAATTTAGCCCCGCAACTGATTTTGTCTTAAAGTTTTCGTAGATTTGACCATAAAAACTGAAAGACCATATCAAAAAATATGACCAGCCCAAAGTTTCTGAGGTTAACAATAAGTAATGTGGTTCCTCAGGTTTGGTTCCAATAGACTTCATTTATTAATTTTATAAATTAAATTATTATTAATAAACTAATAAAGAAATATTAATAAACTTTAATAAACATATATATTTTATAACTAATTAACCTCAATAAATGTTATTCACTTATCAATTATATTAAAATAATATAAATAATTAAGTAATTTAATTTGAAAATATTATTTTATTTAGTTATTCTAACTACTCATAATATAATTCTAAAAGCTATGATTTACAAACATTAAAAGGAATGTGACAACTAAAAATGGAAGCATGAATTTAATATTTGTTACAAAACAAATTGGATCATCTTTACTTAAAGCAGCTAACGGCTTTAATGAAGTTTGCTTTTCTAATAATACTTTTCCTACCATATTCAACTTTTCCATACAGTTAGAGTCTAAATATTGTGAAACAGTGCTACTGCAACTATCTGAGCCTGTTGAAGCAGGTTTTTTTTCCGTAGTTGAAATGATTACAGATTTTTGCTCTTCTTCAAGGTTAAATTTGGTTGAAGGTTGTTTCGTAACTTCTGCTACTACTCTTGGGGTTTCTTTCTTTATTGGATTCTCAACTATTTCGAAATCAGTTTCGTATTTGGAGTATTCTTCTTTAGAAATGTCAGTAATCTAAAAGGAACGGTTATATGGTATAATTTTAATATATAGTTGTATTGCTATAATGTTAGTTTGTTATTATAAGAATAATAGAATATTATTTATATTGCATTATTTTACATCTGAAATTTTAATTCCTTCACTTTCCATAAATGATTTCAAAAATATTAAATCTTCGTGACATGCAGATGGAATTGATATTAAAATTTGATCTTTATTAACTTTTTTAAGATCGGTAACTTCATCAAGTTTATCTCTGAGGATTTCACATAATTTATCAGTACTACCTTGATATTTTATTGAGCAATAAGTGTGGTCAGCCATATTTTAATAATATTATTTTGAATGGATAAAACTATATAAACTATTTATTTATTTACTATTTATAATTATATTACGTATTAATAATAAAATAAATAATTTAAATAAATACTTTATAGTAAAATTAATTAACATATATTAAATATATTGATTATAAAATCTTTTTGTTTAATTATTGTCTTATTTTAATATCAAACACATTTATATTATAATAAAATATTCCCATAAAAAACACTTGTAAATACTTGCTATAACTATTTTATTTGCCTTGGCAATTCAATAATATACTTATTAGTCACTCTAACTCTAATTATTAATCTTTTCTATGTAACTCAATATTCGGCAAATAAACATCTTCACTCAAACTTAATGATTTTTTCATTTTAAACTTTTTCGCATGACATTCCATTACTTTAACATTTTCGATATATTCTTTTTCTAACTTTTTAACAGAATAAACAGGATGACTATAAAAATTAAGAATAGTTATAATAACAAATATAATTAACAATATCAACTATAACTTGGATCATTATTATTAATTTTATAAGTGAATAATTACACATGCGATAGTTTATTAATCAAGTATTCATTTTCATTACTAATTAGCTGATCTTTTAGTTTTTTCATGGAAGTTATAGCTTTTTGATGAGTATTTTTTTCATTTAAACCAAATATTGAAGATTTCTAAATTTTTATTTTATATAATAAATGAAATACTTTATCTTTATTCTTTGTCGAAATCTCATATATCTTCGAAAATAAATTAATATTTTCTCTTTCCTTACTTAAATTACTTACTTTTTAAATTTTAGTAAAAATAATTACAAACATTGGAATATTTTAATTTAAGAGGTGGAGGTGAAAAAGCCTTTCCTAAAAATTTGTTCTTTCTATTCATAATCAAGTTTAAATTTTTTAAATGCCTTGTTTGTTATTATAGTTATATTATAGTTATATTTACTTATTTCTAGAAATGTCTATAATAGCCTGGTCCATTTCAAACATTGCTTTTATGATTATTATTATTAAACTAATAACCAATACAAAATATAATTATTGTAATTATTGTTAATTATTGTAAATAAGTTAATTTTTGGTAAGAAGAAATTGCAAATATAATTAACTTAATTACCGTAACTTATTTATTTTTCAAACTTAATAATTTAATTAAAAATGAAAATGAGAAAGAAGAGTCAAGATCCTGAACAGGAAAAAATCGAAATAGAAATGCATGATAACAGACATGATAATAGACACGAAGAAAGAAATGAAAATAGAGATAGAGATAACGAAAAAGTTAGACATGGTGTAGTTCATCAAGGTTTCATAAGCAATCAGGACATTTCTGGAACATTAAAAAGACTTAAAAATATAAACCCAAATATAGAAGAATGGGCTGATATATTCGATGTTTATGACTCAGATAAAAACGGTTGGGTATCTACTTCCGATGTACCAGACATACTAAAGAGCTTAAACTTAAAAATCAATGATGTTGAAGTAGGTCAACTAATAAAAGAAAATGATAAATACCATACTGGTTATATGACAAAAAAGGAATTTTTAGAAATATTTGCTTGTTACGGAGAAAATTATAATAATGTTGATCATATTGATATAATAGACTCATTTAAAATATTTGATGAGATGTGTAATGGTAATATAGGAAATCAGGATATGATAGATATATTAACAAAACATGGAGAGAAATTAAGTGTCGATGACGCTGTTGATTTATTAACAGAATTAAACTATGATGGAAGTATGTCTTATCTTAGTTTTGTTAAAAATAATCCTATAATATGAATAAATATACAAAAATACTATTATTAGAATATATTAATATAATATATTAATATTAATGTTAATGTTAACGATGATATTGTATTTGTAATTATGTTTGTAATAAAATTTAAACAAATTAACTAAAAATGCATATTATTAATACTCATAAATTCTATTGTAAATTATTATTTAATTGATAGTATATAATCTACCTAAATACATAAAGTTAATTATTATTTATTTAAAAATGCATTCGTATAATCTCGAACATGAACAAATAGAAGAAGAAAATAATAACCTTCTTAACTTTGTAAACCAGTCAACGTATGAAAAATTACCTGATAAGCCACAGTTATCATATAAAGGAGGATATAAAAAGATCGATATTATAGTAAAGCTTCTTATTAGCATAATAAACAAGGAAGATGAAAGAAAACAATGTATTTGTTCTTATAAACCAGTTGAAAATGAAAATCATCCTACTTATACAGAAGATGAAGTTATTCCTGGAGTTCGTATTCCTTGTAACAAAAATGGGAATATTGATTTAAGCAACATAATTAAAACTTTAAAGAATTTCGGTTATCCTCTAACAGGTTCAATGATCCAAGTCTACTC
>Ga0100378_1004008_pt1 | contig 13883 bp, 14 predicted proteins | sample CryGeymeta201502_FD_81535 | JGI IMG/M metagenome (GOLD analysis project Ga0100378, IMG submission 81535) | Groundwater microbial communities from Crystal Geyser aquifers in Utah, USA - Crystal Geyser metaG 2015-02 | ecosystem: Environmental > Aquatic > Deep subsurface > Groundwater | place: USA...
AATTATCATTTTTCTCACTTCCCCATGCTGAAAACATAGCTGAATGAAAAGGAAATAACAAAAACTGAAAATGTTCAATTAATGAAAGAACTAATTCTAAATAATGATTAGTTTCTGAATCTTTTAACAATACATATAAAACTCCAAAAATTGTTTCTTTTATCTTAAAATCAAGTTTTTCATCCTTTTTTGTATATCTATGTTTACGTAATTTAAGTAGCGTTTTCCTATTAATTTCCATTAAATAGTAATAATTATAAATTATTAATGATTAACTTTAATAACTTAAATTAATAACTATTTATTAAGTTACTTAATTTACATAATTTACATATAATTATCAAAATTAACAATAATAACCATAATTTATCTATTATACCTATTAACATATTTAAATTTATTTATATATGTATATTATATCATGGGGTTCTAGCTCATTTGGTAGAGCGTCTGATTTGCATTCAGAAGGCAAAGGGTTCAACTCCCTTGTTCTCCACTTTTTTATTTATTAGTTAATTATATTTATATATAAGCAACTGGTTAAATTTTCAAATTTTAATTATTATTATTGTTATTATTGTTATTATTGTTAATATAATAATTTTAAAACTATATAAATGTTTGCGAGATTTGCAGGATTAGCAGCAGCAACTTCTGGAAAAAGACTTGACCCAAATCATAACCGTATTATTTATTATTTAATATATAAAATTTAATTTAGCTAAGGAATTATTTATTTTATCACAAAAGGCTAATTATTTTAAGTTTAGAACATTACCTTGGCCTTTATGGATTGTTGGTGGAATAACATTTTGCTTTTGGCTATTTTTAACTTATTACATGTTCTTTATTTTTGAATACTATGAGTAATATATTTAGTTTATAACATATATTTATAATATAGGAGGTCATATTATTTAACTTTTGTTGATATATTATTGTTGTATATGGCTGGTATTATATTTTATGCTAGTAAAGTAGAAGTAGTAATATTCAACAAAAAGGTAATATAAATTAACAATAGTAATAACAATGTCTTTACTTAATATTTTTTTCTATGACATTTCAAACACAATTATATAATCACTTGATTTATCAAATAATATACCTATTCATAATGAACTCTTATTTATTACTTACTTAATCATTACTTACTTATTTAGGACAACGTAATCAAACATCGAATTATTAATATTTTCTTTTCTAAAGTCGAAAAAGTTTACGGCTTTAACGATGTTAAAGATATCGAAGTAGTTTTAAAAGGACGAGTTGAGAATTCTTCTGATAACACAAAATATTATATAAGACTAACTTTCAATAACGATGAGCACTTTATGTTCGGGGAATGTTTTTCTTTTAGAAAAGCAGGTGAAAAGGTAATAAAACTAATACATATTATATAATAAATTAACTAACTATAGTATCAAAAATGTATGGCTATGCTTAAAGGTGTTGTTTTAAAAGATGTTGATAGATCTATCATAACTGACGAATCTTTGACTGAATATAATAATTTTACATATAAACCACCAAAAAAATCAAAGTCATCTAGTGAGAAAGAGAATGATAAAGGAAAATATAAAATTATATATAATAAAGAGAAGAAAGCTGCTTATGATAAAAAAGTTGCTTTTACTGAGGATAAAGATAAAGAAAATAATTTGAAAAGTGAAGATAAGAAGACAAAGTAAATTGAATATAATTGTATTGATTATTGATTATATTATAATAATATAAATTTATATATAATAGTTAATTAGAATCACATTATTTAGAATTGTTTATTATGAATTAATATAATTAATATGTTTTATTATATAATGAATATTTTGTGTATATAGTTTGAAATATGATAATTAAAATTAATTATTTATAATAAAACTAATTGGACTGCTTTACTAAGAATTATTTGCTTGTTGTTACTTTTTTTTTATTATTTTGATTTATTTTTTCTTACTGTGTCGTAAAACCAATATTCATAATTTATCAACCAATCATAGAATACACCTTTCCAAACCAAGTTTAAATTAAATTTTTCTTTACATTCTTTTATTTTTTTCTCAATATCATTTGTAATTAATTTTAACAATTCAAGTTCTTCAGCTGTTGGCTTTTCTAATTATTTAATTATATTAGTTAGGATTAAATAGGTTTAGTTAGGTTATTTAATATTAATTTACTTTTATTTGAATTTTGCTGCAGTTTTTGTTTTAACTTCTCTCTACTTTTTATTGAAACATAAATTCCCTCTGTCTTTCTATAATAATCTGTTAATGATTCTGTTTCTTTATCTAATTTACTATATAACTCATCTGCTTTGCTAAAAATATTAATTATTATATTTACTTATCAGACCATCCATTTAATATTTTGTATCTTTTCATATAACTAACTTCTAGTTTTTCCCAAAGTTCTATCATATAATCAAGTAAGCAATGATCACTTTTGTTTTCAACATCGAATATTTTTTTAAGTTTATTCCTAAGCTTTTTATTTTCCTTTTCAAATAGTATTTTATAATTTTCTTCGTTTTCAATATGGTCAGCAAGGAATTTTCCAATGTCATAAAAGTTAGAAGGTGTATTAGGATTACATTGTAAACTTGGACATAGTTCTTGTTTTTTTAATTTTTGATTGTTTGTAGTGTTTGTATTATTGCTATTGTTTGTATTATTAGCAGTTAGTTTCTGTGGAATATCATGTTGATATTCTTCAATTTTACCAGCATTTACTACATTAATACTACTATTATCTGACTTATCTTGAGTAAAATCTTTATCTTTATTCTTCATACCACCTGAAAAACTCAAATTTTGAGTAGAAATCTCTAAATTATTATTCTTATCATTATAATTATTAGTCTTATTGTTGATTGACGAATCAAGATTAGCAATATTAGCATTATTGTTATTATATATCTTGTTAGTACTATTTAAATTAGTTGGTACTTGTCTTTTTAAATTTTGGTTAACACTCATTAAATTAACATACTTTTTAGTATTATTATCGTTAATATTCTCATTGTAATCTTTATCATTATCATTAAAGCTGTTTAAAACTTGTTCAACCGTATTTTTTCTATTAATTTCTTTTTCATAACTATTGTTTTCATTTGTTACATCTTTAACAAATTTATCAGGATTTATTGTAATCTTAGGATTTGTAATACTAGTTTTATTATTTAGATTAAAGTTTTGATTAAAGTTATTATCTTTAGAATTTCTATTCCAATTGGGTATATCATCATCATTATCTATACTGTAATTTCTTTCGTTTCTGTCATTTCTTTCATTAGTTACTTTAGGTTTATTTACTTTTACATTAACTTTGTTACTATTACTTGACTTCCTTTCTGGCTTTTTATAAAGGCTTAAAGACCCATTAAGATTATTTGTGTTATTAGGATTTATTCCGCTGCTGGACTGATTTAAATACTTTAATTTTGATTGATTTAACATTATTGCCTTATCAAGTTTTTCAGAATTTAAATTTAACATTCTGTCCTTTTGGTCCAAACTTTGCTTTAATTTACTTACGTTAGCTAATTTTAAATTTTCAGAACATTTTTGTCTGTAAGCATTAACTTTTAGTTCTTTTAATTCGTGTTCTAATTCTTCTTTTTTTGCATCGTAGTCTGATTTTAGTTTGTTTTCTAGCTTATTTTTGTATGTTTGGAATTTCTTCATGTATCTACATAATTTTATTAATAATTTTAATAATTTTTATTACTCTGTTTTGAGTTCTTTTTCCTTATTTTCGACTTCTTTTCTTATGTCGTTATCATAACTTTCTTTACATTTTGATTTCAAATTATTTTCAATTTCATCCAACTTCTTCTTAGTAAAATTTTCCAATCTCCTTTTTTCTACATCAATTTCTAACATCTTTTTTTGTCTTATTTCATTTATTAATTTCTCTTCAATTTCCATTTTTATTTTATTTTCTATTTTAGGATACTCATTTTCGTATATTTTTTCTTCAACTGTTGATTTTAACTTATTATACATATTTGCCATTAATTTTTTTTCCTTTTCATCACGTAAGTTGGCTTTACAATCTTGTTCTAATGATTCATATTTTTCATTCCATTTTTGTATCAGTTCATTTTCCATCTGCTTTTTTTCTTCCATTAGTCTATTTTCTAATTCTTGAGTTACTTCTGACATAGCTGATTCGAATTCACGTTTTGCTTGTTCTTCAATTTCTTTTTCGCGAATTTTTAACTTAAGTTCATATTCTTCGCGATACTAAATAAGAATAAATAATCAATAATTAATATGAGTAAATAAATTAAAGAATTAAAAATATGAAATTCAAAATTCAAAGTAGTAAATATTAAGCAATAAGTAATAAGTATTAAGTAATATTTACATATCAATTTAATATATTAATTAAAATTACCTGATCTTCAACACTTTTATACTTCTTCATACTTATAAGTTTAGAACCACTATTTTTACTATTATTATTCATATCATTATTTATAGTATTTATCACTTCATTATCTCTATTTGTGTTTATATCTCTTTTTGTGTATGTATTAAAATTATTAACTCCAGCACCTTCCTGAGAAGTTCCACTACTATTGTCAGGAATCAAAAAACGATTTGAGGGCTTTTTAACATAAATTAAGGGATTTTCTATTATACTATCCAAGTCTTTGTCTTTATCTTTATCCTTGTCTCTATCATTATCTTTATGACTTTCTTTATCATAATCCTTATCTTTACGAATATTCTTATCTTTATAACTAAAGTTGATAGTTTGAGTCACATATCTTTGTTCTAAGTATTTAGACTCTAAATCTAAATTACTATCTTGGTCAAAACCAATATTAAGATTGTTATCAGTATTGTTATAATTGTTATATTTATTTGGGTTAGGAATTAAGAACTTATTTGACTTTTTAGATTTGTTGAAATTATTCTCTAGATCATGTTCATCGTTTTTTAAAGTAAAATATAAATTATTGTTTTTTGCTTGATTTTGTTCGTTGTTATATGTAATGTTATCATTATTTCGTTCGTTTCGTTCATTTCGTTCGTTTGTGTTAAAATTTAAATATTTTTCTTCAAAATTTTCATCATTGTCCATTATTTAAATTATTTAAATTATTTGATTATTATAAATATTTAATAAAACATTAAATTAAACAATAATTTAAACAATAATTTAAATTAAACTTATATTTTAACATAATTAAAGCAATATTTATAGTAAATTGCTTAATTCAACTACATTAATAATAATTATTATTATATAATTAATTAAGGATTTATTTAGTATAATAATTCATAAATCTTGTCCAAAATCCTCCATATCCTATTAAATAATGATCACCTTTTTCTTTTAAAGACATAACAAAATAGAAATCTGATATCATAATCATACAAAAGAATCCTAACTCTAATGATACAGCTAACCAAGTTAATAATATCATTCTTTGTGATTTGATTTTTATAAACGGAAGAGTAAAAATATGAGAAACTATTAGTGTAAATGGAATAATTCCTGTAAAGTAGTTTAGACTACGATAGAAAATAAACTCGAAAGTAACTATAAGTATTGCTACCCTTAAAATTTCTGCCAAAATTGGTCCAACATATCTTTCATAAGTATACTTAATATAATAAAGGAAAAACTCTTCATAATTAAAAACAAGATTTCTATAGAAATTAACAGGATTTCTCGAACTCCAAAATGGCTTATAGAAGTTTCTATCCGAAAATTGCATTAGATCAGCAGTAAAATTAAGAAAAGAATGAAAAAGTCCAAAGAATAATACAAATAAAACAATAATAGAGAGTATGATATAGTTAATTAGAATTTTGAAAATGTATAAATTTCCCTTATCCAAAACATTTGTCTCATCATTAAAGTATTGGACTATAAAAACCTTGTAGATTAAGAACAAAAACATGACAGCCATTAAAAAGTTTATAAAGTTAGAAAAAGCGCCATAATAATTAATACTTCGATTTGTTGGGTATGAATCTCGATAAACCATTGTGGGAAGAGCGTAGAAACGCGCAAATGCTTTTATTTCATCTTTGATGCTTACCTTTTTTACAAAACTGATTTCTAATTTTTCTCCGTTGTCGTTAAGGATAATATTTCCAGTATCTTCATCTTTAATTACATTTTTAGCATTAACTTCACCCAACTCAGCTTCGGTCAAATTGAAATACGTACTATACAAGCATTTTTCTGAAAAGTATGCCCAAATCTTCAACAATGATCTAATAAGTTCGGTATAGTACATAATTTTACAAACATGTGATAAATTTACTCTAATTTCAAGATTAATATAAAACAAACAGAAGAAATATATATAACAAAAAGTAAGTATGATCATCGCTAATTTATTCTTAATAAACAACTTGAAAAACTGGAAGAAAACTACATAGAAAACTGTTGTTAAAAATAGATAAAAAGTATTTATCAAAACATATAAAACTCCATTAAATAAACTAAATATAAGTGTAAATGATTCTGTAAATGAAGAATTATTATATTCAGTAAAAAGAAAGTTGGCTATTAATATTCCTAAGAAAGCAAAGAAAATATTATAGACGGTCTGATAATTTTGGGAATTCATAAGACTTGTTAGAACTGATTCTTGTTTATAATATCGTTTTATTTTTTTATCGAATGGTTTTTTAACAAATGTAGGGTCGACGACTTCTTCTAATACTTCAAAGTAGTCTTTTTTTGATGATTCGATTTCGATTATATTTTTTTCTATTTCTTTTAAACTATTTACTATCTTTTGAGTTAGCTCTTCATTTGTACTTTTATACTTTTTAAATTTCTGAATTAAAGTTTCTGTGTCACTGCTTTTTTCTTGCTTATTTTTAAGATTAGTAAGTGATTTTATAATATCTTCAATGTTTTCAGACATTAATATATAATATGTATTATTTATAAATAAATAATTATAATCATTAATATTATGAACTTTAAGAGTAATTATATTAATATAAAAAAATAATAATATATAATTAAAATAATGAAATATGATTACACAAAAGCATTTAAACTAATAAACAAAATTCCAAACCTAAATAATACATTTGTTGCACTACCAACTACTAGATCAGCAGTAAGATTGTTAATTAAACAAAAATTAACATTAATTAATTATTATATTAGGTAAAACTTAACTCAGAACGATTTGCTTTCGCTGCCTTTTTTATTTCAGGCACTTTAATATTTTTTGGGCTCTTTAACATTGACCATAGAATGAATAGCTATGATATCTCACATAACTTCCGTATTATGCCAGATTATATTACTGGAACAAGATTAAACTCATTCAGAAAGGAAAGAAAGCATTTTAATCTTTATTAAATATTTAATTACTAGTATATAACTAATCCAAATAATAAGATAATAAAGTGAATAAGCTAATAAGTTAAGTAAAAGAATAATCATTTTTACATATTATGAATTAATTAATGAATTAATATTTATATGATTTAATTTATAAATTTGAAAAATATAAAAATAATTAAATAAGTAATTCATATTCATTATCATTAACTAAATTATATTTCATTTACTTTTATTACTTTTATTGCTTTTATTTCTTGTTTTTAAAAAAGTAAATCTTTGTTGATTCTGTCAAGTTTGCTTCTCCATATACTGCTTCTGCTATTATATTAAAAACTGTATCTTCCATTATATTCGAAACTAAATTCTTTGCTTCGTCATTTACAAACAGGACCTTTTCATTAGTCTCAGTAGGAGTATAATTATACCTATCTGTTATGTCTTTCATGTATTTTTCATCTAACTTATTGGCCTCATTTTCATCAAATAGAGCAATAGTAGTTGTATCAATCATTTTTTCTAACTTAACTAAGGCATTACTAGATTCTACTTTTTCTGTTTCTTTATGTAAAGTACTATGTCTTTTTCCTGTTTTTGTCTTATTAATTGAGCTTCTATCGACTACGCTATTTGTATTGTCTTGACTTATTGTAGCGAATTTGTTCATAGTATTTTCATATAGTCTTTGACGTACTTGTGCATGTTCAGTATAAATATCGTTATTACTAAATTCATATAGTGAAATTGGCTGGTTATCTATTCTCTCACTTATTAAGTTGTCAAACTCGTCGTTACTTACAATATCTCTTAGGAAGTCGTTAAGCATTTCTTCTACAAAGTTAGACTGATATGTTGATGCGTTTGGTTCAAAGGTTCTAGATGTTCCTATATCCTAATAATGAATTTAATAAATAAATTTAATGGATTGATTATATTATATTCGTATATTTATTAGCTCATTTATAATTACCCTTATGAAACTTTTCTTAATTATTCGTATGAATAAGTTATCTCTATCACTTTCTTTAATTGGTCTAGGCTCTAGTGGTTGCCAAATTATTTTAATTTCTAGCTCACCATCATAATTGAGAAGTAAATTCTTAGGTGATAATCGAAGTTTAACGATAATATGTTTTGTCGGTTCGATACTCCCTTTTACTGGTTCTACTTCTAATATATCTTTCATGTTAAAACCAGTATTGAGGAATTCAAACGTAAATGTTTCAGTATTTGAGTAATTGTAAAGAATAAACGTTTTAACAGTAGTCTTTTCTGTCATGTATCCAAAATCAATTTCCTAATAAAATATATAAATGTAAATATAAATAAAATTAGTCAATAGATATAATACCTCTAGTGACACTCCACACTTTTGTATCATTTTGTCTTCAAAATAGTTATGTACTCTAAATTTCGGTATACTTTCATATGGATTTATAAACTCAGGAATAGAATCATCAGTAATTGGTAAGTATCCAGTACCTCTAATAACAATATTTTGTCTGACTTCTTTATTAATATCATCAGAATATTCAATTGGAAGAACTAATTCGTAATCTTTGTTTGTCAATGGTCTAAAGTGACATATGATATGCTTTACATCGCTAGGACCTAGATTACCTTCAATTTGCTCTAGTTTAAATACAGTAAAGTCGTTTTCTTTATTGTATTGCTCTACTTGTTTTACATCAACTTTGTATTTAACTTTGAGACCACCTATGTTCTTAAGTTCAATTGGAGAGATAACTGGAAGCATCTATTAATTAAGTATATGATTATGAATAAATTATTAATATATTATTTACAAATCCAATAGGAACTGCCCCAAAGTCTAATACTTTTTTCCTTAATTGTAGTATTCCTTTTTTCTCATTGTGTGACTCTCCGTATAGTTCAAAGATTAATGGCTTACCGTTTACAATTTGGAATATAACTTTTAATGAATGATTAAATTTGTTTTCTTCTTTAATATTGTATTTAAGACTAATATTGCAACATTCACCTGGCTCTAGTTTATTTTTTCTTGGCTCTATTTCGAATATTTTTTCTTTTAGTACTTGATATTCGTGAGTTTCGTTTGAGTTTGGTTCGACCGGATCCATCCATATTTCATTTTTTATTGAGATATCGTCCGATAACTTGAAGAAGAATTCTGATGTTACTCCTCCGACGTTTTTTAAAGTTAGGAATACTTCGACGAAGTTACCTTTTTGTTTCTTTTTAAGTAGTTGTTTTCCGAAGTCAAATCTTACAATCTTTAATTTGTCAAAATAATTCCTATATAATTAAATTTAGTTAATCCAAATAATATTCATATTAATAATATCATGATTATTTACTTCATTCTCTTAGTCTTATTCGATTTCTCAGAATTAATAAATTGTTCTTCCTCTAAGGTTAACTTTTTCAAAAGCTCTTCATTGGCTGAATCAACATTGAAATCTTCCCATAATTTAGTCGTACAAATATTTATATTCCTATAGTTAAAGAGTTAATAATTATCCTTACCTTATATCTACAATTTTAATCAATGGATAATCTCCATTTGCTATTACATTTAACTCTGCTTTCAATGATCTCAAACTCTTAGTATCTTTATCTAAATAATTAATATATTTAATGCTATAATATTATATTACTCATATTGGTTAAGCTAGTTTTCTTTGTTGTTCCATCTTCTGTTTTTATATTTTCTGTATTATTCTCTGTATTTTCAGTAGCATAAAGATATATTTTAAAATTAATATTTGCTCTGGTAATAGGAGTAAAAGTCACTGTAACATCCTTCTTACAAAGAGAATTAATAAGTCCTTCAGTAAAACTTAATTGACAGACTTTGCTGATATTTTGTTGATCTTCCTTTGGAAATACTAACTTTACATAAAAGTTGCAAATTGAAGGATTGTATATACTAAACGTCATCATTTTTTGGAATGCTACTTTAACAGTTCCGAAATTAATATTAGGTGGATCAATTTGGAGATTGCCGTCGGCCCCCATTCCGATTATAGAAATACTTTTTTGGTATGACCTCTTATCAAATTTTTCAAATTGTCGTAGTAATTGCGAGCCAGGGTTATAAACTCCGATGTTCTCGCCATGTGGATCATAAACTCTATTTACTAAAAAGTCAACTTTTGAGATGATGTCACCAAGTTCTAAGAATTTTACATTAAGATCGATTTTTCTAATTTGATTTGCTTCCAAGTCGAAATAACTTGGTTCGACAAGCACTGTTGCCTTAGGGTTCATCTGCAATAAAACTTGAACATTAACTCGTATTGGCGACATATTTATAATTGTTATTGATTTTCTAGTATTTATTCCAAGAAAGGAAGGTGGGAAGTAAATATTATCTCCTTCCTCAATTTTCACAAGAGGATGTACACAATTTCCTATTAATATAACTCGTTTCATATTTTTTGTATCGTGATTAAATATAACATTTAAAGCAAATTCATAATTTCTTTCTTCTGAAGGACAAAACTCAACACAAATTAGGTTAAAAGATTTTGGTGCAATTAAACCACTTTTAGGATGAACTCGAAACACGTTACTTACATCACTAATAAATTTATAGTAAAGTGGTGTATCAGACTTATTTGTAATTGTAAGCGATTGATAAAAGCTTTGATTTAGTGATGACGGCTGGAAAAACAGTCTTTCTGAAGGGAATATATCAGCCATTGGAATAGATATCTGAGTTGTTGGAGGGAATGAATATCCTACTGCTGATATACGTAAGGGAATGGGAGGATCAAATATTTCGAAAGGAACTTCGTTCGATTGCAATGATTTTAGTAAATTTGATTGATAACTTGACATTGTATCCATGTTTATTTTTTGGCTTTGTGATATGTTGAATGCTTTTTTGTCGTCTTTTTTGTTAATGTTATCGTAGTTTGTTTGAAGAGAGCCTAGACACACTAGCTGGTTGTAAAAGTATGATTCAGTTTTGTTTGGTCTGAAGAAAACCTTAAATTCTGCAAAGGATTTTTTGTTTATAGTAAATTCCTCGGGAACAACTATGAAGCAAGAATGTTGAGATGTAACTGCAACGGAATTTGCTAAAGGATTAATCTGTGTATTTTTCTGGCTTTGAAACTTCATAGAAGCATGGACCGACTTTAAACTTTTGGTAATTATAGTATTATTTGCTTTTTCAATTATCCACTTAACTTTTATTTTTTCATTTGCTGAATTATATATTGATATCATAAAAGGCTCACTAGTTTTTCCATTATCAACAAATCTAAAATCTATTAAATCTGTATTGCAATATAATATTCTGGTGCTACTTGTAGTTTCCCAAAAGAGTTCTTTGTGTAATTGGGTTTGAGTTGTAGATTCAAATGGAGCCTCGTCGAGACTTAAGGCTTTCTTATCGAAGCCTTTTCTAGACTTGCTCATGCTTTCGATTAAATTTGATACATTTATATTAGAAAGTTTGCTTGTATAATATCCTGTTAATACTTTATACCTATAAACCTCAATATGCTTTTGCTCAAGCATCTTTGGTTTATTTAACAAATCATGGCATGATCCATATATATCTAACGCCTAAATATTATAATATAATTAATTTGTAATTATTACTAGTAGCATATGATTTTTTATTAAGCAAAATACTCTATCATAATAAATAATTGTTTCTCTTGGTTTGAAATTAATATAAACTCGTACGTTTGAACGTGCTGGAATTATCCCTTCAGTCTCGGCTATATAGAAAGGGCCTGGGTTATTATAATAAAATTGATATGTTGTTTCTAAATCTGAATCATTTACTAATCGTATTAACTTTGTATTAGTTTCATCTAACTCTATAGACCCAAAATTTATTATTCGACTACTTACATTTGTATTAAGAGCTAAGCAATTTCCAATACATGAAAATCGTTCTGTATTTCCTCCGAAAACGTTAATCACAAAGTTATCACAGCTAAAGAGATTTACGAATAAAGCATTATAAGTAATTTTGACTAAATAAGAAGAATTTGGTGGGATCTCCCCTTCTGAGACTGAAAGAGAGAAGTATTTTACATTGTAAGGTCCCTTGTCACCACTCTTTTTAATAATTTTAAACTTGGCTACGACTTTTTCTGGATTTGTTAGTATTAAGTCTAATTGCATCTTTTTACCTATCATGACGTTACCGAAGTCGAATAAGTTTTTGTGAATCCTTACATAGGAAAATTTCGAAATAGCACATATTTTTATAACCTTACTATGATATTTATCAATGGTTATCATAACATTAGCTAAAGTAACATTAGCTTGATCAACAGTAATAGAAAATTGTGCTTCTGCTTTTGATGATTTTTGCACTATTAAGTTCTGTGGTTCTACCTTAAATCCATTTCCTTTATCATTATTAAATTCAATATAAATAGGTTTATTCGAAAAGGAGTTTTCAATAATCAATGACTGAAAAGCAGGTATTTTAACAGCAATAAAACCAAAATCAATATAATCTGGAATTTTTTCGAGTATCTTTTCGTAAAATTTATCTGTTTGGACGTCCATTTGTAAATTAAATTGTATAGAAATTAATTTAAAAAATATAAGTTAAGTTATAATATTATTAACAATAAAATTAATTAATAAATGAATATTATTAATATTACTCAATATTATTTATATTATTTAATTTCACAATGACAGAAAAACCTATTAATAGAAGAGTGCTAAGCCAAGAACAAGAAAGAGTTCAAAAGTTATACTTAGAAGTAACTAAAAAATACAGTAATAAAAAACATGATGAATTATTGGCTGAATATAACAAGAAAATGCATAAAATGAAATTGGATTCTTTGGAAATTGTAAAGAGAAATTGTGAAGATTATAAATGGTTTGAAGAAAATGCTAATTTATCATACAATGAGAAAACTGGACATACCACAGTCGAAAATATACCTACTGAACTTCAAGAAGAAGGTAAGGCAAGAATGAAAGAACTAGCTCTTTGTACTAAATTAAACTGCTTTGAACAGAATGAATTACTTGAAAAAATTAAAGAAATTAATAAAACTATTATTCAAAATTATACCCAATGCTTACAAAAATGTGGCGTTAATATAACAGACACTAAATCTGATAATGAAATAAAAGAATGTTTTGAGATGTGTATAACTAATATGGATGAAGATAATTTTAAAAAATTCGATTTTGTAGATAAACAAATAGAAGATATTACCAGAAGAATATAGTGGTTTTCGAATTCTAAGTTATAGTTATAGCCATATCGATAGTTATATAGTTATATTCATATAAATTTTATAATTTATTATTCATTAAATTAACAAAAATTATACTTCTTGTTAATGAATTTAATTTATTAGTATTAAGTATAACTAATTAACTTATTATTATTTTAATATTTCTACTGTTCTATTTTAGTTATATCATATCATACAAACGTATTCTTACTATCTATTTTTATTCATATATTAATTTAATTTTCTCCATGACCTTTCCCATCGAACTAATAAACTCACTTAGTGATACAGATATCTTAATCTCAAACATAGGATCATCACTAAAAAATAATAAAA
>Ga0100378_1004009_pt1 | contig 13881 bp, 18 predicted proteins | sample CryGeymeta201502_FD_81535 | JGI IMG/M metagenome (GOLD analysis project Ga0100378, IMG submission 81535) | Groundwater microbial communities from Crystal Geyser aquifers in Utah, USA - Crystal Geyser metaG 2015-02 | ecosystem: Environmental > Aquatic > Deep subsurface > Groundwater | place: USA...
AAATAATATTCTTAAGAGGTTTAAATTTACAATCTTCATTTATTTAGAATTATAAAATATTAAATAAATTAAATATAAATTAAACATATTTTATTTAGAGATATAGTTTGTTGGTTTAAATTATCTATTTTATTGAGAGAATTAATAGTTAAATCAATAACAAAAATACTAACACACTAACCTGAAAATTAATAAATACAAAATAAATAAATATATAACTAAAAAATTTATAATTAGATAACTCTTATAAGTTAATATATATAAGCTAAATATATATTAATAAATTAATAAGTATTTAAAAATAACTAGAAAATATGAAATTAAATACGAATTAAGTATTATTTATTTATTTCTCATGACATCTACGTCTTAGTAAAGCTCCAATTTCTCTAGAGCATTTGAATATAGGTTGACATTCTGCATCTTTATCACATGTATCATCCCATAATTTTTTGCCTTCAATACAGAGTTTTTTGTTTCCTTGATCTGCGCATCTACTTCCATTGCAGCATGTTTTTTCAAGGGATAAAGATCTTTTTTTACATTCTCCTCCATTTGCAACGCAACCTGCATGACTATGGAACTTTCTTGATGATCTCTTGGAAAATCTCCTAGAAAGTAGAAATTGGGAAGCAAGTAAAATTAAAAATAATACTCTTAAGACGTTTGTATTTAAAATCTTCATTTATGTAGAATTATAAAATATTAATTAAATGTGTTTTAATAATTAATATATCATATTTTACTAATTTAGTATATGCATTTTATATTCAATAATAAATAATATAATTTTAGTTTATAAATAAATTATTTTATTATTTATTATTTATTATTAATTTTACATAGAATAAAGTATATAGTACTTTATTCGTTATTCATTAAAATGAGATTTTATATGACATTATTTTGAATTGTATTGTACTTTATTCATAAAATATTATATGACAAATATTTGAATAGTATAATACTTATTCTTTATTAATATTACAATAACTAATATGAGATAAAAAAATTATTTACTAACATAAAACAATATAAACATAAATATTAAACAATATTTTATCAATATTATAAAGGTAAATTTTTAATATTTTGTTAATTCAATGTCTAATTATTACGCTTATCTATTATGATTGTAAAACATTCCTTAACTATTGCTATTTAAACACATTTACTTCTTCCAAGAGCACTTTTATCGCATTTTGCATCTTTTACACATTCATCTTCATGGTCACATGTATCATCATAATCTTTTTTACCCGTTTTGCAAATTTTTTTGTTACCTTCGAAATCACATCTCATTCCATTACAACATGCTCTTGAATAGAGATGGGGTGTTCTTTTACATTCTGCGCCTAAAGCTTGACATCTTGTATGGGTGTGGAATTTCTTTGATGCTTTCTTTGAAACTCTTCTAGATAGAATGAATTGTGAAGTGATTAAAATTAAAAATATTAATTTGATGATTGCTGAGTTAAAAAACTTCATTTTCTTAAATATATTAAATAAATTAAAAAAATAATTATTTATATTATTATGATACATAATTTATATTATTTATAATATTTATATAAATGCATTAATAATTTATTTAGTTTAGTTATTTTATAATACTATCAAATTCAAATTATTAAATTAAACGTATTACATAATGAATATGATCATATTAAATTGTTAGGAAACTAAAACTTTAACAGTAATCCTTTAGTTTTATTTATTTAAGGCATTAACTTCTTAATACATGATAAACACCACACCTATTAGAAAGACAATCGCTATTACTAAAACAAGTCTGGCCCATGTCCTTCTTACCTGGGACACATCTTTTTCCTTTACCTTCTACGAATCTACAAAGATTTCCTTCACAACAAGCTCTAGTGCTGAAATAAGGTTCTCTTTTACATTCTTCATTTAGTTTTTTGCAATGATTAGTAATATGTAACTAAAATTTATTAAATCTTTTAGAAGATAAATATTGTAAGCCTATCAATATTAAAAATAATATTTTCAATGTGTAATTGTTAGTAATCTTCATTTTTTAATTATAAAATAATTTTAGTAATTAATAATAACTACATTTTCTTATTTCTATAAGAGGAAACTTAACTTATTTAACATATTTTTAACTATATAACTAAAATAATAAATTATAATTCATATAATTCATATGTTTTTAAATAAATTTATTAATATTAATTGTTTTTATATCCTTTCCATGTTTTCCATGTTTTCTATATTTTAAATGCTTTCTATCTGTATCTTTTTATCTTCTGTTATAAACTTGTCCCTTTCTTGCCTTTTGATTTCCTGGTTTCTTTCTTTCTACATTTCTATGATCGTGCTTTAATAATCGATCTAAATATATTAAATACATTATAAATAGTTCATAATAAAGAAATAAGTTTATATTTATTACATTTGTCTAACATAGGTTTCAATGCAGAATCCATCCTTACTAAAGCCTTTCCTATTGCTGGTATACAAGCTTCAACTTGCCCTATTCATTATAAATTATTTAAAAATATATATTATATTACCTGTCACACCACCACCGACGACTTTTATATCAATATCAACATCACTAGTATGTTTAGTATATACTAGAGGAAGTATGACTTTGCTCCTTTGTCCGAGTATATGGAAATATAAATTTATGGGTTTTCCATTAACTATTATTTGTCCTGAACCATTTTTTGTTACTTTCGCCCATGCAAAAGATCTTTTTCTTTTCCCCTTTCCATAGAAAGTGCTTATATCGCTTCCTGAATTTGATACAATATTATCAGTTCTTGTTAAACTTTTTAAATTTTCTTCGATGACAATATCTTTCTCTTCAGAATTGGAAGAGTTTAAACCATTATTAGAAATTTTATCAAGAATGCTGCTTTTTGTATCAACTGACTTTAATTTTTCGTAATTGATATAATCGTGTGCTTTCTAATAATTATGTTAGTTGTTATGTTAATTGAATGTTAATATGTTTATTGTTATGTTAATTTCATTATGATAATTGCGTTATGATAATTATATGATAATTTTATGTTAATTGTATCTTATTATGTTATTTATTTATTACCATTCCTTTATTTGAGTAAGGCATATGCTGTATTGATTCATCTACCTTTTCAGAGAATAATGAAAGATGGTTATGTAAGTAATGTTTGAAAAATGGATCGTTTTTATATGCTTTATATAACTCTACTTCTAATACATCATTATTAGATAGTTTATGATCACTAGTATCAAAATTCTTCATCATAATGTTTATTTCGTTTTTAGTATCAGCTGATAGAGGTTGTTTAGATTCACTACAAAAATCTAAATTTCAATAAAAGTATTGTATTTTATAGTCGTTTAAATACCTGGTCTACTTTCTCCATATGAATCTTTAATTGTATAGTAACATCTAAATTATTGGCACTATTTGTATTATTTGTATTATTATGCTGAGAATCAAGATTTTTAAATTCAGATAGCTTAGAAGGATCATAGTCATTTATATTTTTAGATTCAGTAACAAGTTTATTAAGTATATTATTGATTTCTAAAATTGATGTTCTTTTTATTTGTTCTTTAGCTATTTTTGTTCTAATTTTGCTTTTGTCGGAAAAGTAATCTTGATACTGGTACATAAATTCCAATTTATAATTTTGGTAATAACTCTCAACCATCTTTTTCATAAATGACCTTTATGTAAATTAAAAAAATAAAATATTATACTTGGTGTCTGAACTATTATTTGGGTCTATATCTTTGTCTTGTATCTTTGATGTAAGGTAGACACCAAGGTCGTCAGCCATCTGATTATCGATGCTTTATTTAGATATTTAATTAAATTTATTGTTATTGTTATTGAATAAATTTTGTTTAAAGGAAGTTGTTTAAGTTACTTACTTTTCTACATATTTTTGCTTTTCGTAATCATATTTAGATTTGAAATAATTAAGTTTAATCTTATCTAATTCCATTCTTCTTATTCGTTCTTTCTCGTTAGTAATTGAAAATATTTTGTCGTTAACTTGTTTAGGTAAGACGTCCCTAAAGGCATCCAAATCTATCATTAAATCTCCAACCTTTTGTATTTTAGAATATTGTCCTAAAGAAATAATAAGTTAATTATTTTTATTGGTAATTATTGTTTATATAATATTTATTAAGCCAGTGTTTAATGTTTATTATTTATTACTTTTATCTTCATAGTAATCTGGATTATCAGAAGGATTACTAAATAAATCATCATTCTCATTAAATACTTTATCTGGAGTAAACTCTCTTATTTTTTTTGATCTTATATACTCGTTCTATCGGAAGTAAAATAAATTTATTAAGACTTTAAAAATTTATTATAAAGTTTATTGTGTTGAATATATGAGTTGTTATCAAACTTACAATGACTTTTTCAGTTTCATCATTTGTTGGTGTGTAGTTTTTTTCAGTTTTCTTATAGAATGTAAAGAATTTTATCCTAAAAAATAATGAAATGAAATGTTAATTAATAAGTAAAATATAACTTACGTATAAAAAATTAAATCATCTTTCATATTTTGTGGTAATTTCGTTTTATTTATTCTTTCTATTTCTGCTTTGATATCTTCAGCACTTCTAGTAATAATTGAAGTTCTTTTTTGGCGATAATCAGCGATAAGCTTATCAACATAATTATCATATTTTCCATCATTAATAGTTAAATCTAAATAAAATTAATAGTAATTAAACAAAATTATAGATTATTACTATTATTTTCCTGTTCTTGTTCTTTTAAAGCCTTTTCAATCAATGAATATTTTTCATAATCATCTTTATTTATATTTGCTTTCTTCTCATTGATATTCTTAATTTTGTAATAACATTTATAAAACATTTCTTTCAATTCAGGTCCTAAGCCAATTAACATATCAACCTTTTTATTCATTTTATTTTCTTTATCAATTGATACATCTTCATCAATACTTTTAAATTGATTACTTATATCTTTCTCTTTTTGTTTATTCAATCTTTGCATTGCAATTGTTAAAAACTTTGCTTTGGCATTATTAATATAGTCTTTATGATTAGAAGCTTCTAATAGATATTTATTTAAAGCAATAAATTCTCTTAGATCAAGATAACCTAACTTTACTACTAACTCATCGATATTGTCGTATATTTCACCGACTGAATTTGATAATTTCCCTTCAGACATAGCATCTTCCTCAGTTAAGTGTTTATAAAGTTCTTGTTCGGATTTACTTTGTTTATTTGATTTTTTGAGGAGATTATCAATTAGATCATCTTCATTTATGTCTGTTGAAGTGACTATTCTTTTTCTAATTTGTTCTCGTGCAGTTAGTTTAGCATATTTTTTTAATTTATCTATTCTATTGTAGATCATACTATTATAATTATTTAAGTAAGTGGCGACATCAACTTTATTTGCTTCTTTGTCAATATCTGGTGTTGTAGAATCTTGAAATATTGGAGTTATAGGAAATATATTTTGGGATACTTTACGTTGTTTTAATTCGTCCTAAAGAAAATAGTTAAGAAATATTAAGAAATATGAGAAATATTTAAAATTTAATTTAGATCATATAATTTTTATTTAAAAAATTATGAATTGTAATACCATATGTTTTCTATCTGTGTAGTGTTGTTTAAAAATTGATGTTTGTTGAGAAGGTTTTATGTATCTTGTATGTTTTAATGAAAAATTCTTGATTGAATATTTTACAAATGAATTCATAAAATATTAAATAATATTAAATAATAAATAATAATTAAAAACATTACATTGAATAATAAATATTAAATTCAATTACTTAATAATACTACTACAAAAAGAAAAAAATATTTATAATTACTTATATATTAAATTTTATGAGTTCTTGATCAATATATTGTAGCTGTAATTCGTAATATACTAAATTTGTAAAGTGCTTCGAAAACTAAATATTAAATAAATATAATATAAGTAAATATTATTATTATTACATCATTATTTGTAATTTTAAATTTCTTTTGTATGTCATCAAAATCATTTTCATGTAATCCTAGAAGTTCATTATCTTTATCCTAAATAAATATTAAATAAGTAATTTAAAAAATATTGTTATACAGTTAAGCTATGATAGTAATTATTTATCTGCTCATATAATTTATCGCCAACAATCTTTATAACTTCGTTCTTGAACAAATTGTATTTTTTGCTTATTTTTTCTTTCATTTCATTTAATTCCAATTTCTTAAAGGATTAAATATATTAGTAAATAGATGTTATATTACTAAATTCTCTTTATTAGCAATGTATTTATTTTCACTGTAAATACTAGCATCAGTTTCTAATATCTCATTAATGTATGTGTCTTCTTCCTCTTGCTCGTTATCCTCAGATCCATCTTCGTCTTGTTCATTTTCATCTGTTTCAACCTCCTCATTCTGTTCTTCGTTATTTTGGAATTTATTTATTTGGTCATTAATTATATCGATAAATTCTTTATTCTCTATATCAAGTTTTTTCTCTTTATCTTTCTCTCGAAGTTCTTGCAATTTTTGTTGTACCTCTGAAAAATATTAGTTATATATAAATAATATTTTAACTATTTACCTTCGTTGTTAATTATACATAATGAAACTCTACGTTCAGCTGTTTCTTCTTCATAAATAGGAACTTCTGGTTCTTTCGTTTGTTTGAAATTAAGAGATTTCTTTTCGGGACTGTTAAAAACTAAGTTTGATTTAGGAGATGTTGGTTGACTTCCTGCTATTTTTAATAATTTTGTTGGGGATGTATTTTGACGTTTATTATCTCTTGAATTTACCATAGTTGTATTATCTTTGTTATCTTTATTATCTTTGTTGTTAAGTTCATTAATTGCTATTATTTGTTTTGATAGTAAATTTTGTTGAATTTGTTTTCTAGAGATATCTACATTTTTAATATTTCGCTTTAAATCTTGATAAATTGTAAGTATATCAACTTCATCATTTCCTTTATTAGTATTTGTTTCTGAATATCGTGTTTCAGTTATAATATTAGGAACTTGACTAAGGGCTCTGCCTTTTCCTTTTGGAAGATTTAATTTATCAACCTTTTGCCTATAATCAGCAACTACCTTCTCATTACCCTTATCATTATCCTTTTCATTTACCTTCTCATTAACTTTCTCAGTATTTTCCTTATCCTTTTCTAAAACTTTTTCAAACTTTTTATCAATTTGATTACCAGAAGAAAGCTTTTTTAAATTATTATTATTAGTATGCTTGTGGCCAGATGATGTTGAACCATCTCTGTTAAATATACTTTCTTTTACTTTTTTAGGTGTGTCATTTTCCTTTTTTCCATAAATTATATTAATATGCTTGATATTAGTTCCAGAATCCTCTTTCTTAGGTTCGTTATTTTTCTCTTTACTTCCATAATTAGTTAAAGGCCTTATATTATTATTAAGTAATCTGCGCTGAGGAGATGCAACACTAGGAGATGGAGAATTTATTATATTTCCATTTACATCTTTACTTTCCTCTTTCTTTTCTTTTTCTAGTTTTTTCTTTTTTTCGGCTATATGATTAACAGATTCTTTAACCTAAATTAATCATATATTACCAATTGGGCGATTCTCTTTGAATCAACAATTTGTTTTTTTAACTGTGGCTTCTGCATAAAATTACATGTTATAATTTTTCTTTGTGCTTGACTTACAGTGGTAGTACTAGTTTTTGCATTTTTATCATCTTTTTTCTTCTTGACAATAGGTTTATCTTCTTTTTGGGATTCAATATTGTTTAATACTTCTTGTTCTAAATTATAAAAAAATAATGTTAGCAAAGTTATTATAAGTAGTGTGATTACTTATACTCTCTATTCTTTCTTTGATACTTATATTTTCTGTTTTTAGTCTTTTATCTCTTTTCTGCTCGTCATTTATACCCTTTTTTAATTCTTCTTCATTTTTATTTTTCTTTTCTTCATCGTAAGATATTCGTAGTTGGCTTAGTATTTCGCCTTTCTCTTCAGCTAAACTTTTTTCATCTAGTATTAAATTTAACATATTTAATCTTTTTGCTTTTCTAATAACACCTAATTTTTATTAATTAAATGAAAACAAGTATAGTAAGTATAGCAATAGAAAATATTAATATTAATATCAATAATCTTACTTGGTAGAGTTAATATTTCGAATATTGACGGTCTTTTAAAATGATTTTTCTCTAATAAGAGATCAATCAACTCTTTTAAATCATTTGAGTATTCTCGTGGTATAGGCTCATATTTTCCTTTTAGTATTTTTAAAATAAGAGCTCCTTGATTTGAAGCATCAAATGGATGCTTAAAAGTAGCCATCTCATATAATATACATCCTAAAGCCCAAATATCAGACTTTTCATTGTAAGGTCTCTCCTCACATATCTCAGGGCTTAAATACAACGGTGTACCCACAAATGTATGAGTCAATTGATCTTGCGCTAATACTTTGGCTACACCTAAGTCACCTATTCTTACACCATCATTTTTTGTAAGGAATATATTTAATGTCTTTAAATCTCTATGTAGGATCTTTTTACTATGTAAATATGATAATCCTAAAGATATTTCAATAAACATTCTCCATATTTTGCTTTCTTCTAAACATTTAACTATATTCATATTAAGTTGTAAATATTTAGAAAGGTCATTAGAGTCACAATACTCCATAACAATATTTAAATTATTATTATCAACAAAGCTGTCGTAATATTTAACAATATAATGGGAATCTATAGAAGCTAATATATTAGACTCGTTCTTAACCTCCTCAATTTGATTTTTATCCATGTTAAATAAAGAAATTTGTTTTAGAACGTAGTATTGAGGATCGTCTATTATTTTTATTAATTTCTAGTTACTTTGTTTATATACTTTGTATACTACGCCATATGAACCAACACCAAGTTTGTCTTTGACAGTATACTCTCGTATATTTATTGTAAAATGTTTGTTCATTTATTTTTTATATAAATTATTATATAATATTATAAAATTAGTTTGTTGCATATATTATGTAATATTTTTAGTTTAGTTTAAATCCGTAAAATAAAATGAGTTAATTTAGTTAATTAAGTTAATAAAGTTAATTGAGTTAATTAAGTTAATTAAGTTAATTAAGTTAATTTTTTTATTAAATTTTATTTACTTTATTATTTTAAATTTTGCTAGTTAATCTTGTTTGTATTTATTAATATTTTACTTTAATTATCATTAATTTTTCTAATATAAATGAATCAAGAAAAATTAAAACATAGTGTAATTGAAATAATAACGAAAGATTCACAATTACTTGTATGAATTAATAAAACAATACAATAACTTAATATCAATTATTTCTAATTTATATAGGGTATTGAAGATATACTTACTAAAATTAAAAAACTTCCAGATTATAAACGAAGTCCCGATAGTGCGTTAAAGCCTATAATAGCTAGAATAGTTACAAAATTAAAAGAAGAAGTTGAGAAAGAAAAAGAAAAGGAAAAAGAGAAGGAAAAAGAAAAAAGTAAGTTTATACATTCTTTAAATTAATTAATATATAGATGAAAACGAGGAAAAATCAAAAAACTTCGAAGATGAATTATTAGCAGACACTCAAAAATTATTAGGAAAAAAAAGAAAAGCAGATAAATCCTCCTCAAAAGAAGACGACTTAGAAAAGTTTTTATTCAAACCAACGATCAAACTATCAGAATTAGGAGGAATCTCAGAAATAAGAAAGAAAATATTAGACCTAATAGAATTACCACTTAAATTTCATAGAACCTTTAAAGAAATAGGAGTAGACCCTATTAAAGGAATTCTACTATGCGGGCCAAGCGGCTGCGGGAAAACCACTATTGCCCATGCAATTGGAGGCGAATATAATATACCTTTTTATAAGCTAGCTGGTACAGAAATAATCGAAAGTCTATCAGGGGAATCTGAGTCTAAATTACGCAAATTATTTCAAAAAATAGTTGAATCAGCACCAGCAATTTTATTTATTGATGAAATAGATACTATAATAGGTAAGAAAGAAAATGCAAATAAAGATATGGAAAAAAGAATTACTGCCCAAATGGGTGCTTGTTTCGATACAATTAATGATATAAGTTTAAATATAACTGCTCCTATATTTATTATTGGAGCTACGAATAGACCTGATAATATTGATAATTCACTTAGAAGACCAGGTAGATTTGATAGAGAGTTAGAAATTGGAATGCCTAACGAAAAAATGAGAGAAGAAATGTTATTATCAATGAGTAAACAAATTAAATTAGCTGATGATATTTCAATTAGTGATTTAGTTCAAATGACACCTGGATTTTTGCCTGCTGATTTATTAGCGTTGATTAAACAGTCTGCATATTTTGCAGTTGATAGAATAGAAAATAATAAAAAAGTCGAAATTGGGAGTATTAAGGAAATTACAGGGATTAAAGGGAATAATGAGGAAAAAGTAAATATTGTTGATACAGCTGAACTACTTAATCCTAAATTATTAGACAATATTATTAATATTGATACTAATTATACTAATGATACTAATGATAAGAATGTTGAAAATGAAATAATAAATAAAACAAATGATACTAATAATATAAATACCACTAATACTTCAAATATTAGTATAAAAACTACAGCATCAAATAACGAAGTTCAAATTATATCTGGAAATAAGAAAGAAATCAAAATGTCTGATTTTCTGAAGGTAATTTAGTACCCAAAAAACTATACATTTATAAACTTTCTTATTAACTTAATTACTAATCTTTATATATATTTTAGGCTATTAAAGTAGTCCAACCATCATCAAAAAGAGAAGGCTTCACAGCTATCCCTGATACTACTTTTAACGATATAGGAGGACTAAGTTCTCTACGTGAAGAACTTAACATGTTTATAGTTAGTCCTATTCTCAATCCTTCATTATATAACCAAATCGGATTTAAAGCAGGAACACATGTACTTTTATGGGGGCCTCCTGGATGCGGAAAGACTTTACTAGCAAAAGCAGTAGCAAATGAATCTAGAACTAGTTTTATAAATGTAAAAGGACCAGAATTGCTTAATAAATATGTCGGAGAGTCAGAAAAAGCAGTTAGAGATTTATTTGCTAAAGCAAGACAAGCCAAGCCATGTATAATCTTTTTTGACGAGCTTGATGCCTTATGTGCTAACAGGTAATTCTTAAATAAATATACAACATACTTAATATAAATTTTTAGAGGAAATGATAGTAATAACGCTAGTGACCGAGTGGTAACACAATTACTAACAGAAATTGATGGTTTTAATGAATTAAAAGATGTATATATTATAGGAGCTACTAATAGACCAGATATAATTGAAAAGGCTATGTTAAGACCAGGAAGACTCGAGAAAATACTTTATGTTCCTCTTCCAAATGAACAGGATAGAGTTGATATTTTAGAAAAACATCTTAGAAAAGTACCTTTAGAAGAGAATTTAAATATAAAGCAAATAGCATTAAATTCAAAATGCGATAGATATTCAGGAGCAGATATTTCTTCATTAGTCAAAGAAGCTCAAGCAAGTTGTGTTAGAAGATTTCACATAGATCCCAAAAATGAAAAATTATTAATAAATCAAAAGGACTTCGACTCAGCTTTAGATAAAGTTGTCCCATCTGTATCTAGAAAAGATATGCAAATCTATGATAAAGTAACATTATTTATATTAATTTTAGTTAAAATTGGATATGAGTTAATTTGTATAAAATAAATAAAAAGACTTTACTAAATAATAATATAAACATAATTTACTTACTCAAATATTATTTTATTATTAATTATGAATATAAATTAATTACTTCTTTTACTCATTTAAATTAAATTTTTATAACTAAATCAGTAATATCTCAAAGACGTTATTTCTTTTTATCTTTTTATATTAATAATTTAAATTTCCTCAGATTTAAAATAGTCTTGAATAATTAATTTTGCTACATCACAAATAACCCTATCAGTATGATCAAATAAATCTTCAATTATAGGAACCAAACCATTTCCTTCTACCTCCATAGCAATAATATTATTTTTATACGCTGTGACCTTTCCATAAAGCAAAAATAGATATAAACCAGCAATACTTACTCTTAGTATTGGTGAATCTGTTGTTTTATCAATATTCGCAATGAATATTTCTAATGTAGGTAACAATAATAATTCACCAGTTATATTACTATTACAATCTCTTAATAGGTTTAAAAAGCATTCCAATATTTCTTTTTTTAATGCTTTCTCAGTTGATTCTCTATAAATATCAATAAGTAGCTTAGGAATATTTGATTTAACAAATTTAAAGGCATTTTGGCTATCAGCGGACACGTTTCTACAAACAAAGGCAACTTCATTTAAAATTTTATAATCAGAATTGTAGTTTAGTTTATATATAATCTCTTCTAGTTTTTTTAGTAAGTTCATGGAGTTGCAGATAGTCTAAAATATTATATTAGTTTTGTTAGTTTATTTTAGTTGTGTTAGTTTATATTATTAGTTAGGTTAGTTATGTTTACCTCACAATAGTCAGTATTAGAAACATTAAAAATATTGCCTATACATTTTAAAGTAGTTATTAGTGTTAATGTGTTATCTTTATCATAATTTAAACAAGGAATAAGTTTGGTTATATAAGAGCTATAATTTATGAATAACTCTGGTTCTTTATCAGAAATATTAAATAATATTAGTAATATCTCAACTTTTAAGTCATTACTAGAATTTTTATTATCAAGTAAGTCAAACAGATAAGGTATTAAACTTTCATATTCAATAAGAGTCTTATTATTCGCAATTTGAGTTATATTTCTAATTAACCATAATGTAACTAATTTAACAGCTTCACTCATTTTGATATCCATTACCAATTCTCTTGATCTAAAAGCAAGGCCAGACATTTTCTCTAAAACAATATTACTAAAAGGAATTCCTTTCTTCAAATGATCATTCGATTCACCTAACATATTATAAATCAACCAAATTGAATGTTCAATAATAACTTGATCCTCACTTAACGTATAATTAAAAAGTAAGTTTAAAAATTCATCACTAATTATAGTATTAGGAAAATCAGAGTTCTTCTCTGTAAAGTTGATTAAAAACCATAAAATTGAAATCTAAATATATATAATAATAAGATATTGTTTATATATAATCAAAATAATGTATATTAATGTTTTTACAATGTAATGTTTATTGTCAAGATTCTTCAATAGTGATTTTACTATCTCACTAACAAATTCATTATTATAAGGCAAGTTCAGTTTTGTCATTCCTCTTAAATTTTCTAGCGCGAAACATGTTATGTTCCAATCTTTTCCTTCGTAGGCACTTAATAATTGTAATATTGCTAATGATTTATCTGGCTAATAATTGTTAATTATAATTATTAGTATGTGAAATTATACTGAACTATTATATGTATTTATAATATCACTAGGAATGTGATTTATATCAACGAGTGGGAGTTCTGTTTGTTTGTTGTTTAAATAATTTGTTCTTCTTGACATAATACTATCAAATAATTTGTCTTTTCTTAGTTGTATTCTTTTATTTTCATTATGCTTTAGTAAGTCACTATTTAAAATAATTTCTGAATAAAAATGAAATATTACTATTAAAATTGCTTATTCTATTTTCTAAAATATTGTCTTTTTCTATTCCTTTCATTTAAAATTTAAATAATAAAATTGTTTAATTTTTAAATTAATAAAAAATATAAAATAAATAATAGCAATAATTATTATTTATTAAATAAGTAAATTATGTTTTATATATATTATATATAATTTATTTATGGGGATTGGGGATTGGGGATTGGGGATTGGGCCCAATCCCCAATCCCCAATCCCCAATCCCCACATATATAAA
>Ga0100378_1004014_pt1 | contig 13875 bp, 22 predicted proteins | sample CryGeymeta201502_FD_81535 | JGI IMG/M metagenome (GOLD analysis project Ga0100378, IMG submission 81535) | Groundwater microbial communities from Crystal Geyser aquifers in Utah, USA - Crystal Geyser metaG 2015-02 | ecosystem: Environmental > Aquatic > Deep subsurface > Groundwater | place: USA...
ATTTGGTTTAAAAAAAAAAAAAAAACTTACATAGGTGGAGTTCCATTATCTCCTTTTGATTCAAATTTTTGATGATTATCATATTTTTTAATAATTTTAGTAAAATTTTTAAAATCGGTAATTAAATTCCATACAAAACTTTTACTTTTCTTAAATATACAAGTCTCAATATGTTCTGTTTCAAACTTTCTATATTTATAAAGATATTTATCATTTAAACTTAATAATTTTAGCTTGTCAAACTTTATTGAATTTAATATAACATAACCTATTTCTATAAAATACTGCAGATTATATGTTAAGACTGTTGAGTTTTGCAATGTATTTTTATATAAATTATATTCAGAATAGAACATTACACCATTCAATTTATTTTCAATACATTCATAACCAATACTTTTTGAGAAGTCATCTTCGTAGAATTTTTTTGTTTCGTAACAGGAATTGTTTCTTTATATTCAAATTGATATTGACTTCCTATTTCCCATGTGTTAGTACCATTGATAAATTGAAATTTACTAAAGTAGTTTTGTTTACTATTCCATTTGCATATATCTTTAAGTTCTTCCCATACTACTTCAATTGGATGATAATAAACATATTCGATAGCAAAACTATTAGCATTAGTTTGAATCATATTCTTATACTCTTTCTTAAAAGTGTCCATTTATTTTTATTGAAAATTAATGAATAAAACAATATCCCTATATATTAATATTACTTAATCTAATTAGTAATTTTACAACTTGATTTTTAATAATTTCACTAAAATTTAAATAATCAATTTGTTAATTTATTTAAGAATATTAGTATTATTATAATAAGTAACAAAGTAAACATATATCACATTTCTGCAACAATTATTAAATTAAATTCATTTCTATATTGAAAAACAAACTTAATCACATATGTCATTATTAAACCCAATTAAATAGTAATAATATTGTGATTATTATGACATAGTTAAGAGTTTATTTATATTCTTAATTCAATTTAAATTTAATTACTTAAAATAAATTTAAATTAATGTCAAAAAAGATTTCTGTTCTCAAGTCAACAAGTAAAAAGATAGAAAAGTTAATTAGCCCAAACGCTTCTTTGGCTCATGACAAAGTTGGAAATAAACCGATAGAAACTAATCAAAAGAGTCACTTATCACAAACAGCTAAAACTAATAAAAACATTTTTAAATTAACATCACTTTCTCTGCAGAAGTCAGATTCCAGCTCAAATATTAATTTATCATCAAGACAATCAAACTCAAAAAGTAATTATATGGGCTATTTAACAAATTGGTCAAATAAAAAGTCTACTAAACCTTCTAAAACAGACAAAAGTGAGAATATAAAAAAGAAAATCAATTCAGACCATTACGAAATACATAACGGAAAAGTTAATATAGTTAATACCAACCAATCAAGCGAAAAAATAATGTTTGACTATGATGATAACTCGGAAGTTAAAATAAATGTAGATGTCGATGATACTACATCTCATATAACTATATTAAAAAATGAAGAAAAGAACATCTTTAATTTTATTACGTATAATTCAGATAGCTCATATTCTTCTGATTTTCTCAATTATAAGCTAGGTAATATGCAAAGTGAAAATCAAAGTTTATATAAAGATGATAATGATCAAGAACTAAACTTTAGTCAAAGTTTTAAAAAGAAATATAACGATAACTACAATGGGAAAAAGAATAAAAATGATAATATCAAAGATAAAGAAAAGAAGATACAAAAAATGACTCCGTTACTATATGAAGATGTTAGTTCGTCAAGAATATCTCAATTGTCAACTAAGAATAAGAATACGAATACACAAAATATGCCTGTGAAAGGAAGCAGCTCTGGTATTTCAAGTACTAAATTAAGAAATATAAAGACTGAGCCGGTTAAAATTCAGACTTCAAATGAATTACTACATAAAAGTATTACACAATTGGATGTAAGTCACATTACCATAAATAAGCCAAGGCAAAATAGCTATAAATTTAAACCAGTAAGATCAGAGAATGTTCTGTGTGAAATTCCTGAAGCAGATATATCATGTACCTCTTATTTTAGAAATACTGATGAGGTAATTATAACAATTTATAATTATTTATAACATTTAATAATATTAGGACTTTAATCAAAGTGGCCGAACTAGTATTAATAATGTGTATGAAACACAAATTAAGGAAAACTATATTAATTCTGTTAAAGATCATCTTACTTTGGAAAATATGATAAACATATATTATTCAGAAAATTTGATTAATTATACATCAGGAATGAATGAAGAAGACAAATATTTTCTTAATTTATTAGAAGAACATAGTAAGATAACTGATTTCGATGCAAAAAGAATTAAATCAAAGGAGATATACTTTATTTTGTTAAAAAAGTTTTTGATAGAAAAGGACAACTATGAAACTTTGACTGTAATAAAAATATATAAATAATTAACAAATAATTAACAAATAATTAACACAAATATTATAGGTTGAATCAAACACAAGACTAACTGAACTTAAACAAGAATGTATTAGTGATTATATCAAAAAAAATAAATCAATGTTGAATTCACTAAAAAATAAAATATACCGACTTCAAGACGATATAGAAAAACTTAATAAAGACTTTATTATAAGAAGAAAAAACTTTCTTGAAATAACAACGAGACTAAAGGAGTTAATAGAAAATGAAGAATTGGGGGGAAACACTAAAGCAGAACATAAAGAACATAAAGAAATTAACAAAGATAACTATAACAATAACGATAAAAGTATATAATTTATTAACATAATATGAAAGAAAACAAAGAATTAAATAAGCAATATAAGCAAAGCAAGCAAGGTAGTTCTATGGAAAGTCCTTATATTAACTCGAAAATAAAAGAATTCAATAAACCTATTATATACGGAAAGCTTATTGAAGAATCAACAAATAGCAAAGGAAACATTGTTAGTTATTATGATAATGACTTTGCAAAAGTTGTTATTCCTAATCGAGCTATGAAATTTGTATGTTATTTATATAATTTATTTTAATTAATTTATTTACTTTATTTTATTTTAGAAATTTACAAACGGAGATTCCTTTGTTTATTATAACAATGGTGATATTAAAAAGATGTATATTAATGGAGATAAGATATATTATTTTAAGAATTATAATATTTACGAGTATACTACAAATGATATGGAAAAGAATAGCAAATTAATATTATTTATGAATGAAAATAAAATAGAGCAGCACTTTTCTAATGGAGAGAAGATTGTTAAGAAGTAAGTTATTAAATTGCTATTTAATAATTAAACATAATTTCTTTTAATAATTAAAAATATTGATATCGATATCAAAATTAATAATTATAGATTCATAGATAAAGACGTAAAGTAATTGTTCTAGAAGAAATTGAATATAAAAAAGTAAAAAGAAGTAAATAGGTAGTTTTTGTTATATAGTTTGTATTAATATTGTTTTATTATATTAATATAAATTAAGGTTAATATTTAATTTATAAAAAGTAAAATTTTTGTATATATACTGTTATTATAATTGTTTAAACTGCCTTAATAGATTATAATATATAATATTTTAAGATATTCAGTAATTTATTATAACAGGTTTAAAAAAGTTTAGTTTTCTAAGAACATATTTAACTATATAACTATATAAATAAATTTATTATATAAAGTCCCTAATATGTAAATTAAAATTTACCATTATTTAAAGTTTACAATATATTAAATATATATATTTATTAAAATATTTATAATTATTAAAATTTTATATCAATATCACAATGATTACCAATTCTGAGATTGATCTAGACAAAAATATCGCCCAAACAAAATTAAGGTTTTTCGCAACAATTATGCCTTTTAGTTTAAAACTAATACTAAGTTTTAATGCGACTAATCTTGTTTGTAACTTAAATTATTTAATAATTAGCTGAAATGTTTAAATTTGTTGATGAGACAGCAAAGAAATTAAAATTGAAGTTTAAAACGGGAAGAATAGAGTATAAAGGACATCACTTAATTCCAACTGATGTAAAATAATGGTTAACAAATAGATTATTATTGATGTAGTCCCTAACGACGCTGAACTTATTTTTTATTCTCTTGAATACGGACTCCAAGCTTCTAAACCTGACTTTAATGAAGAAGTTGATAAATCTGCTTATGGTAGTCTCTTATTAAGTGCTTCTTATAAAAAACATAGAATGGATAATGATGACTCAAGTGATTTTATAGGAAATAAACGTATTAGAGATAATATGTCGATTAATCCTAGTACCAGTCATAAGCAGCAACATGTAAACAAATCAGTTGTTAGCCATAAACAACTTGAGAATAATCTTAAAGTAAAGGATAATAAAGGAGATAAACATGAAAAAGGTGGAAAAGATAATAAAGGAGATAATAAAGGAGATAATAAGGATAAGAATAAGATAAAATTAGAAGAGCAAAGAGACTCTAAAAAATTAAATGAAAACAAAAATAACAATATTAACAACAATAATAATAAAAACAAAGACGGCAAAGACAATAAAGATAACAAAGAAAGTTCTAAAAATAAAATTAATAAGCCACAAAGTGATTCTGATGAAGAAGCCGAGAGTGAAAGTAATAATTATATCATAATTTAATCATATTAAGTATTAAACCAATACATTATAATTACTAACAACTAAAAACATGTACTTACATTTTAATCTTTCATTTAGATGTAGAAAGTAGCAATAAAATTGAAGAAGTAGAAGAAGTTGATGACGAAAAAGAAAAAAATGAAGAAGAAGAGGATTCAGATGATGAAGTTGTCCCCAAAAAAATAAAAGGAAACAAAGAACCTCAATCCCCTCCTACAAAGCAAAACAACATAAATTCATCAAATAAGCATAAAAAAGGAAATAATACAAGTAATAGCAAACATAGTTAAATTTAAATAAATTATTAAATATTAATAATTTCATATAACACATAACAAACTTAATAAATAACTCTTAATAAACTTAATAAATTTTTATATATACTAATTCATTATAAATTAAATTTATTTTTTTGTTTATGTATGCTTTTATGAATTAATACTTTATATTCAATAAAATATTTATTATATAAACTTACTATTATTTTTTAATAAAAATGTTGAAAAGGACTATCTTAAGAGGAAAATCTGATACAAAGTACTATTCAGATAAAGCTTCTTTTGAAGTTTCTAATTACAACTTAAATATTCTTAAACGGGACATAGAATGCGAGTTTAATGTTAAAAAATCAGATCCAAAAGCTAACAGAAAGGATCAAAGGAAAAAGTTGGCCGTGAGACAAATAAATTTTGACTTATATAAAGATGAACATAATCTAGAAAGCTGTAATTAATTAATTCATTAATTTATTTAAATATTCTTAAAGGTATTGACGAAGAAGTTAGCATTCTAGATAATGAAAAGGATATAAGAAAAAAAGTAGTGCATGTCTTTAAAATGGCAATTGTTAATAGAAAACACTTAGCTAAATATTTTGTTGATAAGTCATATGTAATATTACTCCTAATAATCTTTTAGATAAATATGGCATTGGAATCTTGCTTAAATAACTTTAATATCTTTAAGAAGAAGTTAATAGAGGAATACGGAGACATTGATTTTAAAGTTGAACAGGCGCTACAAAATATTATTCATATAATAAATTTAATTATTTCTACAAAACAAAAGGATATTTATGCTGAAACTAAATCATTATTTATAAATGAACTTGAAAAGAACTATTATTATATTAACTCATACCTTGATGATATAGATCGAAAAGAAAATAAGTTAAAGAAGTAAATATAATATTAAAAGTTATTTATAAATTTATAGGTTTTTTAAGACATTAATTAATATAAATCTTTTTGCGCTCTCGTATATTTTTAATCAAGTTGATAAGTACAACATTGGAATTAACTCTATTGTTGAAAAGTTAAATACATTCTTTATTACTTTGATGGAGATATTCAATTGTAATACTATATCTGAAAACAACCAAAAGTTATTTTTAAATGTTATATACAACTTCTTTATGATTAAGAAAATGTACTTTAATGAATATAGCAACAGAAGTAAAGATCCAAAATTTGTTTCAGAAATTAAGAAAAAAATTAATAACGATGACACTATACAAGAAATACCTAAAGTCAAGTTCATGCTTTCAGATTGTCAATGTAATGAACTTTCTAACTTTGGCTATTCTTCCTTTGGTCATTTTTTCTTTAACAATTTTTATTTCCTAACTGAAGATATTGACATTAAAATTGATGAAAATGTAATTTCAATAGATATCTCGCAAGTAAAATCTCCTAAGCATTTAAGGCTTACTTCTGATATTTTTGCTTTTAATAATATTCAAAATAATTTAGTAATAAATAACTCCTTTAGAAAGATTATTAATAGACAAAAAATATGTCCTTTAGACTCAGTTTACAAATACTTTTTTAATGTCAAACTTGTTAACTGGAAGATAACTATTTTACAACTTAAAAAATTAAATTTACTAAATTCAACTAAAAAACTGACTTGCAGAATATGTAAGGAGAAGGTCTATTGTTCTGAATTTATTATGCATATCTATAACTGCCAAGAAAAGAAGAAGAATATTAACGAGCTTAGTACAAGAGGGCAATTTTTAATCGAATTATCAATCAAACTAAGAAAGATTAAAAAGTAGGTTATATTCTTTATATTAAATAGGGACATTATAGAAGATATTTTAAGTAATTATAGTTGTCAAGAGAAAAAGTCTGATAAATGTTCTAAAAACTTTATATTAAAAGAAAATGTTAATGATTTAAGTAAAGAAAAAAGTGAATTAAGAAGTATTATAAAAGAGTATGAAATTAATCAACTTTTAAAATATGATTGTAATGTAAGTATATTAGTTTAACAATTATTAATTTGTATAGCAAATACTATCAAATTCAGATGCATTTTTCATCCTAAGAAGCATAATTGAACTTATTAATAACGAAGTGTGTAAAGATATTACTTTTAAAGACTCCAAAAAATATAATCTTCTATGTTTAAATAAGCTTGTCAGATACTTATTAGTAATCTCTAAATCGGATATTACTTTTCAATATATTTCTAAAGAATGTTATAAACTAATCGAAGATATGAATAACGTTATCTTAGAAATATGTCTCGAAATGGTAAAGAGACTAAAATATATAGAGAATATTATTGATATAACAGAAACAATGGAGTATTTTACAACTATTCGTAACAAATGTGAAAATCAAAGAAAAATATCCTTTGATAGTTTACATCATAAAGACTTCTTAAAAAAGGTAAATCGAGTCAACAATTTACTAAGATCGATGAAATCCACATCTTTAAAATTAGACTTTGACTTAAAGAAGCGAATTAACGAATATAATCACTCACCTAAAGTAAATGTTACTCAAAGAACAACTAAAAGTGAACAATTTTATGGAGAAAAGAAAACAATTAATTTATTTAATATCAATACTCTAAGTGAAAACCATTCTAGTTTTAATGTCGATAATAATGTTATTAATCAAAGTCTTTCAAAAAGTGAACAACTTGACGACGATAAAGATAAATCATCATTTCAAAAAAAGATAAAAAGTGCTCAACAACCAAATAAACATAATAACTTTTTCGATGTAGATAATCGTGACTCTTTTAACGAAGTACTCCACCCGTTACCTGTCAAAGTTAATAGTTCAGCTATTCAAACTATATCAGGTAAACTAAGATTAGAAAAAACAAATCGAGATTTTCATAAAAGTTCCAGTTTGAAAGAAAGGAAAAGATTTCCAATATGTAATAATAATATTAAGCATAATTTTTCAAATGGTAAAAGTATGATTTTATTCTCAACTGAAACAGTAAATAAAAATCCTATCTTTCCTATAATAAATAACAATGAATCTTCTCATGACATAAAAGTTGATAAAACGCTTTCAAATGATATAAATCCTTTTACTCCTATTAACAGTCATAATAATATTGACATTATTGAAATGGCTGAAAGCAATGAGAAAAAGCCACTTTCACAAGATTTTCAATCTTTAACTAATATGTTTAATAACTATAAGGGTATAGCATTAACACCGATTCTTGAAAAGAAAGAAATGAAGCAGAATCCAAGTCCGATTGTTTCTTCAGGAGGTAATCAGGATATTTGTTCTGGATCTAATGATAAGATAAAAAAGAAAAGTAGTTGTTTGTCAAGATTTGCAAGAAGTAAAAAAGAAGAAAATGTTATTACTTCTGGTCTTTCTAAAGAAGAAGAAACATATATAACACGGGGATCAAGTCATAATAACTTAGATTTAGTAGATGAAAGTGAAGCATCATCAAATGATAGTATGGAATATATAGACGAAGAAAAAGCCAAAACCTCAGAGTTTAAATTTGAAAAATCAACTAGAAGTCATTTACAATTTGAAGATGAAATTAATACAGAAATAAATACACAATTAAATTAGACATTGATCTAGAGGGTTTATTCACAAATTTAATCGAAGGTAATGAAAATTTCTTAGATAGCGATGCTGAGGATGATATATATTTAAAATCCAGACAATTAAATGATACTTGTTTAGACAGCTTTACATATATTAAAAGTATAAACAAAGGAGGATATGGCAGAGTAGACTTATATAAAATGAAAAATTTAGAAGATAAATATGCAATTAAAACAGTTAATATTGATTTTATGGTAATAATATTTTATTAATCTATTTAATCTATTTAATTCATTTTAGAAAACAAACAGGAATTTCGGTCTTCTAATAAAAGAAACAGAAATACTACTAGAAGTAAATAATGAATACTTAGTAAAATGCTTTTATATATTCAATGACGAAATAAACTATTACTATGTTATGGATTACTTACCAGGAGGGAATCTTAGAGACTTTATGAATTGTATGCTTAAGGCTAAAACTCCTTATAAAAAAGAAGGAGTAATTAAGATGATAAGAATTTTACTTTGTGAGATTATCGAAGGACTAAAATATCTACATTCAATAAATATAATTCATAAAGATTTAAAACCGGAAAATATTCTAATAAGCTCAACTGTATTATTTAATCTTTAAATTTTAGGGCCATTTTAAAATAACAGACTTTGGAATATCTGATAAAGGGAAGTCAGAAACTGGAATAGGAATTAAAAATAGTTTTGAAAAACTAATTAAGGAAGAGCTTGATGATTATAACAGTAATAAAGGAGAAGAAACAAAACAAGGGATAATTTTCGGAACAATAAATTATTTATCACCTGAAATAATTATTGGAGATGAAGAAATAAATGAAGCGGTAGATGTATGGGCACTTGGAATATTACTTTTTGAGCTAATAGCTCAAAGACCTCCTTATATCAGTAGACCGAACAGTAAAGTATTTGAGACATATGATGATATAACTAACGCTAATATAAACTGGGACCTTTTAAAAACTTCTAGATACTATGATAAAGATATATTACAAATAATAAAGCAATTCTTAGTTTTAGATCCAAAAGAAAGAATTGATAACTTCAAAAATATAAAAAAGAACAAATTTTTTAAAGGAATAATATGGAAAGAGTTGATAAATACTCCAACTGGACTTGAAAGCTATGTAAAGAATAAAATAAACAAAGAAGATAAAAAAGATGAAGTTAAGTTAGATCAAAGTCCTAATAATTCTAATAACTCAGATAATCTCAATGACTTAATGGACTCTCCTAAACTTAAAACAAATATAGATCCATATAATAGCATAGACTCTGAATTATTAATTAAAAGAAGTTTGGGAAAGAAAAAAACATCCTCTTCTTTATTTGTATTATCAAGACCTGAAATAATACAATCAATTAATAAAGAGATTATAAAAGAGGTTAGTATGGTAAATATAGAATTTATTGATACGAATGATACAGATCAAATTTCTAATCCTTATCTTTAACAAATAAGTAAATGGTATGATGTAAGACAATTGAAGTTTTTCAAACTGTAGTTTTAAATAATATTAATTATAGTTTATTAGTTTATTTATAAAATATAATAATATAAATTATAATATAAAATTGGTTTTAGTTATAATTTATAATAAATAATATATAAGGTTAATGAAATAAGTTAGTTTTTATGTTTAATGTTATAATGTTATTTATGTATAGATTAAAATAAAAACCCATATATAATTATATATAATCTTATCTATCTGACCATTTGTCTATTTACTCTTCTATTTTTTTATACCATTGTCCTGATAAAGTTTCTAATAGTAAGTATAGATATTCTAAGAAGTCCCCTTTAATATTAGTGAATATTAGTGATATTATATGTAATATAAATATTATTATTATGTTATTGTATAAAAGTATTTACATGTTCTGTAGTGAGTACACTTTAAATAACTATCAAAAGTATTTTCTTTAAATCTGCAATACATATATCTACTCATATCTATAATAAAATTAATAATAATTAAATTTCTTTACTAGGATTATTAATATATTCATTATATAATGGTCCATCATTAAAGAAATTTTTAAGAACCGTTTTATATTCAGCTTGTTTATCTTCAATTTTTTCAATAAACTGTTTAAATTGATTAAAGTCTGCTAAGTCATTTACTTTAAAAGCTTCAGTTGCTCTATATACAAAATCCCACTTTGGTTTTTCAGGACTTGAATTTGCTTTTGTAAGATTTAGTCTATATTGTACATAATCTCTTAGTTGTTTTGTATTTGAATCAATTTCAAATACTCTGAAAGAAGGATTAAAGAAGTTACTTGTTGTTAAAGACGGAGCAGTATAAACTATTCCTACTGCTTCAGTATTATTAAAGTAGTCATTAATTACTCTAAATTCATCACTATGTGTATGGCCGTACATTTGACCTCTTATTATATAAGAAAATCTATCAATAAGTGCATTATATCTTTTATTACACTCACTAAGATAAAAGGAATCACCAGGAGGGATATGACCAATAATATAAACGACTTCATCGTTCTTTTCTGCTTCTCTTAAAACGCCTTCTAGCCAAGTAATCTAAGTTTTATTATTTATAAACATTAGGAATTCATTAAGAATTTATTAATTACTTGATTTCCTGGGTTAGAAGGATCTCTCAAAAGATAAAAATTAATGGAATCGCAATACATGCAATTTAAGGCTACTATTCTTAAATTAGTGTCTAAATGTTTCTTTGAATAGTATCCATATTTAACGAAAGTTTCATAGGCTTCCTCACCTATCCATACTTTCCATAATTCTCCGAAGTTTTTAAGTAATGTACTTTCACGTGTTAAATCATATACATTAAATTGGTCAGCGGGATATTGCTCATGATTACCTAATGATAAGAGTATAAATGCATTAATAACTTGAAATTAATTACCCAATGTTGGATATACAGGAATTGACATATTATATTTATATTGAATTAAATCAGTAAATAAAGAAGTAATTTGAAAGGCCTCATTATAATTAGTTTGCCACATATCATGCCCTGGATTATCACCTGTAAAAATTAAGAAATCAGGTTTAATATCATTTGCCATAGTATCCAAAAAATTTATTAAAGTAATCATAGGTAAATCACATTTCCCTATATAACCCCACTTTCCCGCTGTTTCCTGTGGATACTTTCCTTTTCCGTTTTCCTTTCTACAGCAAAGAGGTTCAGGACACATTCCAACAGTTCCCTCAAAAATTAATTTAAAATTTAAATTATATTATATTATATTAATATACTTGTTTATAGTATGGATCTGTATGAATATCAGTAACATGTAAGGCCTTCCAAACCTTTGCTTCTTTATCTATCTTCGGAAGAGTTTGATTTTTCTTATCTTTTAATAAATCATAAGCATAGTCATCAGCATCTAATAAAACAAAATGATGAGGACAAACCCAGAGTATAGTACATACAGCTTCAGGACTAAAATAATGATCTAATAACGAATCGTAAACATTAGGCCCAAACTCTCCTATAATCCCTTGACATACTTTATATTGTAAGCCAACACTGCAAAGTATAACCGCAACAGGGTTCATAACAAACCAACCATAATTCATAGCCAATTTTTGAATTTTTGAAGTAGTCCATAAGCAAGCTTGGCAAATATATGAATCTGTATGATTTCTTAGTGTTATATTTTTATTATCAAGACTATCAAGAATACCTATCGGTAAGAAAGGATTATTGATTGATTTATCTTCTTTTTCACGTTTCATCTAAATTTATGTGATTATACTTAAATTTATACTTTTATGTTTATATCAACGAAATTTTTAAATTCCTCTAATCCACTATCAATAATTTTATAATCCTCTAAACTTAATGGTCCTGTTTTTAATTCTGGTATTTTAATTCTAGCATTTAGTAATAGTATAAAAGATGTAAGTAGTAAAAAATATAATGCCACTTTCATTTTTTTTATAAATAATAGTTTTTTAAAGTTGTAAAATTAAATCTCTCATATAAAGAAATTAATATTTGAAGAAATTATAAAGAAATAATAATTTATAAATTTAAACAACAATTTATTAATTAATAATTTAAATATGAGTGGAAAGCAACCTAAAACTAACAACAACATTTTAATGAAAAACGACCCAAAAAATACTGGATTAAATAAGTATTATTATTTTAATTTGTAAAAAAGAAAAAAGCAACAACTTTCTGAAGAACAAATGTTAGAAGTAAAAGAAGCATTTAATGTTTTTGATTCAGAACAATCTGGAGGATTAGATGCAAGAGAATTAAAGGCAGCATTAACAGCATTAAATGTTAAAATATCGAAAGATGAAATTAGACAAATTTATGTAGAATATGGAAAGGATATCAAAGAGAAAATTAGTTATGATGAATTTTTAGAAATAGTAACACCAAGATTACCCGATAGACATACTAAAGATTATATTAAAATGGTATTGATTTTAAATAATGTTTTTATAGATTTTTAAATACTTCGATTTAGACGGAAGCGAAAAAATAACAATAAGAAATTTAAAAAAAATAGCACAAGAAATCGGAGAAAACTTATCAGAAGAAGAACTTAAAGAAATAATGGAAGAAGCTGATAAAGACGGTGATGGAGCAATTGGTTTTGAAGATTTTTATAGAATTATGAAAAAAAGAGGAGATGATCCTTTAGAAGATTGGTCAAGTGATGAAGAAAACTAATTAATATATTAAACTAAAATGTAAAATTTTATCTATTATTAACTAACTAATATATTTATCTAATCAGTTTTATTTAGTATTGTTTATTATTAATATTAACATAAAAAATTATTTATATAATAATTAACTATTTATATCAAATCAAATTATCATAAGTATAACAAATACAAGTACTAATAATAATTTCACACAAATATACTTTGAATGAACATTAAAAACATCAATAGCTTTAATTATATCATTAATTTGCACTGATAATTCGACTGTTTTTATTTGAAAACACACACATACAAATTTTCCATAATTATTACAATTCATCACACAATTTGTCGATGTTGAACTGTCTGTAACATAGCACTGATTAGTTTCTGCTAAGATATTTTTTAATGATGGTGCATAAACTTTACAAGAGTTAGCAAAAGTCTGAGTAGAATTATTAACAAACGAAACAGCATATATAAATGGTGTAATAATAGTAAAAGAGTTATAAATTCCTTTGAAAGGCATTTTATTGTTGTATAAATCTAAAGCAAATAAGCTTACCATATGAGTTGAAACAAAACCATCTCCTGTATATAGAAATTTAGGATGTAACATATAAGTAACTCGATATGTTCCTTCTCCAATACTTTTTGAATTATTAGTAGGAATTATGACGCTAATGTTTGCTATTTTAATATCGTA
>Ga0100378_1004015_pt1 | contig 13873 bp, 17 predicted proteins | sample CryGeymeta201502_FD_81535 | JGI IMG/M metagenome (GOLD analysis project Ga0100378, IMG submission 81535) | Groundwater microbial communities from Crystal Geyser aquifers in Utah, USA - Crystal Geyser metaG 2015-02 | ecosystem: Environmental > Aquatic > Deep subsurface > Groundwater | place: USA...
AACTTTGAATATCAAGTATTTTTATATAATAATCCTAGAATAGAAATATGTAAAATACTTACTGTTATTGCTTTAGAAAGCGAAATTAATAAAGAGTTTATATTGAAGATTAGACTTGATAAAATAGTGCTTGATTTAATGAAAGATTATTTTCATTTGCCTGATCAAAAAAAGACAAAGAATCAAAATAATATGTCTAATATATATAATATGCCTAATCAAAGTATTATACATAATCTCAAATTTGAATTAAGGAAAGGATATATAAGTAAATATTTTTTTATTATCACATAAAATAACATAACATAATACATAATATATTATGTGAATTTAGATTTTAGTTCTAGTTTATTAACTTCAAATCAAATAAGAAATATTGATAAAGTATTAGATAATAATTTGCTGGACATTTATGAAGATATTTTGGATAATTATATTTTAAATAAAGATAATGATAAGGGTAATGATAAGGATAATAAAGATAAAAATGTTGAGAATTGCTATAACTTTAATTTAATTATAGTAAAGATTCTTGAAAGTCTATCAGACATAATAATAAAATATTCAAATGAGACTAGTATCACTATTAATACTCAAAATAACAATAATAATAACATTACTTTCTATTCAAGAATAAAGAAAACAAAATTAATAAATATAATAAATACTTTGAATGATCATTCAGACGAAAAGATTAAAGAAATTGCAAAGTATTTAATAAAATGCTTTGAACACTATAAATAAATATTATAATAATAAATAGCTAATGTATATTAAAACAATTGTCGTATATATTCTATATTTAATTACTCCTTCTAATACATCTTATTCTATTACACTATTAAAATCTATTTACATTAAATATTTTACTTAAATTTAAAGATTGAAGAATAATTATTATATTATTACAAATTCATAAATAATGAGTTAATATTATTTTTAAATTATATTTAATAAGACATAAATGAAAAAAGTTGAAGACCCCAATAAAATTTTAGAAAATATACGAAGAACTGGAAGTAATAAACAATGCTTTGACTGCGGAGAAAAGGTAAAAATAAAATATTAACTAAATAATATAAAGGGAACTACATATGCTGTAATTAATATTGGAACTTTTGTTTGTTCAAGTTGTTCCGGAATACATAGAGATATTAACAATAAAGTTAAAGGAGTCGGTGTGTCGAACTTTACAGAAAAGGAATTAAATTTTTTACAGACAATGGGAAATGATGTATGTAATTATTATAATATAAGAATGCAAAAAACATTTGGTTGGCTCATTTTAATCCATCAAAGCATAGACTTCCTGATCCAAAAGACCCTATAGCAGTGAAATCATTTATAAAATCTGTTTATATAGATAAAAAGTAAAAATTAAAATATAATAATTAAGATATTATTCCCACACCCAAGATAAAAAGAATAAGAAAAAGAAAGACGACGAATCAAGTTCATCAGAAGAGGAAGAAGACCCAAAAGCAAAGAAAAAAACTTCCTCATCCAATACCAATCAAAGTTCAAAAAATACAAAAGAAATTGAAAGTAAAAAACATAATAACTTTATAACATAATAAAACAATATAACTTATTATATTAATATTTATTAGCTAAGACATCAACAACTACAACAAATACAACTAAACCAAATATAACTCTTAAAAAGCTAGGAATAAGCAGTAGTGGAAAAAATGATACTCAAGGCAGTAAGGGAAGTCAAAATGTTAAACCAACTACAACTGCTGAAGTAGACGATTTTGAATTTGTAGATGAAAGTAATAATAACCCTCCCAAAACAGGAGGCCAGAATACCGGTAGCGGCACATTCAATTTTTTCGACATCAATAGTACGACAACTACTGATAATAAGTCGAATACTCCTAATAATACTAATACTAATAATCTTTTTGAATTTAATACTGGTAGTACAAATACAGCAAATACAGCAAATAATAAAGAAGTTGTATGGGATAACAACCCATTTGCAAACAATACAACAAATAATAACAATAATAATAATAACAATAATAACAATAATAACAATAATAAAGGTAACAATCAATCCAATACTGGCAATCAAAATAATAAATCAAACAATATATTGGACTTTGATTTTAGTTTTGTACCAACTACCACAAACAACACATCTAATAATGGAAACAGCCATAATAATAACAATAACAACATTGGAGATTTTAACTTTGTTAATACAAATAACGGCAATCAAAACAACAACACGAATCAAAATACCAATCATAACACTAATCAGAACAACAATAACAATAATCAAGGTAACAAATCCAATAGTAATAAGCTTTTGGACCAAATATATGCTGAAAGTTTAAATGAAAAAACTAAAAATCCTAATCAGACTGTTAAAGTAAACGACGACCCTCTTAGTAAGTTAATGGATTTGAATTTCACCGGGGTAAATAATTATATAAGTTTATAATAATATAATAATTTTAGACTCAGTCACAAGGGAATACCAATCAAAGTGGAAATATGAATAACATGTATAATTCTGGAGGTAACAATCAACAAATGAACGCTCAAATGATGATGAATAATAACCCCCAAATGACAAAAATGATGATGAATAATAACCCTCAATTTATGCAGATGATGAATAATCCCCAGATGATGAATAATATGAACCCCCAAATGATGCAGATGATGTATATGCAAATGATGATGCAAATGCAAAGAATGGGTATGGGAGGTCAAGGAGGAGACCCTAATAGTACTCAACAAAATAACATGAATAACATGAACAACATGAATAATATGAATAATATGAACAACATGAACAATACCGTAAATATTTATATTAATCCTCAGAATCTAAACAACTTAAATTATATCCCTGACTCTGGAGACCACCAAAACACTATAAAACCTGAAAATGTAAAGCAAGTAAAACAAGATGAAATGTTTAGAGATTTATTTACTACATATGATAAAGGAGGTAAAAAAAATGTAAGCATACTATTATAATATTTTAATATAAAGAATACTAATACTACTACGAAGCAAGAAGAAAATTACAATCCTTTTGTTTAAATATTATATAATGGAAAAAAATTATAATAATAGTTATAAATTATAATTTATGTTTATGTTTAATTTATATTAATATATTTATTTATTAGTATATTATTTAATTAATTTCTGATTGTATAATGAAAAGATAATATATTATTAAAGATCATTAATGAATATTAATATATTAATTCGTATTATTAATAAAAATGACCTTAACACAAATTTAAATTTAGAGACTTATTCTTCTTGAGAAAGTTATTGAAAGTATAATTTTGAATATCTAAAATTTAGTAAAAATCATTTAAGTTATTTAAAGTATTTATTCGTTTATTAATAATTAATAATATAATGTTTACCATCAATAGTCGATCTATTATCCGAAACTGAAATACAATTATAATAATTTGACGAGTTTTGATTTCTACCTAACTTATCAGATTTTATAGAAGTATCCATTAAATTCCAAAGACTGTTTCCTTCTTTATAAACACCTCTTTCTTTTCTTTTGTCTATATTTCTTGAATTTTTATTGATTTTGGGCTAAATATTAATAAGTTATTAATAAATTATTAATAAGAAGTTATTTACTTTAAAAGGGAAGTTTGTATATGTTTTATTCTTATGCATACACTTCTTTCCGTAATTGATCATTACTTTTTTTTCTTCATTTGTTAACATCTAAAAGATAAGATAAAGTTATTACATTGAAAAGATGATTTAACGCTTGACAAAATTCAGATTCATTTAAAGTTTCATTATCCTCACGTAGTTCATTGTAAATTGGATTAAGTATTCTATTTATGTTATCTGGTAAATTTTCTTTTTTTAAACTAAATGAAGAAATAATGCTATCTTTGTCACCATCAAGTTTTTTGAATATGTTAATAAAGCTATCGTTTTTTGATTTGTTAAAAAGAACTTCTGAATTTTTATCAATAAAATGTAATTCTGCTGCTTCTTTTATGTTTTGTTCATATTCAGTAACTAATTTCTGTTTATTTGATTCATAATTTATTGCAGTGTTATATAAATTTTCATAAACATTTCGATTGGAGTACTATAGTGAGTTAAAGAATTTAAATAAAAGATAATTTAGTGTATAAAGAAACATGTAAATACATAAATAAAACATTAAAATATTTACCTCATCATCTCTTCTTTTAGAAATAAGCTTTGGATAGAAGAATCTTTGCCCATTCTCGTCTTCTAACGTCATATTGTATATTTTTTCTTTTAAGCTAAATTAAAAGAAACAATTAAAAAACAGATAACGTTATTATATCTATATAACTTACTCTTCCATTTTTTGCTTCTTCTCTTCAATCTTAAAATAAAGTCTTTGTTCAAATGGCTCAGTTATATGATTACTTTTATTAACATTAGGCTTAAAATCTAGTTTCTCTTCGTATTGCTTAGCTAATCTATTTATATTTATATCTTTGTGTCTATAAAGTTGATAAAGCTTTTCGTAAACGGGTTTTGACTCAAATACTTTATCCTCATCTGACTCCATTTGAATTCCATATTCTCTAAGTGGTTCTTCATTTCGTATTAAATCAGTAAATAGTTTTTTGCTTGCCATTTGTCTGCTTTTGTCGTCGATTTTAGGGACTTGTCTGTTTTCTTCGACTTCTTCAGCGAGCTTCTTTTTGGTTAAAATATCCAATCTATATTGTCTATTTCTTAATTGAGTCTCATAATCTAGGACATGTACTCTATTCTCATTATCCTTTGAATTTTTAAAGTTTTCATTAAATTTATTATAATGTATAACAGGCTTAAATGTGCAAGCTTCATCCAAATCATGTTCAACATCATTTTTTATTTTTGCTAATTTCCAATGCTTTTCCTCTTTTTGTTTATGAATTCTTTCGTATATTTTTTCTCCATAGGCTGTATTATCATAAGTATAGTTTGCTAAAATAATTTATAAATAATATATAATATTATGTGATATTATTTTTTATATTTACATTTATTTTTCTCATAGTTCTGAATTTCTAAATAAAAATCTTTGTTGTTGTTTTTAACTTTTTTTCTTCGGTTCTCTGCGTCTTGGTAAAGTTTATCGAATATACTGCTTTGAGGCTTTTTAGATTTGTTGGATCGTTGACTATTTTGATTATTATTTTGTGTGTTTTGTGTGTTTTGATAATTTTGATTTTCGGTGGTTTTTATGTTAAAGTTGCTTGTAGTGTTCCCGAAAAAATTGGATTTGTTAACATTAGAGTTGTTATTAATATGAGATTTTGATAAGGTATCATCAAACAACTCATAACTAAATAATTTCTGCTTACTATTTTTCTCACGAAATAGAGATTCTTCTGCTTTATTTAAAATATTCTTTTTGAAATTATCATTTTCTGTAAGAGCGTGTGATTTGTCATGTGATTGATTACTTTTGATTGTACTTTGATATTTATTATTTTCAGTTTCAAGTCTATCTTCGTTTTCTTTGTCTTCATTATCTTTGTATCTTACATTATCATTATTATCCTCATCATCGTGACTTCGGCTATAAAATTTATTTTCTCTTTCGTGTGTCCTACTACTTTTTGGGATTTCATAGTTGTTAGGTGCTTCTCCTTCTTCAGTTATCATTTCTTCGTCAACTCCTTTATCAGGATCTGATCCAGATAGTTTATCTTGTTCGTTATTTTTTTCTTCGTCTTGGACATCAATATTTCCTTCCTCTTCCTCATTTTGATTAACATGCTCTTCTTCCGTTCCCCTACGATCACTCTCGCCTCCATCTTCCTCTTCTTGTAACTCTTTTATTGAATGGTTTTCATTCTCTCTTGAAGTTTTTTTAAGATACTTAACCATTAATTTTTTAATTTCTTCTTTTAAATAATCCATTGCTTCATGATCTAAATCATTTGATTTACAAAATTCGTAAGCTAATTGATCAGGAATTGAATTAGCAAATATCTTTACAGTATCATTTCTTCCTTCTAGTTCTATTGTCATTACATATATAGGTTCTTCAAGATTAGCATTACTTTCGCTATCATATTCTTCTTGGATTTCATTAGCATTAGTTTCTCCGTTAATATTAGGAGTTGCGCTTGAATTACGATTACTTGGCTCGCCGGAGTTGTGATATTCTTCCTGTTGTTCTTGGATTTCTTTGAATGTTACTGGGGCGCTGAGGATTTCATCGTCTTCGATTCCGTTTTCTTCATTTCCGTGTTTATAATTTCTATAATGAACTGGAGAAACATCAATATTTCCTCCTTCATTGCCTTCACTTCCTTCTTGATTCTTAAATTGTTCATTCATAGCTCTATCTTTAAAGCGAATCGGGCTCGGACTATTTTTATTTTTTAGTCTATTCGGCGATGGTGACGGGGTATTCCCACCAAACATAATAATAGATGAATCTCTCGATTCAAGCGGTGTTTCATTTTCATCAGCCTCATGTACTTTTATTACTTCATCTTCAGAGTCTCTATTCCCTGCTTCTGTTTTCATACCCATTGGGCTAGGACTATGTAACGGTGAAAATTTAGAAAAGACAATAGGACTTCCTTGGTTATCTACATCCTGGTCGACAACCTCTCCGTTGTCTGATTCATTATTAAGTAATGAATGATTTGGTGTAATGTGATCTATATCTTCTAGGTTTTCTTCGAAATGGGAAGCTGACATGTTGTTTATATTTTCCATATTAGGGTGTTTGAAATCTTTGATTTCCATTTTCATTTTGTTTGTATTAAAAATTAATTTAAGGTAATTAGAATTAAATGTTTTAATTTAAACGTTTTAATAATATTCTTAATAAATTAAATTAATAATATTGTTAATTATATTGCTAATTATATCTAATTTTGTTATATAATATATAAGATAGATACTAATAATATTTAATAAATTTAATAATAAACTCATTGTATGAGGATTTATCAACTGAATTGAGTAACTATTAGTGAGTAGTTGCATCCTTATAGTAAAATTCAAGTTCTACTTTATATATTTCTTCTAAACGATCTCGAATTCTTTCACATTTGTCGATCTTCGATAAAAATACATTGATATCTATTTCATCTTTGTGACTCCAATGAATAAAAAATTCATCTATATACAATTTTCGAATTTCCTTACAGTAATAACTACTCGGTTTAACCCTATTCAAATGGGTTGATTTATCCTCTGAACCAATCAGCTTTACAACCCTTTCAATAGTATTATCCTCCTTATCTACTATTTTATCAACTACTTTTCCATTGTCTTTAACTGTTACTTTTTCCTTACTATCATTTTCATGTTCCTTACTTTTATTTTCCTTACTATCAACAGATTCACCGTTTCCACCTTCTTCCCCATCACCATTTCCACCTTCATTCCCATTAACCTTAACATCATTCTCATTCCCTCTCTCATTCTCTTCAGTTTTAATAGGAAACAAACCAATTTGAATACTAATACATTTATGTATTATATTTATAATGTATTCAGAAATAAAATAAACATATTTATCTACAAAGTCTTCTAAGTACTTTTTCTTTATTGTTACTTCAAAATCAGGAGATTTATTAATAAAACTAAAAGTGCTTAATTTATTACTAACATTCGAATCAACTAACATAATAATAGCCCATGAAACAAATTTATAATCATCGTTAAAAACCTCTTTGGGGCAGTTTGTCCATATGTCATTATGACAGTTTATAAACTTTTCAATGTTTAAAATATATTTGCTCCTAAAGTCTTCCCATGTTTCCTCTGATAAAGTTTTTAAATCGTAACGAAAATCCATATTGTGTAAGTATTTTAATTTAGTTAATGATAAGTTTTCAAAATATTCGTGGGTATAGTCGTGATCGTCGATTTTAGTGCTTGTGCATCCCATTTTTATTATTGTAATTATAATAAATTATTTATAATATATTGTTAACCTTACCTTATTATGGCATTATAAATTATAAAGAATGAATTACAAAATAATATATTTTAATATATTATATATAATATAAATTGATATGATTTATTTAGATGGTAAACTTGCATTTCTTTTCTTTTTCGCTGTATTCTCAGCAAGTTTTGTCTCATCCATATTTTCTAATATAGTAAGTTTAGCACGAATCAACTCAATAATTTTATTCGAAACATCTTTTTCAATCTCTGGATTACCTACTCCACCACTATGATGTAATACTTTTTCTTTCATTTTAACATCATCTTCCATAACTTTTACTTTTAATTTAATATCTTCTATGTTTTTGAATAGAGAATTCTTATCATTATATAATACTTTTTCCCATTTGTTTTTCATTTGTTCTAATATAATTTAATATAAAAGTTTAATAATTTATTGTTGTCTTATAATATCTTACCTGCTTCTCTTTCATAAAGCAATTCAGGATCTTCCTCCTCATTATTATCATTCATCTCTGAGTAATGTTTAATTGTATTATCATGTTCTTTCTTATTACTCATCTCCCTTAAATAATCCTTAGGCTTTACTGGTATAATATGTTTCTTGGGTGAATTCAATGCTCTTATTTTTTTATCTATACTTCTTATTGAGTCGTCCAAAGAATGATTCAAACTTGGTAAACTATTCTTCCTCTTGTTTCTTCCTAAGTCAATTGAATCATCATTATTTAAATTAAATTTATGAGGTTTGCTTGGATCATGCTTTTTAAAGAGTATAGACTTATTGACTCTATGATGACGATTTGGGTTAAACCAAACCTCTTTTTTAACTTTTTCTATAATTTCTTTTTGCTTTAACATTTCTGTGCCGATATTGTTATTAAATTTTTTCTTCAGATTTTCTAATTCTTCATGTTTAACTGTGCTTATTTTTGGTATCATATGTTTGATTGCCTTTGCGTATGTTTTGATTTTTATATTTTTAACTATAATCTTTTCTTTGTTATGTTCGACAACCTTTATTTTTTCGTTATCTTCGTCTATTATCTTTTTTGCTATTTCCGTTGACTGTTTCGGTAAATTAGCATTAACTTCATCAATTTGACTTAACTTTTCTTTACGTTCCTCTTCTAACTTTTGTTTTTTCTCTAGGAAATCCTCTTCTAATTTCCTTTTATAATTACTAATCTCTTCATGATTAATTGATCTATATAATTCTTTACGTTTCTGCTTATCTTCAAATAATTTTGCTTCATACTCTTCACGTTCTTCTTGTTTTTTAATACGATCATTCTGTTCATTCAGCTTATAAAGCGGAGTCTTCTTTTTAGTATTTCTATCCTCTTCTATTTCTTCTTTTACTTTATCGATATGTACATGATTATTCTTATTCCTTTCTTTTAACTTTTCTAAATTGGTCTCGTAGTTCTCAGCCCTATCTTTTTGTTTCTGCCTTTCTTTTTCTTGCATTTCTTCAACATAGTCTAAGGCTGTCTGTTCAATTTTATTTTGTCGTTGAGTAAATACTTTAAGTCTTTCGTGTCTGTCTTTCTCCCATCTTTTTGCTTTAGTTTCTGCGACTTTTATGTCTTCGTCCCAGTTATTTTTAAACTTTTTAATAACAGCAACGTGATTTAATTTATGTTCTAATGAGCGTTCGTCGTCTCGTTCTATATCTTTTATTTGTATGTCGAGTAGTTTGATTTTCTCCTCTAAGTCTTTTTTTGTTTTTATAATTTCTTTGCCGCGAGAACGTTTTATGTTATCTTCGATTACGTTAATAGAATTGTTTAGACTTTGACTGGAGTCTAATTTGTTTTCAGATATTTGTAATAGTTTTAGTTGATCTGATAGGATTTTTATTTTTTCGTATAGGTTATCTTTGTTTTCTTGTATTTTTGTTTTGTTTTCATCTCGGACGATTTGTTCGACGGTAAGTGGGAGTTTGTTTTTCTCGATAAGTTTTTGTTCGATGATTTTGAAGATGTCGTTAATAGTTTGTTTCTTCTAATGAAAAATTGATATTAATGTCAATGAGAATGTTATGTTATATTAAATTTTGATATATTAGAAAAGTTATATGCAATGTTATTACTTTTGGGAAAGGGTGTTTGCCAGCTATTATTTCTTTGTTAACTTGTTTGTTTGTATCTTGAACATTAATTTTTAAATTCTAATAGAAATTATATGAAGAATTATTGATTTATATAGAATTACTTCTCTAAAATCAGCATTAATATGAGTTTTTCCTTCTAATGCCTTTTTAATTTTTTCAAAAAAGAAATCTTCCAAATACTTATAACTATTATTATCTTTGGCACTTTCTAATATAGTCTTTTTAATGTCTAAATTTAAAGTTTATTATAAATTATATTACTTTTTGGATCTTTTTGTTTAGAGGACGGTCTACTACTTCTGCCACTTTTACTTCCACTATCATCCATTTATAGTATAAGTTATATTTAAGTTTATAATTTAGTTTATATTAAAGTGTAATATTTATTTAAGAATTAAGTTATATTAGTTTATAAGTTATAATTTATAAAATGTATTTGAAATAATAAATTAAAATAAATTATTAATTTAATTTAATATTAAATTAACTTTATTTAAGCATGCTTTGAACGGCATCTCTTTCTGACATTAATTCTTTAGCAGTTGCATCAATTCCTTTTTGAGTAAATTCATTAATTTTAAGTCCTTCAACAATTTTATAACTTCCTTTATCACATGTACATGGGAAAGAGAAAATTAAGTCTTTTGGAACTCCATATACTTTTCCGTCAGTTACTACACTCATACTAAAATAATAATGTTATATTGTTATATTAGATGAAAAGTTATTTACCTAACCCAATCTTGAGTTCCTAAGACCCAGTCTCTAACGTGGTCAATTGCGGCATTAGCAGCGCTGGCAGCAGAGCTAGCTCCTCTAGCTTTAATAATTGCAGCTCCTCTTTGTTGAACATTAGGGATGAATTCCTTTTCATACCAAGTTTGGTTTACTCCTGGCATATCAAGGGCTTTTTTGCCGTTAATTGTGGCATGATGGAGATCTGGGAACATAGTTGAGCTGTGATTTCCCCAAATTGACATTCTTGAGATAGCGTTAATTGAGTTATTTGTTTTTAAAGCTAACTATTTATAATGAATAAGTAAATAGATTAATATTATTAATGTACTTGAGTTAAGGCTCTGTTATGATCTAATCTAGTCATAGCATGGAAGTTTTTAGAATTAAGATTTGGTGCATTTTTCATTGCAATTAAGCAATTTGTATTTGCAGGGTTTCCAACAACTAATACTTTTACATCTCTTTTAGCATTATCATTTAAAGCTTTTCCAGTATCAACAAAAATCTTTCCGTTTTGTGTAAGTAAGTCTCCTCTTTCCATTCCTGGTCCTCTTGGTTTAGATCCGACGAGTAATGCGATATCTACATCTTTGAATCCTACGGAGTTACTGGAAGTTATAACGGTATTGGATAATAAAGGGAAAGCGCAATCGTCAAGTTCCATTTTTACTCCTTTCATTTTTTCTTCCATTACTGGGAGATCGATTAAGTGTAAAATAACTGGTTGATCTTTTCCTAATAACTCTCCACTAAAATTATTTTATTAATATATTATCATACCTTGCAATTCTGAAAGCTAATGAGTAGGCAATATTTCCTGAAGCTCCAGTAACGGCTACTCTTACTGGTTCTTTTGTCTTATTAAATAGATTCTTTTTTGAATAGTTAACAAAACTGGTTTTGGCATAGTTCTTTAAATTGAAGTTATTTTTTAAAATGTTGAATGATTTCATTTATATATAATTAACTGTCATTATATAATTAATATGATAAATAAATTAAATTAATTAAAATATTTTTTGGAAATATTAAATTTAATAGTGTTAAATTGAGTAATTTATGTTATGAATTAAGTTATAATTTGGAATTAACTATATGTTAATTTCTAACAGAAAAATTAATTGTTCTTTAAAATATATAGGAAACAGCTTAATGTAATGTCATTTCAATTAAATATCTATTAATTTAGTCTACTCTGAAATACAAATACATATTAATTTTAATTTTTCTACAAATTTAATCTACTTTAAATAATTAAATAATTATTTTTAATCCAAAATTCTCCTAAATTTTTAATATTTAATAAATAATGAATAATATTAATATAAAACAATGAAAACTTTATTAATAGCCCTTTTAATAGCAGCAGTCTCTGCAGAGATTTCTTTCATTAGCTTTAAAACCAAAGCTTGCGAAAATCTCGGATTAGAATACAAAAATGATATCTTCAAAAACGGAGAGGCTACATTCTTACCCAATCTTGGAATTATGATGGTAGAAATGGATACCTACAGTTTGTTCAATACTTTATTAGGAAAGAAATCTGAATTCCACGAATGTATTAACGAAGTTTCAAAAAATGAAATTGTTACTATTGAACCCTTAGAACTTTCAACTTCCCCAAATGCCACTAGAGAACAATGGCAATTAAAAAGAATTAACGTCCAAAAACTTCCTTTACCAGATACTTACCACAGATTTGAAGTTAAAGATGTCCCCAGTCACGTATATATTATCGACTCAGGAATGGATAAAGCACACCCAGACCTTACTTCAAGACTTGCTCCTGAAGATGAACACAAAAGTTTCACTTCTGATTTCTGTGCTTGTAGAGATGATGGCCCACTTTGCGATTGTAACGGACACGGAACTCATTGTGCTGGATTAGTTGCATCACCCGTTGCTGGATATAACCCAAATACAACTTTACATGCAGCTAAAGTATTTAACTCATCTGGATCAGCTTCATATGCAACAATTTTATCAGCCATGGATTGGGTTATTGAAGCTCACAAAGCACATTCTGGAGAACTTGCAATTGTTAGTATGTCTCTTGGGGGACCAAAAAATGCTGCTTTAAACCAAGCTGTTACAAAAGTTAAAGATGCTGGTATGTTTATCATTGTCGCCGCCGGAAATGCAAACAGAGATTCATGCCTAGGAAGTCCCTCATCATCACCAGATGCCTTCACAGTCGGAGCTAGTGAATGGGACGACACTAGAGCTTATTTCTCAGAATTCGGGTAAATAAATATAAAAATAAATTATATTAATACTTATATTAATACTTATATTAATACTTATATTAACTTTATTAGACCATGTGTAGACATCTTTGCACCAGGACAACAAATTTGGAGTTGTAAACCAGTTTGGATGGGAGGAGCTACCCCATATCAATTTTTATCAGGTATTATTTTATTTTAATTATAATAGGAACTTCAATGGCTACTCCATTCATTGCTGGATTTGCCAGTTACGTTGGTACTTTCTTAGGAACCACTGACCCAGACACAGTAAAAGCTGCTATTGACAAATTCGCTTCTTTACACGTTGTTACCAATGCTAAAACTGATGAAAATAACTTACCATATGATGTATTAACCAAAGAACAAGTTGCAAAAGTTAATGACATGTATAAATTCCTTACTGGAAGTAACTAAGCAGTAATAGTTACTAAACAATATTAGTAACTAAAGACTAAAAAGTTATTGTAATAAAAATAGAATAGTTTTAATCTTTATAATCATATATTAATAGTTTAAGTTAAATAATTTGTCATTTATTATAGTAAAATTGTTTAATATGTCAAATTATATATTTATAATATAAAATATAAATTAACTATTAATAATTAACATGTAAGTTATTGTTTATGAATTAATTCAAATAAAGTTGATAGATAATATTTACATAATAAATTAAAAAGTTAAATTAAAATTAATAACTTTAATATTAAATATAAACTTGAAAATTAATAATTATTAATAATTAAATAAAATAAATGAATCAAAGTTGTTATTGGGGATTGGGGATTGGGGATTGGGGATTGGGCCCAATCCCCAATCCCCAATCCCCAATCCCCAACTAATTAAA